>OCHG01001501.1_pt1 | contig 14780 bp, 18 predicted proteins | sample 1538801 | NCBI WGS metagenome assembly OCHG01 (sample SAMN04571727, study PRJEB22368) | human gut metagenome | biome: human gut; material: stool | host: Homo sapiens | place: Luxembourg | collected 2012-09-20 | reverse complement strand
TAGTACAAATAATATTCGTCGTATCGTTCAACGCTAATAATTTCATTTGCCACGTAGTCTGTGGAGACATCTGCATACGGATATAGTCTTTACTTAAATCCGTCATTTCCGATTTCTTACCAAATCGGTTCTCTACCTGTGCCCTCATCTTACTTTCCAGAAAGTCGATACAGTCTTCACGATTTACTTTGGTCAGCAGAGGACTCAAAGAATCCGGCATATTCACAAATACGGTTTTAGCTTCTTGCGCCTGAAGAGAAGTCATAGAAATGCTCCCGGCAACAGAAAAAAAGATAGCGACTGCTAATTTATTTATTTTCATATTTATCTTATTTAGTCCCCAAAATAAGAAATTTGGAGTTATTTTCAAACAACCATCTATATATCAAACAATTAGCACACACAGCTCAACACCTTCGTAAATTATTCGTAAAACCGAAAGCAAAAATGCGTCATTTTTTAGATGATTTTCTATGCAAATATAGTGAATACTTTATAGAATAGAAACAAAGTTGGCTATAATCAAAAAAGGCAGCTTATCCGGCTGCCTTCTCTTATTTCTTCTCCGGCTTGATAAACCCGATCGGATTACGTGGCTTATTCATGACTATTTTACTTTGATGGTTTCTTTTTATGAGCGATTTTCTTTATATCCTCATCTAATTCTTTAATGCTATTCAAATGCTCTAATCTTTTTTGGGCTTCCTTGTATTGGGCATACTCTTGACCTACCTTTTTAACCGCCAGTTCATGGGATATGGTACCTGCACATTCTAAGATTGTTTTTTCGTTCATAGTTAATACCATTCTTAATTTATCTATCCAATCTTTCATATACATTGGCTTGTGTTGTAAAGCTTGTGTTTCCGCATAAGCTAGATATTGTTCTACTATCAACTTTAACACACCTATTTCTTCTTCATTCAAATAGTTTTTGCCAATAAGTACATCAGCCTTCGTTACTTTTCCCGGTTTTGAAGTGGAAGTAAGCCCCATCATGGGTAGCGTAGCATTAGAACGATAGTATATGAGTTCTGCGGCTGTTTTCCCACTTACAGCCCAAAGAAGTTTATTTTGTACTTCCTTATAAAATGTCAATGTCATCTCATCGGACGGATCATAATCTATACTTGTAGCATAGATATCCTTCACCTGTTGATAGAAAACCCGCTCCGATAGCCTTATCTGTCTGATTCTATCTAAAAGCTCTTTAAAATAGTTCATGGAAGAACCGGAAGTAAAACGCTCATCGTTTAATGTAAATCCTTTGATAATATATTCCCGTAGCCGTTGCGTTGCCCAAATACGGAACTGTGTACCTTGATGAGATTTAACACGATAGCCAACAGATATAATTACATCAAGGTTGTAATAGTTGGTATCATATTCTTTTCCATCAGATGCAGTTGTTCGGAAATTCCGAACTACTGAATCAATATTCAATTCTCCTTCCTCAAAAATATTTTTAATATGCTCACTAATAGTCGATTTAGATTTTCCAAACAACTCGCATATTTGCGCTTGAGTTAACCAAACCGTTTCTCCTTCAAACAGAACATCAACCTTAATATGTCCGTCCTCCGATTTGTATATTACTATTTCTCCGTTTTTCATATTCATTCTACTTTAATATTAATATCTTTTCCGCAGTGAGGGCAAGTGAGAGAAAGACCGTCTTTCTTTGATCGTACTTCTTCCGGTGAGGCAAAGAGTTGCCACATAGGAACATTCAGTGCATTGGAAATCTTTTCGAGTGTTGGGTATGATGGCGATACTATCATACGAGAAAGACTTTCACGTGCTATACCTAACTTATCGGCAAGGCTCGTTATAGTGAAGCCCTTTTCTTTAATTACTTCTTTGATTCTATTCATAATTAGTTTTTTCTTTTTGCAAAGATACGTTTATTATATATGTGTGATATATATGTATCACTAAATAATGTTAACAATGACGATTAATATCACTATTTGTTTTGTGATGTGATATATATACCTTACATTTGTAACATCAAAAAGGAAATAAAGTAATAACAATTAAAAGATAAAGATTATGAAAGCAACAATCGAAATGACAAAAGAAGCACAGGTAAGAGGTGAATACAAAGAAACATCTTTGGACGCTCAAAAAAAGCAAGCTGACATGCTAGTAATTGCAATTGATGACAAATATACACTTTGGTTAAATAAACCTGTAACAGTAAAAGGTAGAGGAATCAAAAGGGTTAATGAAAAGACAATTGCCGTTACTGATAACGCTTTTGATAAGCTGAAAGCAGAATACAATATAATGTTTGACTTATAATTGACCAGCAGGGCGAAAGCCCTGCACGACAATACAGAATATGAAACGAGAACTAGAAAGCAAAATAAGTTAGTGTTTAGGGGGCTTCGGTCCGGCACATTAGTTGACGCCAATCAACAGGAAAGGGGTACTATCAAGTTCCCCTTTCTATCTTCTCCCTAAACAACCTTAACTGGTCAACTGTTGGGTAAAACGTAGGGTTCTCCCAGTTCTTACCAATCACAAGGATCATTGAATCAAGATACTTCTCGCAATCGAGAATCTTGGCGCATTTGTCCAGTTGAAATTCCCCAACCGGGTATCTCTTATTGTTGAGCGTTTCTTTAGCCCAAGAAAGCAACTCGTTGATCGAGTCGTGGTCGTATTTCTGTTCTTCAGCCATAATATTTAGTTTTCGGCAAAGGTATAAAAAATCCCAGCATAGCATCAAAAAACATTTGTCTTATCATCGTCATCCTCGGGAAATAGTAACGACATTTGCTGGTATTGCTTGGGTAATGCCACATCAAGCATTTGCATAAACTTTGGGAGGCTATAATTACAGGCCTTTGCCAGAGTTTGGATAGAAGCCAAGTGCTCTTTCAATTTAGGATGCCCAATATCAGTCGTAAGATATTGATGTAATTTACCCTTCCTGTTCCCATTTTCATTTTTAGGATTTACTTTCTTTAGTTCAGTAAGTACCATAGGCCCCAATCGTTCATAAACAATATCATTTATCCAATACCCAACAACACCTGGGTGCCTATGAGTTTTAGACCAACTCCAGTTATGTAATTTATATAACATTTCAAAGAAACTATCATCAAACGTTTTAGCCCATCTTGCAGCCTCTTGTGAAATAAAAGTTTTCAAAAAACGTTGCAATTCATCCTTAGCTCTTCCTTTTTCTTTATCGTACCCTGTTGCTTCGTCAACTAAAGCGATAATACCAACTTTAGCGACCGCACGTATTATGATTGTGGCATTCTTTATATACTCTTCATCTATATCAAATTGCCGGTCACATCCAGCATCAATTATAGCATTGCAAAGATCTATAAGCAAAGTTGCTTCATATCCATATGTAACTGATTGTGAACCACCTGCATTGTTCCTTTTAAAAGGTATCGGGTTGTTTAATTTCTCTAAAGTACCGGACAATAAATTCATCTGAATACCTTTACTATTAATAAATCTATTGATCCAAGTTCCTGATGAATTTTTAGCACCAATTGCACTTTGAATACCACGTCCGGAAAAGACTCTCATTCCGTTTTCCAACACATAACAAGGGAGTTCTAAATTGCCAAGTTTTAAAGGTGTTTTATCAGACCCAAATTCAGCACTAAGTATTTCTTCTTCAATTATCAAGTCAGATATAGAAATATTAAGAACATCTGATATTCGCCTAAGCATTTCTTTGCTAGTATTTCCATTAATGGCTTTACTCAATCCAACTTCAGTCACTCCTATTTTTTCAGCCAACTCTTTTTGGGTAACTCCCTTTTCCTTTAATACTTCCTTTATTCTATTTTTCATATATAGTTTAATTTTACCACAAATGTATAGAAATTAATTTAATATATGAAAGGATACTCAAAGAAATTAAACTGTATAATAAAAATCCCCGACTACATAGCCAGGGACAAGCACAAAGATATAACCCTTGCAATAATCGCAAGAGGAATCAGCCAGTACAACCACCTTTCTAGGCGTTCCATAGCATAACCAACAGAAGCCGACAGAAATCCGAGTGGTACCGGTCATCTGCCTGTTCAAGCAATATATCCAGTTTTTCGTTTCTCATTTTCGAGCACAGACTTTATTCGTTCTTCAGTAAAACCAAAACGGGCGGCAAACTTCTTGAAAGCCCGCATCCTGTTCTCCGGGATAAGAGCATACATACTATTAATAGGAGTATCACTCTTTAATGCTTTTTGAACTTGTTTATTCTTCATGGATTAATGTATTAAATGTTTGGACTTATCTTTGCAGCATTCACACTCACACAACAATGTCTTAGCATACTCCCATGTCTTTTCAATTATATCATCTCCGATATACTGAATTTCTTCCCCGTACGGGTCTATACCGAACGCCTGGCAGATATGAGTGGCCATGTGACCGCATTCATGCCGCCATGACTTGGCAAACTCCTTTGGGGACGAAGTAAGTGCAATAACCATTACAGTCTCCCGGGTTCCGAAGTTGGAGTAAGTAACTCCGGTATTCAGGTTGCCGGAGTTTATGTTATCATATGCGGTACGGAGCATATCGCCATTACAGCCGATGGAATGCATACTATCCAGTATCTCTTCTGTATAATATGTATCTACTGCATAATATACCATGCAGCTCCAGTCATACTTGGGCAATGTAAACCGTTGTCTTATCATTTATCAGAGCATTTCGTCCCACTCTACCGGTTCTCCGGCTCTGTTCATCTTTGCGTACCACATACACATTGCCATGCCGTCAGGAGCATCCGGATCGTCAACCATATCTTTTATGTACAATGCCATGTGTGCTTCATCTGACACGGAGGATTTAAACAAATCCGCTTTGCACTGATTAGCCCAGTACACATAATCATACAGTACATTATTTTCAAGCTTTATTCCATAACGGGTGAGCAATTCGTCAACCTTCTCTTTAGAGATTGGTTCAATACGTTCTTTCTTTCCCGTTGAAGGATTCATTTTCTTCATCAATGATACGGCAAATTCACACATTTTCTTGTTGAAATGCCATCCAAAATGGGAAAGATACGCTTCCATCTCTTCCGGTCTTCTGTCTCTTATATCCAAAGGTTCTCTTCTCATGATTCAATAAAGTTATAGGGAGTAGAAATGATCCACTCCCTAATTAAACATTAACGATAACGGGAATAACGTCCTGTACCACGTACGCCACGTCTTTCTCCATAACCGCCACGACCGGAACCACCGCCATAATTATCACGTTCGCCCATTTCGTCATAACGGTCATCGTCATCGTCATAATAACGTTCACGTCTTCCCATGCTTTCACCACCACCGGATAACTCCTCGATGCATTGCATCAACTTACCACCGTATTTGAGCATCTTTTCAGCGTAGTCGGACATTTTCTCGACTTTGCTTTCTGTGATTTCAACTATCTGCATAATTATTTACTTTTAGGATTATTACTACCACTGCCCAAAGCCTTTGCAAGCATATCTTTTATATCGGTAAGGGTATTCTCGACACCGGATACCTTTTGTTCAAGGACACCGATTTTCTCTTCCTGCTCTTTTTCTTTAGCCAACTGGGGATTCAGCTCCCTAAGCATAGCATCACAGGAAGAAATAACCTTCTCATGGTAAGGGACACTTTCTATCACTCCCCGGCTTATCCTGAGCATGGATTCAACCTCAGCGTTCATAGCTTCACGGCTTTCTGAAACCACAACTCCGTTCGCACCAAAGTTTGCGATAGATAGATTTGCCGGAAGTTGTTTGAAATCAATGGTTTCTTCACCAACTTTGACCGATACGTCAACAACAGTTTCCATGTTCTGTCCGTAAGTTTGTCCCGGCACATACTGCCCATATTTAGGCTGAGGATTGCTTACTGAAACAACCTGCCCCATTTTCAATTCAGGATTTTCCCCTTTTTGAAGGATATAAAAGATATTGGATTGTCTTAGACTTTGAAACATAATTCATTAATTCTTTGAGAAGTGGGATTACTCCCACTCCAGATTTTACTTTGACCTTACAGCATTTGCGCTTGCCACTGCCGCTTCGCCATTGTTGGCAGCAGCCGGTGTTGAAGCCGTAAATTCCAGAAAACGTATAACGCCTGTACGCTTATTCAGATAAGCAAGACGCTCCGTAGTGCCCGTTACATCAGTCCCTGTCACTGGATTGTTGTTGCTGTCTACAACAGGAACCTTTGAAGTACCTGTAGTAGTACCGGCAACTGCCAATGTTGTCTGTCCTAAGTTGGGAACTATAACATTTATAGGTAGGGCTTCTCCACCTGCCGGAACATCCGCATGAACCTTTAATAGGATTATGCTTTCGCACGGAAGTTCATTATAGCAGTGAGGATTAATACCATAATCTACACTTGCATCTGTCAACTGAACAGCGTTCGTTGAAAGTTCGTAGATGCCATTAACGTCAACTCTCCTAATATGCGCTCTTGGATTAGATAGCAGGAACGGTAAAGGAGACATCCCCCACATTATATTATTAAATAGATACATATATATCCTTTCTTTTAAATATTATTACTATATTTACATTCGGGATAGATAGGAGTAATTAACCTATTGATAAGGGTATGCTAAACGCCCTTCCCATTTCATTCAAAGTTTAGCATCATCTAAATAGTTTAGCAATGACAAACCAAGAATTTATTCAAAGCATTACCATTGAAGAGGAAGAATGGCGTGATGTAATCGGTTTTGAAGGACTTTATATGGTGTCTTCATTGGGGCGTATAGTTTCTTTAGGGAGATATGTAAATAACCACATTAAAGATGTGTATAAAGAGCCTCATTTATTAAAACCAACAGAACAAATCATGAAACAATCATATAAAAGATTATATGTAACTCTCTGGAAGTTTGGAAAATCACTAAAATTAAGAGTACACCGAATTGTAGCTTGCGCTTTCATTCCAAATCCTATGGGATATAAATACATAGATCATATAGACGGTAACACATTTAACAACAAGAAAGAAAACTTAAGATGGTGCAATCAAAAGATAAACATGAACAATACGATCGCAAAACAAAGAATATCTTCTGCCAAGAAAGGAATACCGAATACACGTGACAATAAACCTGTTGTGCAACTTTTAAACGGGAACATAAAATCTTATTCATCAATGAGAGATGCTCAATTATGCGGATTTGTACAAAGCAGTATATCAAGAGTATGCACAGGAAAAAGGAAAAAACACAGGGGCTACAAGTGGATGTTTCTTTCCGATTACGAAACCCTTATCAAAATGTCAAAGAACTCTTTATCTAACCAAAAGGATGTTTAGCATCCACAACCAGCTGTAACAGTAGACAATGGATTAACATTTATACCATAATTAACTGGTACATAACTCCCGGAAGCTGGACAATATGGCATAGGGAAAGTAGGCATTTGCGCACATTCAATCTTTGCCAGACGGCTGCTCAAATCACTCAACGCAGCACCAAGAGGAGCAGTAGCTTGTGCCACAATCTGCGAAGTCATTGCAGAACTCTTAAACGTCCCGTTCTCTTCACGCAAATGGTCAATCTTGTTCTGCATCTCACGCATTTCAGCCGCACGTTGTCCGGCTAAGATTTTTTCTGTTGAATCAGAAATGCTCTTGGTAATCTCACAAGTTTGCTGTGAAGTAGCATACCCTAATGATGAGAATCCACGCTCCTGTCCAATGGCTACGCCATTAATAGCATTCTGCAATGTGTGAGTTTGTTCACAAATAGCCAATCGGTTTTCGCAGCAACATGATGCAATCTGTTGAGCGATCTGACAGTTACCCTGTTGGATAGCATTGATAATCTGCATTGAACTTTGTCCCACCTGATTACCAACTTGTTGAACTTGAGACATCACACCATTGATGGCATTCTGAACCTGACCGATTGAACAATTCAAATTAGTAGCCAGATTGTTAATTGCTTGCCCGTTTCCTTGAATTGCACTCATAAGTAGCTCCCTTCCTGCATCATTGTTAATTAAGTTAGGAATACCGGCGCCAGCAAATCCACCACCGTTGCCGCCATCTCCGTTGTTTCCCCATCCGTTGCGTCCGAAAAGTGGGAACAGGAAGAAGAGGAAAATTATCCACATGAACCATGAACCATCACCGCCAAATCCATTGTTGTTCTTCCCTTGCATAGCAACCAATAAGTTTGGATCAATACCTTTCTGTTGCAATAGTGGGGCAAGCATAGCCATCATCCCACTACCGCCACCGTTCCCGCCTGATTCCGGGAAAACGTAAGTTTTTGTTTCACTCATATTAATATACGATTATAACACGGTCAATATTAACCGCATCACAAAAGTATATAATAGAGACTGCTTAAATCAGCACTCATTTGCAAGCGATTTGCGAATATTTTGCAGATATATTGCAATCATTTTGTTTGTATTTTTACGGCTCTCGAAAGTGGATATAAGATAGCGTATACTGGCAGATGTCTTATGAAGTAAAGCGGCTATCTGTTCAGGATATAGACCGTATTCAGTAAGGAAGAACACTACAATAGAACGGGCATCGACGACTTCGGTCACTTTGGTTGACGAAAGGATTAGTTCTGTAGAAACTTCAGTTTCTTTTCCTACAAGGTTCAATATTTCGGCAAAAATCTCGGACTTACACATGGTAATTAATTTTTTTGTTGTACTTTTGCCTTTGCCAATCAGTACATATATACCAAAAGAACAAAAGCATACTTCGGAATGTTAAGGATATTATACCCCCTGACACAACCGGCGTATGCTTTGGTGTATTAAAGTATTGATTGGCGTCAACTTTAATGTGTCGGGGGTTCTTTTTACTCTACCCCCAAAAAGAGCTACATTTGCTACGATATCCGGCCTTCTACTTTACCGGATAAACTTATTGCTTAGTATTAATTAATGTATCATTTTATCCTCCTTTCTTTATGAACCTTTTTCCATTGGAAATTGTTATGTGAGTAAAACTTAAACTTTTCATACCGGAAACGGTCTGTGAAGATAGTGCCGGTTAATTTCTAAACATCTTAAGCATTAATACAATAGATAGTATTATAATTACGCCAACAGCCCAACCGCCCAGCTCTATTTTCATCTGTTGCCACCGGGTTAGCTGTTTCTCCACCGGATAAGGGATCTGCACAGAATCGGTCAGCATAACCGTATCTGTCTTGTTAATTGTCAGATACCGGTATTTATACCGATATTTCTCTTTGTAGACAGTATCTCCCTTTACGAACAGGAATATACTGTCATGCTCATAGATGCTGTCAAAACGGATGCTATCACGTGTCTTGTACTCCGTCTTCACGGTCTCTACCGGAACATACTTGATGTTCCGGCAGCTTGTGAAGCATATTCCTGACATCAGGAAAATGGTCAGGATGTATAACAGACGTTTCATGCTACCTCAACGTAAATACCAATCAAATCAGAGAGGTTAGCGTACACCGCCTGTCCGGTAGAACGGGTGCACTTATAGGTAACTCCGTCCTGCGAATAGTATTTGCCCTCTTCCAATGCCATATTGTTATTGTATGGGATCGGATCATCCTTTGTTCCGGCAACGGTCTCGTTGATTTCCTCATAGAGAGCTGCGGTGTTGATGCTTGGCGGTTGATTCTCCAAGACGACAGCAATATTCTGCCTTACCCGGTAGAGTTTATCGTTGTACTGCACTTTCATTCCGGTTGTTAGTGATTTGCTGATAAACTCGTTCCAATACGGATACATGGACTTCACTTTCAACGATTCATTGTCTGTCAAGGATATAGTTTGAATTCCAGCCTTAGTTATGTTCAAAAGGTTCTGCGCTGCTGCTACCTGGATGAATTCCGCACTCCCTTCTGGTTGTTCCTCTTCCGTCCATGACCATTCATCACTTGACAGAAGGGCGTTCAGTTCCGGGCTGTCAAAATAGTATCTCGGAAACTCTTCATCCTTGTAAGGGGACAAATACTCTTCGTGGAGGATTACCTTACTTCCGTCTTTACTCTTTCTCATTGTGGGGATAGCCAACAGACCGTGCTGGGCTAGCCATTCAATTGTTACTACTGCGTATTTCATTGTTTTACTATTAAAACGTTTTATTTGCGATTAGGAAGGAAGCAATTTTTTTAGCTATTTCCTTGAATCCTTTTTTAGGGTGTGTACCATCATTATCATTGAAGTATTGGCTGAAATTATACTTATTCCACCCCAGCGTATTATACATGTCACAGCATGGGATGTGGCTAAGTCTTACTTCATTTTCAATAGCTTCACTAAAATCTTTAAGTGTCCCATTTGCCAATGAGCCAGAGGTATTAGGTTCATTACTTCCTGATTGCGGAAGATATGGTTGTTCAGGGCTGCCCATCCTATCACTCCAATACCTGTCATCCCATTCGGAAATAGAGTAAGACGAATATCGAACAATAGGGGTAAACCAATAGATTTTCACATGAGGGTATGTCGATGATAGCAATCTTATAATTTCATTAACGGCTCCTAAAGTCTTTCCAATATCCGTACTTCCACTTTCACCTAACGTCGCAGAATATGAAGGCCAGTCATTTGTTCCTGCAAAAACTGTAACTGCATCAATATCCTTCCAATCAATAGACTTTAATAATTGAACTATTGCAGTATTATCGTCGGACGTATTGTTTTTTAAATATTCTGCTGCATTTTCCTGAATTGTAAAATCTCCCGAACAAGCAGCCTTAACCAGATTTATGATATCTAATGCAGCATAAGCCTGTCTTTCATTGGTAGGAGTTTCTATAGGATTAGTCCTTTGCCGAATCTGTGTGCTACCAATTCCTACATTGTACACTTTACATTGATATATATCCTGCATATAATCACTATACCTTAAATTATATGCATCCGCCATCTCCGTAATACTATCCCCAAAACACAATATCGTCTTACCGTAAAGATTATCATCTATATTTTCTATCGTTGAAATCCGGGTTTCTAAAGAGAATATTTTATCTTTCTGTGACAACTTTGATGTTACTTTTTGCCTATTCAAAGAAGAGGTATTTATTTCCGTATTAGGTTGCAAATATTGATTTATTATAGAGTCCCAATTAACTATGACATGAATGATATATTTACCCATAACGCCACTTCCTGAAGCAGCGGATATTTGTAGTTCTTCTATTCCTGATTTGGGACCATCACTATAAGTTTTAGAAAAATACGTTTTACCGGAAGCATCATCAAAGCGTACTACTGTTTTATGATTTCCGGGAGAGTTACCTAGATAAGTACAATATAGTTTGTCTGGCAGAGGAATACTTTCATCTAGAACTTCCAACCACAAAGAAGTTACAGCTAATAGAAATATTTTATCATTATCATTTTTATCAATCACACCTGATGTAGGATTGCTATAATAATATAAATTTTCGTTATTTCGGTCAATAGTTTTCGCAATGACTCCCCACTTTTGTTCGGAGTCCTTTGCTATATCAAATATCTTTTCCATAATATCATTCGTTTTTAATTAATGTTTCATTTGAAATTAAAGTTGAGTTAATTAGTTGGGTGAGAGTTCCCCAAACATTTCCCTCAATACCTACAATGTCATTAAGCTCCTTTATTTCTTCTTCATTAGGCACATCGGGGAAGAGCATAAATTCGTACATAGACATATCTGCAAAGCCACTATTTGAAGCATCGGAAGTTCTACTAATACAAACGTCTCTCTCATCACTTAAATCTAAATTATCGTAAATACCTGTAATATTATGAGTGATACCTTCTAAATCTTGAACTAATACAGATTCATTCTTTATTCCATCTATATAAGTGACTTTATTATATGGTTTATAAGCAACAAGTGGTAATTGGTCTCGTGAAATTGAAATTCCAAGTCCACCCCAATTAATACGTTGGTCATATGCCATAGCGATGTTATTCTTATATCTCCAATTCACTTTCATAAGTAAAGCTTTACCGCCATGCTTAATAGTAGGAATAATGATATGGTCATCCGTTCCATCAAAGCGAATACTACCGTCCTCATTTGCTCCACTTTCTTCCGTGTAGGCGAAGTTATTCAATCTACCATGATTCCCTTTACCTGTCAAGTCCGGAATGTAGCCTAGTATCTTGTAGCTAGAATTTGGAATCCTCAACCTATTAGGCGACAGGATACAGCTCGGCTCATTGGCTTTTAGGTAGGTACGTGCATTATCAAACACCATAGACTTCTCTACCTTTATGATAGTGTTTGGGTAAAGCGTTACACCATTATACCGTGTCTCGGATACAGTATATAGCTCCGGTAAAAGGTTGGCACTTCCTACAAAGACTATATCACTGCCTACTTTCAACTTATCTCCCCAAGTGATAGTTTTACCATCTTGTTTTAGATTAATTATTGCTGGATAAGGCTGTACAATATCCTCGTATCTGATGTACTCGTCAATCGTGATGTTTATCTTTTGTGGAGACTTCTTAATACCACTTAGAACTACATCATAATATTGTCCTTTACGGTCAATATACACACTCTCAAATTGACTGGAAGTTAAACTAGTAATAGTATTTATATCATAATTATTTAAATATAGATTAGCTTTAATAGTAGCTCCTATCTCAACATAATCTCCGGGATAGATTCTCTTAGTCCATTGTTCATCAAAGAACTCTATCTTATCATAAGGGATATTACTACTAATAATCGGTCTAAACTCCACCATATCCGGATACAGCGTACCCAACTTATACCTCTTTAATTGACGCTCTAGCAGGAACTCGGAGAGGGAGTAAGGGAAAAGCAAGAACATTTTAATAGCAACGTTGGCATAGAAAGGAAAACCACCTCTGGAAAGGCACAACCGTAGGGTAGACCCATCTATTGTTGCTTTCGCATCAATAGGAGTACCGCTATATGAATATTTAGATTGATATACTAAACTTTTTTCATTATAGCTTTGCAGAATGTTATAAACAGGACTAAACGTATAGCTTCTAAGTTGTCCAGCATTACTAAACTCACAAGCAAAAGCACCCCAGTCATTTGTATGACCTTTGAATGCCAAACATTGATTTTTATCCACAGGGGAAGTAATCCACCGTCTTTCGATAGCAACCGTATAATCTTTCAAAATTGGAAGATTCTCAACATTTCCGTAATCGCTTACTCCGTCAGTCTGCCAAGCCCCTTCATCATTGATACCGCTCTCTTTGTTCCACGCAGAGTTGTAAATCTTCATATTATGCCCGTTGCCGGAGAAGTCCACAAGCTCATCGTTGAAAGAAGCGTGGTTCTCATTGGTGATGCCCTGCCGGATGGTGTCATAGTATACATCCGGTTTAACATGCTTGTCCAAATTGAAGTAGGATATTACCTGATTGATTTGGTCGGTGGTCAGTACCTTGTTGGCGATGATAGTCCAGTACCAAGCAGTTTTAAAAGAGTATGCATTATAAGATGAAGGATAAAAAACATAATCAGAATTGAAATTTACCTTATCAACTAATTTAATAGAGTTCTTATCACCCATTATTAAATTAAGGTTGTTAGTCGTACCATTTTTATCGGTATAACCTAACATACTGATTACTCCATTAGGTTCAAGTGTATTTCTTACATTATATCCATTAGTATTACTAAAATTAGAATTACACATTATTTGACTTGAATCCAAATTAGCCATCATACTCACCACCGTAACCTCATTGCTTCCTCCCAACATTTCCTTAACCGTCTTGGTGGAAGTGATTAAGTCGTCTTTACCGTCAGTGACGAAGGCACCTTCATATTCAGGAAGAACTTCGATAGTAATATCACAATCAAAGGTTATCTCATTTTCTACAATAGGAGTTATTGTAAATCCTATCCATGATTCATTAACAATTGAATCAGTTGGACGAAGAGATTTAGGTAATTTGTGAATACCATTGTCTAAGTCTAATAAATTTTGATAAACTGCATTTTCTGTTTTTATATATGAATATCTTAGCTTACTATCTCCTTTCAAACCACTTACTCTAATTTTAAAAGAAGGTATTTCTGTTATATCGGATAATTGGTCGTTTTGCTTTACATAACTAAATATTAAACCTCTATTCGCACCTAATACTTTAGTAATATGTATTTTATTATCATTAATACTATATATAGAATTGTAAGTCGGTAATTGTTTCCAAGTTTTATTAGCACCAAACACAACAGGATAACCATTATGGCCGGACATGCCTTCGTAAGCCGCATTGCTAATCACAAACGGGTTGTCCGGGTCAACCAAGTTCTTGATTACAGCCCTGTCAGGGTCGTTATTGCTCTTGCCGTCACAGATACAGACAGCGACCAAAGAAGCCAATACTTCCGGGTCTATGTAAGGACGGTCGGAAGTATTAGCCCGGCGGGAAGGCGAACCGATCTGATTCAAACCAACCCGATTCAACCCTATTACATTTAATGGTAACTTGTTAAGCTTCATTGCCGGATTCGGTTACTGTTCCACTTAATACTTCACTTCCACTCTCGATGCGGATAGTTTTCGGATAAACTAAAGCCGAGAAGTCATAATCAAAGATAATCCCCGAATTATACGGGATGATGTTGGGAACCGCTACCATATCAAAGCCTCTCTCAGTGGCAGTTCGACCGTCAACAACTTCCGCATATTCACCATTCTTCTGATAGATTTTAAGACCACCATTGGACACACGCTCCAAGTGAATATTAAAATCTGCATTTACCACTACTTCCGCCACATATTCCTGAGTATCATTATTCTTTGTAAATCTTAAATCTGCCATGATTGTTCCT
>OCHG01001479.1_pt1 | contig 14973 bp, 7 predicted proteins | sample 1538801 | NCBI WGS metagenome assembly OCHG01 (sample SAMN04571727, study PRJEB22368) | human gut metagenome | biome: human gut; material: stool | host: Homo sapiens | place: Luxembourg | collected 2012-09-20 | reverse complement strand
CCCCGGGGCGCGGCCCTCTTGCTTAAACTGCTCAATTTTTCGTGCTCACGGTGCTCATTTCCCAGTGATCACTCGGACCACTTCTTAGTGAACATCAACAGGTGGTGCGCCGCAGCTTCGGCACCGACGCCTCCGAGATCGCGGAGTGGGCCCTCGGCTTCGAGGACCCGAGGGCGTGCTACGAGAGCGGCCCCACCGGCTTCCACATGGCGCGCGAGCTGCGCGCGCTCGGCCTCGACTGCGCCGTGGCCGCCGTCTCCAAGATGCAGAGGCCGGCGGCGGACGCCCGGCGCAAGAACGACCGGCGCGACGCCGAGTTCATCGCCCGCATGCTCGCCACCCACAACATCGTCGAGGTCCCGCTGCCCGACATGGCGGTCGAGGCCGCCCGGGACCTCGACCGCGCCCTCGACGACGCGACCCGCGAGCTCCACCGCTCGAGGCAGCGCCTCAACATGTTCCTGATCAGGCTGGGCCACGTCTGGGACGAGCGCAACGCCGACGGGGCGAGGAAGAAGGCCTGGACGAGGGCCCACTGGAGGTGGGTCTCGGAGATCAGGCTCGAGGGGCCGCAGCGCGACGCGCTGGAGTACTACGTCACGGCCGCCCGCTGCGCGGAGTCGGACAGGCGGCAGCTCGAGAGGAGGGTCGTCGCGCTGGCGGGCACCGACCGCTGGCGGGCGACGGTGGAGGCGCTGTCCTGCATCAAGGGGGTCGACACCCTGACGGCCTTCAGGCTCGCGGCGGAGGCCGGGTCCTTCAGCAGGTTCCGCTCGGCGCCGGCCTTCGCGAGCTGGTGCGGGCTGACCCCGTCGGAGCACTCGAGCGGCGAGTCCGAGCGGCGCGGCGGGATAACCAAGGCCGGCAACGCGCTCGCGCGCACGGCGCTCATAGAGTCCGCATGGCACTACTCCACGTGCTCCCCGAGGCCCAAGGCCCCAGCCCCCGGCACCGACGTGCCCCCGGCGATACGCTCTAGGGCGGACGACTGCACCGCCAGGCTCCACCGCCGCCGCGAGGCGCTGGCCGCGGCGGGCAAGAGCGCGTGCAAGGCCAACGCCGCCGTGGCGCGCGAGCTCGCCTGCTGGGTCTGGGAGATCGGGTGCAGGTCCGAGGGGACCGTCCTCTAGCAGCCGGCGACAACCGACTCCCGCCGGGAGGGCCCGCGCCTCGACGCATCGCCGGCGCGAGTTCACGACCTTTTTGATGGGCAGCCCCGGGGCCGCGCCCGACAAAAGACTGGATTCGTACGATAGCGCCGGACGGAGAATCGAAATGCGGTGGGGTGCGCGGACATACCGGGCTGACCGCCGGAAGCGCACCCGCAAGAGCCCGCGGATATTAGCTTGCCAGGCAAGCGTCGACTAAGCCATGCAGCGTGCGCGGGCTCTCCCGACGGGAAACGAAAAAACCCGGTTTCAAACCGGGCTCGAACGAACATGCCTATTGACAATGGCTTTCTCATATTATTAAAAGACCCGCAGCCAAAGCCACTACCGAAATAGCAGCAAGGCCACGGGCTTTACGACTGCAGCTCATATCAAACCCCCGATTCAAATTAACACTGAATCTATAATAGCTGATACAAGCCATGACAACGTAGCGATTGGCTACTTAATAACAACCGCTTGTGCGCCTCGTTGCTGGTAGACCCAGGCAATCCAATCTCGATCGTAGCTGGTATAGCCATCAATGGTATCTGAGATCATAACTTTATTTGTTTGGGGGTCATAGCCCTTCAAAACCACCGTATGTGAGTTAACGCAGGCAAAATAACCTCCCTGTCGGGCATAAATGTTACCCACGTTGCCCTGATGGACTGTGGTCCAAATAATGACCGGGTAGCCATCGTCCAAGTATTTACAAAGGTCATACAAAGATGTTCCCGAAACGTCGTACGAACGCAAGCCACTCCCCCGGCTCGCTAAGAAATTATTAGCGGCCTTATTGAGTCCAGGAGCACAGATCTCGTTACCGTTGGAATAGCTATGAGGATCGCCCCAGAAGCACCAAACAAAATCCCAAGAGCTACGAGGGATCCAGCGATCAGCCATCTCGCAAGGTCCAACACCAAAACCGTAGTAATTTAGAACGTTGGTCAGGGCAGCCGATTCGCAACCATTGGGCAGTCCGACGGAGTACTGATTATAAACGGGGACAGCCAGATCTACCGCCTCGGGCGCATAACTTGTCTGAACAAAAGTGAACCCCTGGGCACCAGAATTGTTGGAGTTATAAATCTGAATATTGGCACCGTCGCCAAAAGCTCCCCCGCTCACGTCCAAAACAAGGGTCTCGTTGAGTACGGAGCGGATGACGAAAGAGCCCCCACCCACGTAGTCAACGCGCCAACGTTGCGCAGAACTTCCATTTCCCTGCCATTGCTGAACGTTGGTACCCGAAACGCCCTGGGCATTAAGCACATCAAGGTACTTCTTGCTTCGACAGTTCTGAATCGAAACAGTTCCGTCAGAATTGGCGCTAACGTTCCATTTTTGAGCGCCAGAACCGTTGGAAGACCAAAGCTGTACATTGGCGCCATTGGAACGCGATCCGCCCGCCACATCCAACGCTTTAGAACGATCAGAGGCGACGACAATGGTATAAGTGCCCGAATCAACTAACAAGCAGGTAGACAATTTAAAAGACTGCGCTGCGGTACCATTAGTAGCATACATCCCAATATTAGTTCCATTGCTTGTTAAGCCCCCTGCAGCATCAAGCACCTTTCCCGTTGCCACGTTGGTAAGGACAGCACAGCCGTTATTAATCCGAGCGGTCCATAACTGAAAATCATCATTGGTTTGAGAACGAACGCAAACGTTATCGTCCTCATCCGCCGCTAAAACCTTGCCAGATACCAGGCTCTCAATGGTATAGGTGTTATCCCGTTCGGTAACCTTTGTGATTTTCCACTTCTGAGCAAGCGACTTGTTGCTTCCATAAAGTTGCACGTTGGCACCGTCAGCAGCAGAGCCGCCTGCAACATCAAGAACCGCAGAAGAAGAGGCGGAATTCGAAATGGTAAAGAAACCCTCGGGCAAAAGCGAGGTCACTTTTGTGAACGCCAAACTTTGCGAGCCGGAATCAGTCGGGGAATCTCCGAATACGTTAGAGCTTCCAACGGTCAACACCAATCCGGTCGCTTTATTGGTCGCTGTATACGAACCATCATCATTGCGCACAATGGAAAACAATTGATTTGCATTATTGCTGCCGATATTCCATTGATGGACATTGGTTCCAGGGCACAAATTGCCGCCATCAACATCAAGCGCTTTGCCAGACTGGGCACTCACAATCCGGTAGTATCCGCCCTCATATACAAACTTAAAGTCCTGCGCAAACGTACCATTAGCGGCGTAGGTCTGGACATTAGCTCCATTGGAAGAGGAGCCACCGGCAATGTAAAATACACGCGATAAATCAGTCGCCAGTGAAATGGTAAACCAGCCGTCCAGGCCAAGATCACTGCACGGCGCTACGTCTGGTGCAGTCGAAACAAAACGAACGTTTTGAGCGGGAGTCCCGTTGTTCGCATAGGTTTGAATGTTGGCGCCATTTGAGGATGAGCCGCCCGCAACATCTAGAACAATGTCAGACATAAGTGCCGACTGCAACCGGAATAACCCCGCCGACGCCGAGGGAACGGCAATCCAACGCTGGGCACGCGACCCGTTGAATGAATACTGTTGAACATTAGTCCCCAACGAACAAGACCCGCCAGCAATGTCGAGCACCCTACCCGAAGAGACGTTTCTGATAATCAAATAGCCAGACTCATCATGAGAAATATCCCACTGTTGTGCCGACGTCATATTCGAAGCATGGGACTGAACATTGCCACCGTTGTCTTTAGATCCACCGCATACGTCCAGCACCTTGGTCTTGCCAACGCCAAGAGCCAGAATATAACGCCCGTCAGCGATATTGCCGGCATTCTGTTGCGCCAACATGTCCAGCTCTTCACGCTGGGCGTTTAGATCATAAAATGACCAGCGCTGGGCACTCGTGCCGTTATCGGACCAAGTGCCCACGTTTGTCCCGTTAGCTGTGTTTCCTCCGGCGATATCAAGACAAATTGAGGAGTCAAGGGCAGAGATAAGCTTAATTGAATCGCCATCCTTCACTGCAATCCACTTTTGTGCGGCAGAACCATTAGATGCGTACTGCTGGACATTCGTTCCAGACTGAGCGCTTCCGCCTGATACGTCGAGAACAAGCCCAGAGCCCTTACAGGTAAGCGTTACGAAACCGTCCGAGTCATGGGAGACGGTCCATGTTTGCGCAGACGAGGCATTGAGCGCGTATATTTGAACATTCGCACCCGAAGACTTGGATCCGCCGGCGACATCAAGCGTCCGCCAACGACTCTTTGCCGAACGAAGGAGATAGCTACCGTCAGCAAGATCTGAGGCATGAGCAGCCGCGAGCTCGGCAATGATAGTTGCCTTAGGTTTTTCAAGCGTAAAAATCTGAGCCGTAGACTCATTGGCTTGATATAGACGAATTTGAGTGCCATCGGCATCATTTGCACCGGCGATGTCGATCGCATAATCATCATCGATAACAGGCGAAAAGATGAATCCATTACCAACCTGTCGAGCATGCCATGCAAAGCCCCAAGCATCGCTATCGCCAGCGCGCTGCGTAAGACGCGGATGGTCCGAGAAACAAGAAACATCATTGGGATAGCAAAGATACAGTCCCGATTTAACGTTCTTAAAGGCGTATCGGGCATCGCCAAGGTCTTCAAGAATAAACTGCTGAGCAGCCGTCTCATTTCTTCCATACAGCTGTATAGCCACGCCGGCACCCACCGATCCACCGGCGACGTCGAGCACGCGATGCCCCGACAAAGTCGAGGTTAAGAAATAGGTGCCCGTATCGAGGGTCGAGTAGCTGGACAGATCAGCTGCCTCGGCAGAAGATTCAGACTCGACGCCCGCGTCGTCATCGGTCGCGCTGTCGTCATGAGCAGAATCGCCCAAAGACGAATCCCGAAAAGAATCATTCACGTCTTCAGCTTTCACAGCCTCTTCCACCGATGGACCAGCCGGAGAGATTTCAGCGAAGGCGGTCGAACCCGATTTAAGAACGACGGGCAATATTAGAAGTAGGCCCAGCAAGAGCCCTGTTTGCAATGCAATGCAAACGCGCTTTTTATGACGCATGACATCCCCCAGACAGCCTCGTCAACACCAACGACACAACACTTGCCACCACAAACGAACGCATCATTTGACCATCTAAAATCATATGAATTGTTATGCAGTGAAAATGCTACGCGTTTGGTTATTTAATCGCAGTCCAGCGCATCATGCAAATCTTTGCTCAAAAAAGGCGGCCGCCGTAAGCGAGCCGCCTTTGAGCTTATTAATTACTTTGGGCTTAGTAATTAACAACCTTCGTTCCATAGGGAATATTGTCGTAAATCCATTTGGCATGGTCGGTCGTAAGCCTGATGCATCCCGCGGACGCACGTTGTCCCATAGTGGGGTCCATCACGTTAAACGTCCCCGTATAGCAAGGCTGTGTGTGGAACAAATAGTCACCGTAGAACTGCGTATAATACCAGCAGGTATATCCATGCCCAAACGAAAGTCCCTTTCCATAGACGGAATACTCGCCCAGCACGGTCGGCGACTCATTTTTGCCAGGAGCGCACTGCCAGAAAGACCATAACTTCCAGTTGCCACGAGAGCCCCTAAAAATACCTGTACGGCAGCCGACGGTGTCAGTCAAGATCAACCACTCCGTGTTGCTGTTGTACCACTGCGCACGGTTATACATTGCCTGTTGATCCGCAGGCAAGGGCTGAACATACGTAGTTGCCTTGAACGTAAACCGCTGCGCCTTTGAATCATTGCTCGCGTATAGCGCAACATTCGTACCGTTTGCCGCATTTCCTCCAGAGACATCAATAACAAGTGCCGTGTTAAGGGCGGATGACAATCTAAAGCCACCGGATACGTACTCAATATACCAACGCTGGGCAGCACTGCCGTTTCTGGACCATTGTTGGATATTTGTCCCAGAGGAGGCAGCGGCATCTTTTACATCAAGAGCTTTGCCACTGGCGGCGTTGACGATTGTGTAAGAGCCATCAACGTTGCGTGAGAAATTCCATTTTTGAGCACCCGTATCGTTATTTTGCCAAATCTGCACATTCGCGCCGTCAGCAGACGATCCACCGGAAACATCTAAGACCGAGTTTGCACGAGACGCCATTCGGATAAAATACGTGCCGTTTGCGACATCCGCCGAAGTCGAACGAAGGCGGAACCTCTGCGCTGCAGAATCGTTTGAAGTATAGACTTGGACATTGGAAGACGAAGCGAAATTGCCGCCCTTCACATCGAGCGATAGGTTTTGATTATCCACGGAAACGAACTCGATGCCGGTATTGTCAATTCGAACCGTCCACTGCTGCGCCCTGGTATCCGCCGAGGTTGTCGTACAAGCATTAGATCCCGAGGCAGCAAGCTTGTTGGATGAACATACGGATTCAATCGTATAGGTGTTCTTAGCTCCATCCACCTTTTTAAGCAGCCATTTTTGAGCGAAAGAGCCATTGGAGGCATACAGCTGGACATTAGCGCCAGCGTCTGCAGATCCTCCCGCAACATCAAGTACATAAGAGGAATTTGCAGACGGATATATCTCGTAAATGCCCTCATTCAGCAAATCTTCTTGCTCGGTCAAAACAAACGATGTCTGGACAGAGTCCCCTGGCGTAGTGGCAACCACATTGGAGCCGGATAAAGCAAGCGTGAGCCCCGTGCCCTTATTGATGAATGTATAGCTTCCATCTTTATTGCCAACCACACTAAACAGCTGATTGTCATTGGGATATTCATCCCACTGCTGGATATTCGTGCCCGGCACAACATCGCCCGCCGCAACATCAAGCACTTTGCCAGAACCAGCATTACGCAGGACATAATAGCCATCGTGATACTCCGGCTTAAAAAGCTGAGATAGCGTGCCGTTGCAGGAATATGTCTGAACGTTGCCGCCGTTGCTTAATGAACCGCCGGCAACGTCAAGCGCAACGGTGCTATTAGAAGACGGCGAGATGACGCACCAGCCCGCATCTTTCAAAATGTCCTCGCAGGGGCCAACCGGCTCGGGAGTTGCCGCAATAAATGTGAAACACTGCGCAGCCGTTCCATTCGAGGTATAGAGCTGAACATTCGTTTGGGATTTCAGAGTTCCGCCGGCAACATCGAGTGCGCGTTGTTGCCAAACAGCAGAAACAAGCCGAACGCTGCCGTCACCATTTGGAATCGCAATCCATTTCTGAGCATAGTTCGCATCGCTGCAAGCCGAATATTGCTGAACGTTAGTCCCCGGAGAAACAACGCCGGCAGAAACATCAAGCACCTTTCCCGACTTAACGTTTGTAATAGTCAGGTAACCGCCGTCGTCATGCATAATAGTCCACCGCTGTGCAGAGGTCGCATTCGATAGATAGAGCTGAACATTCGCCCCGCTATCTTTCGAGCCGCCGGCGACGTCAAGAACCATACGCGAGGATACAGGCCCCGCGACAATAGCGTAATCGCCGTCCTCAATGACCCCTCGGTTCTCGGAAGCGAGCTTATCGATTTCTGCCCGGACAGCCTTCGGATCAACAAAGTAGAAAGATTGAGCCGCCGTTCCATTTGCGCTATAGAGTTGGAGCCCCGCACCAGAAGCAATTGATCCACCAGGGACGTCGACAACTTTTTGCCCATTCAAAGTCGACACAATACAGTAGCGCTCGCCGTCTTTCTCAATAATCCACTTCTGAGCCTTGGTCCCATTGGCGGAGTAAGACTGCAGCCTCGTGCCATTGGCATCGCTGCCACCAGCCGCATCTAGGACCGCGGTGGTTCCACTTATTGCAATGGTGCGATAACCGTCCTCCGTTGTTGAGACATCGAACGTTTGAATGCCAGAATAGCCAAACTTGTTAAATGACAGAGACCCACCGGAAACCTTCAGCGCAAACGAATCGTTCGAGGCCAAAATGGCGTACGTTCCGTCGGAAAGGTCATTGCGATGCGCCGCGGCCCTTTCGTCGAGTTGTTGCTGCGCAGTCTTTGTTGGCGCTAGCACCCAGCGCTGAGCAGCTGTTCCGTTTGCCTTATACAGCTGAATGCCCGAACCATTTGAGGCGGCCCCTCCCGCCACATCAATAGCAAACGACTGATCGAGCGCCGAGATCAATGTAAAGCTGCCGTCGGTTTCCTTAATTGCAATCCAACGCTGCGCAAGAGTTCCGTTATCAGACCAGAGCTGAATAGGATTTCCGTTACTGGCACTTCCGCCCGAAGCATCCAGCGTACAGCCCTTGACAGACGAAATGACAACGAAGCCGTTCTGGTCATGAGACACACGCCAGACCTGAGCATCCGTATTGTTGACTCCGTACAGCTGCAGTTTTTTACCGGCACTTGCCGTTCCACCAGGAACATCCAGCACAAACTTACCGTTAACCGATGAACCAAGTGTGTACAGGCCGTCCGCAAGATCGTCGACATGTTCAGAAGCGAGATCATAGACAGACTTGAGCTTCTCCGGCGTAGTAGCGCCAGCCGAACCCGACGTCGCCGCATCGGATTCCTCATCTGTGACCAAATCGGTGCTGGATATACCATCAGACACGTTCAACTGTTCAACAGCTATAGAAGGGTTTTCATTTTGATTAGAAATCGCAGCATCTTCAGCAAACGCAGGAACAAGATAGATTCCCAGCAGAAGCGAACTAGCCAACGAAACTAATAAGGCTTTCCGATTGCCCATAACTGTCCCCTCTCGCGAAGTTAATTACACTTTATGCTAGGAAGGATTCCTCGTCGTCAAGAGATTCGTGAATAGCAACGGCTAGGCCCCGAAAGGTAAATCAGACTAAAGAGGCGTTTCGCGGCATAGCCGTGAAAGCTCTGCTGCAAAATCATCGTGAATTGGCGCCCACTCGAGTTCGCGCCGAAGCTTGCTCGCATCTATAGCGTAACGTCGATCATGTCCCGGACGATCCTTCACCCAGTCAATGTAGCCCTCACTCTGACCCATTGCTTTAAGAATGGTTGTAAGAACCTCAAGGTTGCTGCGCTCGCAATTAGCACCAATGAGATACGTCTCCCCAACCGTCCCTTTGGTCAAAACAGACCAAACGGCGCGGGCGTGATCCTCAACATGAATCCAATCGCGCACATTAAGACCGTCGCCATACAACTTGGGGCGTTCACCATGTTTAATGCATGCAATGGAATGAGGGATGAATTTCTCGGGATGCTGGTGCGGACCGTAGTTATTACAGCAATTGGAAATCGTCGCCATAAGCCCATACGTGCGCGCCCACGCTCTCACCAACATATCGGACGCGGCCTTAGAGCTGGAGTACGGACTGCTAGGCCGATACGGCGAATCCTCGGTAAACTTACGCGGGTCGTTAAGTGCCAGATCTCCAAATACCTCATCGGTCGAGATGTGGTGGAAGCGTACATTGAACGCACGGGCAGCCTGAAGGAGCGTATACGTGCCATCAATATTCGTCGTTATAAACGGCGCTGGGTCGGCAATCGAATTGTCATTGTGAGACTCGGCAGCGTAGTGGACGATGGCATCATGGCCCGGAACCAATCGCTCGAGAAGCTTCGAATCGCAAACGTCCCCCACGACAAGCTCAACCCTATCTTTAGACAACCCGACGATGCCATCGAGATCTGCAACGTAGGTAAGCTTATCCAAAACAGTAACGTGCACATCGGGAGCGCTGTCCACGACAAAACGGACGAAGGCGGATCCGCAAAAACCGCAACCACCCGTCACAAGAATATTTTTATATGGTGACGCCATACGCACCGTCATCCTCCCAGCTATTTTTGACCAATTTTCCCACAATTCAATGACATCGCGAAGAGCAACTTGGGCGGCAGCCGCCTCGACAAGGGCGGCTGCCGTCATATTACGGGCCTAGAGCCCGCTACTTGCTCGGGATGACCAGGAAGGTCAAGAGCGGTAGGAGAAGGACGATCTTATCCATATGACCACCCCCCTGCCTCGTCGAACCGCAGCCCGGATTGCCGCGGGCTTCGGAAAGTAAGGCAGAGGGCGACGCACCCCGCATTCATGAATAATTATATCAGAACCACGTACGTGTGTTCGCGTTTTATGGTACACTATATCTACCAGAACAAGACAGGGCGAAAGCTGCTTCGGAGGCCCCAAATGGTACGAAGCGCCGGCGCCGCGGATACATCCATCGCTCCGACCCTGGCTTAGCCGGCGCTCGCGACGCCGGCTGACCGGCGGGATGCCGGTTGAAGCTGCGTAATACCGGCATGCTGAAACCACTCGCCCTCCGGCGTGCGGACCGCGGCATGTCGACCAAACCGAGGGGGCATACATCATGGACAATTCCAACACAAGCCAGCAGATCGCTTTGTACGAGGACCCCGACCACGCAGTCCACCTTGACGTGCGTGTCGACGGCGATACGGTTTGGCTGACCCAGCAGCAGATGGCGACGCTGTTCGGGCGCGGAGTGCCGACTATCTCCAAGCACATTCATTCCGCAGCGAAGGAGGAGCTTGCCGGAATTCGAACTATTTCATTTTTTGAAATAGTTCGTTTGGAGGGCACGAGGACGGTCAAGCGCCAGGTCGAGCACTACAACCTCGACATGATCATCTCGGTCGGCTACCGTGTGAAGTCCCAGCAGGGCGTGTACTTCCGCCGATGGGCAAACGGAGTGCTCAAACAGCACCTCCTGCAGGGCTACTCCATCAACCAAAAAAGGCTCGAGGCGCTCGGGACGGTCTTCAAAGTCCTCGAGCGATCAAGCACGCCGGAGCTCTCCGGCGCGGCAGAGGTGCTGCAGAAGTACCTTCCAAGCCTTACCCTGCTCGACGAATACGATACGGGGAGGCTTCAGGCGCCCCAAGGCAGCGCCCCCGCCTGGAAGCTCGACTACGCGGAGGCCCTCGACGTGGTGCGAAGCCTGCCGTTCTACTCGTCATCCGGCCTATTCGGACGGGAGCGGGACAACCAGTTCGCCGGAATCATCAGCAGCCTCTATCAGGGCTTTGGAGACCAAGACCTATATCCCTCCGTTCAATCAAAGGCCGCCAACCTTCTCTACCTCGTAGTGAAGGACCATCCGTTCCTCGATGGAAACAAGCGGTCTGCGGCGGCGCTCTTCATTCACTTCCTCGACAAGAACGGGATACTGCGCAACGGCGAAAGGCTCCTTGTGGAAGGTAACGCGCTCGCGGCCATGACGCTCATGATCGCCCTCTCCGACCCAAGCGAGAAGGACTCCATGGTTGCGCTGGTGGAGAATTTCATCGCGTAGCGCCTTCGCTCAAATACCAGAATCGACGTTCCTTCATATAGCAGATGCAAGCGAGAAGGGGGGTCCCGCCGGCACCCTCTCCACGCGCAACATACATGCTCCTGATAGAATGCCCACGCATCCCCACGTGCGAGCGCTGTGCCCGCATGCACAAGAAACGGAGTCACACCTATGTCCCAGTACGATTACCTCGTTGTTGGCGCCGGCATCACCGGTGCGATTTTTGCCCACGAGGCCCGCCGCGCCGGCAAGGCCTGCCTGGTCATCGACCGTCGCGACCACGTGGCCGGCAACATCTACACCAAGGACATCGACGGCATCAACGTGCACATGTACGGCGCGCACATCTTCCACACCTCCATGCGTGACGTGTGGGACTACGTGAACTGCTTCGCAGAGTTCAACAACTACATCAACTCGCCCGTGGCCTACTACAAGGGCGAGGTGTACAACATGCCGTTCAACATGAACACCTTCTCCAAGATGTGGCCCGGCGTGGTGAAGCCCGCCGACGCGCGCGCTAAAATCGATGAGCAGATCGCCGCCGAGGGCATCGGCGAGCCGGCCAACCTCGAGGAGCAGGCGCTCTCGCTCGTGGGTCGCGACATCTTCGAGAAGCTCGTGAAGGGCTACACCGAGAAGCAGTGGGGCCGCGACTGCACCGAGCTGCCGGCGAGCATCATCCGCCGCCTGCCGTGCCGCTTCACCTACGACAACAACTACTTCAACGACCGCTACCAGGGCATTCCCATGGGCGGTTACACCAAGATGATCGAGAACATGCTCGAGGGCACCGAGGTCCGCTGCGGCGTGGAGTACGCCGAGCTCGTGGCAGCCGAGCCCGACATCGCGGACCGCGTGATCTACTGCGGCCCCATCGACGCGTTCTACGACTACAAGCTGGGCACGCTCGAGTACCGCTCGCTGCGCTTTGAGTCCGAGCAGCTCGACGAGCACGACCACCAGGGCGTCGCCGTGGTGAACTACACCGAGCGCGAGGTACCCTACACGCGCATCATCGAGCACAAGCACTTCGAGTTTGGCCAGCAGGAGACCACCATCGTGACGCGCGAGTACCCGGCTGACTGGAAGCCGGGCGACGAGCCGTACTACCCCATCAACGACGCCCGCAACTCCGCGCTCTACGAGAAGTACGCCGAGCTGGCCGCGAGCGAGGGCCGCGTGGTGTTCGCCGGTCGCCTGGGCGGCTACAAGTACTACGACATGGACAAAGCCGTGGCGGCCGCGTTCGACGTGGTGCGCGCCGAGCTAGGCGTGGAGCCCACGCAGGCGTAAGGGGCGCCGGCCCACAACGACAACGCGTACAGGCGGGGTGCTTCGGCGCTCCGCCTTTTTATGCGAACTTGAACGCGAGGACGTAGCGCTATTCAACCTAGATACTCATCTACACTTCTCGCTTTCCCAGGGCGTTCGCCGCCATGCGCTTGCAGGCACGAAGGCGCCCAACCCTCAGGACATCGTAATCGAACATGAGCTGTTTACACGTACGGCCATTGGGGGCCTCGCTGGCAAGCGCCGCACGCACCATGGCAGCAACCGAAGGTGCGCACTGTGCGAGCGCGGCATCACTGCCCACAGGAGAACCGGCGAGCGCAGCGGCGGCGGCGGCAAACACCCTGCCGCAGTCCGAACCCAGCAACCTGAGTGCGTCGTACAACACCAGATCGCACAGGAAATATGCCAGGTCGTCCGCATGCTGGGCATCAAGCCCATCGCGATGCCAATCATTCAGCACCGCGGAGTAAATCTTCACGTGCTCTAGCAGACGCGTTTCGTCGTCATAGCGCATGGTGTCCATGAGCGAACCCTTGCGCGCCACGCGGTAGTCATACAGTTTGTTGGAGATAAGCGCGGTCTTGCGCGAGCGGCCATACACGGCAAAGTCAAAGACCTGATCCTCGCCATACTTGACGGTCTCATCAAACACGATCCTGTTGTCCAACAAGAACGCGCGCCTGCAGGCAGTGCGCCACGCAAACGGGCGAGATGCTTCCTTAAACAGCAGGTCGAAGCTATAACCCTCAAACAACACATCGCGTGGGCTCAGCACATGGTTGAGCCACGGGTACCCCGCCTCCAGCGGATACGGGTTCGCGCCAAAGGTTAAAACGTCGCAGTTCTCGCGCTCAAACGCATCGACGATCACGCGGCATGCATCGGGCGTAAAGCGATCGTCGGAGTCCAAGAACGCAACAATAGGCGCCGTGGATGCAGCGATACCCGCGTTGCGCGCGCTCGACAGGCCGCCGTTGGGCTTATCGACCAGCGTAAAGCGCGCATCCTTTTCGCAGTAGGCAGCAGCGATATCGCGCGACCCATCCGGTGAGCCATCGTTGATCAGCACGCCTTCCCAATCGGGCATGTCCTGCGCAAGCAGAGCGTCCAGGCACCAGGCCAGGCACAGCTCTACCTTATAGATGGGAACGACGACGGAAATCTTAGGTGTAGCCATAGTCACGCGCTCCTACTGTGGGGCCGGCACGTCATCGGGATGCGGGTTGTCGCCGTAGGCGCGCTGATACGTCAGCACGCGCCAAACCAGCGGCAGGCCGCCGATCTTAAAGTAGTGCTTAAACGTATTGAGCTTGCCCGGCTTCTTAAAATCAAAGCGTGAATCGATATAGGCACGGGGCGACTTGACCATCAGGCGCAAGTCGGTCTCGCCACGCGGATCAAACAGCGACAGGTCAAAGCGACCGGCATCCCAATCGGCCTTCAGCTCGGGTGAAGCCTTCTCCCAAAACTGCTCGCGCAGCTCATCGACCAGGCGCTCATCATTCCAACGGTACGTATCGACCTTCATGCGCATTAAAATGCCCTGAAGCTGAGCCTTGAGCTCGGGGCGCTCGTCCAAAAAACGTTGCATCTCGGCGTATTCGTCGCACACGCAAAACACCTTGTTGGGCGAATTAACAGAGCTCTTCTCGTTATCCTGGCGATAGCACAAAATTGGGTCAGCAATAAACGCGGCACGCTCGGCGCAAGCCCAAACCTTAAAGTTAAAGCCTGCGTCCTGATACGAGGCGCCCGGCGTGGGAAGGAACCGAATCTGATTGTCGTTGAGGAACTCGCGCCGATAGATAGCCGACCAAATGGAAGGTTTGCGATAGAAGATGCCCGGGCGATCGACGGGGCGATACGCGGCGCCCGTCATATGCTCGTCGATAATCCCAAACAGTTCACGGCGTTCGCTGGGCGTGGACCAATACAGGTAAAAGTCGCCCTTTACCACATCGGCATGCTCAGCATCGGCCTTGGCGACCAGCTTTTGGAGCGAATCCTCAAACATAAAGTCGTCAGACTCAAGGATGCCCACGTACTCACCGCGCGCCATCTCCAAGCCGCGGTTCATCGAGTCGCCGTAGCCGCTGTTGGCTTTGTCGATCATCTTGACACGGGAGTCGCGCTCCATGTACTCGCGAATAATATCCGGCGAGCTATCGGTGGAACCATCGTTGATGCAGATGATCTCGATGTCCTTGAGCGTCTGCGCCACGGCGGAATCGAGGCACTCGCGCAGGTAGCGTTCGACATTGCAAATGGGAACAAGCAGCGAAACTTTAGGGGTATCAGAGTTCTGCAAGAGAACCTCCTGTTGAATAGCGTGT
>OCHG01001477.1_pt1 | contig 14985 bp, 18 predicted proteins | sample 1538801 | NCBI WGS metagenome assembly OCHG01 (sample SAMN04571727, study PRJEB22368) | human gut metagenome | biome: human gut; material: stool | host: Homo sapiens | place: Luxembourg | collected 2012-09-20 | reverse complement strand
GAAAAAAGTAATCGTCTATGATTTTGGACAGGAAGAAATTCCGAAAATCTATGGATTTGATACGCAGGTTCCAGTTGGAATATTTGGAGGAGAATGCAAGGTGGATTTTGCGGAAATCTATGAAGAAATCCAGTTTATATATGAGAAAGAAGAAAAATAGAACGAGGGAGATTCAACCGAATCTCCCTCATTTTGACTTTATAAAAAGTCTACACTACACTTTGAAAGATGTGAACTAGCAGCAGTCGTTGCCACAGCCGCATCCACCGCAGCCGCCACAACCATTGCCGAGTCCACCGCAGCAGATGAGTAATAAGATAATCCACAGGCAACTGTCATTGCCGTATCCGCCACAGCCATTGCCGCATCCGCCACAGCAGATAAGCAATAAGATAATCCACAGGCAGCTATTATTTGCAAATCCGCAATCATTACCGCATCCGCAGCCATTTCCTCTTCTTCCGTCATCGCATCCACAGCCACAGTTTGTAGCGCTTAAATCGCTCATGTCAATTCCTCCGCATAAAGAATATTTACACTATATCCTATGTCTGCGGAGAAAATGTGTGAATAAATTATATCTTTTAATATTGCGCATTACATTAGACTTTACAGGAAAACTGTGAGTAATAACATAACATTTTAATAATGCTTGGGGCTTTAGTAGCGCAGCAACTTCTTCACAGAATGCTGATAGCGGTAAGCTCGGTTCTGCAGTTTTAACTTTTCAATTTTGTTCATATCATTCTTTTCATGCTCGTCATAAAGCTTCAGAAGATATGCAAGATTATAATTCCGGTTCTGATACCATTTGAACAGAAGCCAGTTCATAATATCCGGATACCAGTAGCGCTCCGGAATTTTTGCTTCGCGCAGCAGAATGATATGATGCAGTGCCTTGACAGCCAGTTCGCCAAGCACGGTCGAGTTGTTTTTCTGATGAAACAGGGCATTGCTTTGCTCGATGATATCATATAAGGCACCGGCTGCTTTCCAGTAAGTTACAAATGTAGGATGATCTGGGTCTTCAACTTCTTCAGATTCTTCATAGAGATTAAATGTCTGCATTTTCGAAGGACGGTTTCCGCGGATTTCCCGGTCATATTCGGCACGCTTTACCGGATCGGAAAGAACAAGGTAAGCCTCCAGAATTTCCTGCATCTTATCAGTTGTATCAATTCCGTTCCTCATATTGACGTCCGGGTGATAACGCTTGGCCAGTTTATTTTTAGCCAGTGTAATCTCCTGTGCGGACGCCTTTACGGAAACTTCAAGTATATCATAATAGTTTTTGGATTCCATAAATTTCCTCCCCTTATGGTGTCACTATTTACTCCCCAGTAATTAGCAAGAATATCATACGACAAATGCGTGAAGAAATCAATTTCTATTTCGTCGAATATTCTATTTTTAAAGGAAATATTTTGGAGAGACATTTATGGATCGTGTAAAAAAGATGGTGCATTATTGGTGTGATGATATAAAAAAAGCAGGGCTTACCGGAAAAGGGGTGACGGTTGCGGTTCTGGATACCGGACTTGCGCCGCATCCGGATTTTAAGAGCAGGGTTGTCGGCTGGCGGGACTGTATATATAGGAAAGAAAAATGTTATGATGATAATGGACATGGAACTCATGTGGCAGGGATCTTAGGTGGAAGTGGACAGATGTCCGGTGGGATTCTGTCCGGAATTGCTCCGCTTTGTCGCTTTGTTATTGTAAAAGTGTTGGATCAAAAAGGGGAGGCAAATGTAGCGAGTATTCTTGCAGGTCTTAAGTGGGTGGAAATGAATCACAGAAAATATAAGATACGGATTGTGAATTTGTCAGCAGGAGCTGGGGAAAATCTGGAGCCCGGGAAAGAAAAAATGTTGATCGAAGCTGTAGAACATCTCTGGGACTTGGGTCTGGTTGTTGTGGTGTCATCGGGAAATAACGGACCGGGAGAAGGAACCATTGCAATTCCTGGAAATAGTCGTAAAGTGATTACGGTCGGTGCTGTAAAAACAGAAAAAGCAGAGAAGGGGAGCTGTTCGGGAGCCGGTCCTACGAAAGAATGTGTAGTGAAACCGGACGTAATAGCACCGGGATACCAGATCATTTCCTGCAACAGTCAGATACACGGAAAGAAAGATGCGTATACGGTAAAAAGTGGAAGTTCCATGGCGACTCCGGTCGTGTCCGGTGCTGTCGCTTTATTGATGGAAAAATATCCGAGGGTTACCAATGTAGAGGTGAAATTAAGACTCAGGGAGACGTGCATACATTTACCAGGAGCAGGCGAACAGGGGTGGGGGATGCTGAATATCCGCGATTTTCTGAAACTTTAGAAGTCTAAAGAGGAAGGAATAGGGATTGTATGCGAGAAAATACAATAAAAATATAAGTGTAAAGAAAAAATACTTGACACCATGAGGCGTATCGTGTATGATAACACAGGTGATAAATGTGAATGAGATTCTAAAACAGGCTCTTCTGTTTGATTTCTATGGAGAATTACTGACAGATCATCAGAAAGAGATATACGGACAGTTTCTATTAGAGGATCTCTCCCTTGGGGAGATTGCCAGGGATGCCGGTATCAGCAGACAGGGAGTACATGATATTGTAAAGCGGTGTGAACAGGCACTGGCAGGATATGAAGAAAAGCTTCATCTTGTTGAGAAGTTCATGACCGTGAAGAATAAAGTAAAACAGATTGATGAATTGCTGGATGAGTATGAGAAAGAACGCAGGGAAGATATTTTAAGCGGAATTCGAATCTTGTCCGGAGAAATCATAGAGGAGTTATAGTATGGCGTTTGACAGTCTGACAGAAAAACTGCAGAATGTATTTAAGAATCTTAGAAGTAAAGGAAGACTTACGGAAGCAGATGTGCAGGAAGCGTTAAAGGAGATTAAGCGTGCGCTTCTGGCGGCAGATGTAAACTTCAAGGTTGTAAAGGATTTTATTAAGACTGTTCAGGAAAGAGCGGTCGGCCAGGATGTTATGAATGGTCTGAATCCGGGTCAGATGGTAATTAAGATTGTAAATGAAGAACTTTGTAATCTGATGGGATCTGAGACAACCGAGATCAAGCTTCAGCCGGGAAGTGCCATTACAGTGATTATGATGGCAGGTCTTCAGGGAGCAGGTAAGACGACTACAACAGCAAAGCTTGCCGGGAAGTTTAAGTTAAAAGGCAAGAAACCGCTTTTGGTTGCCTGCGATGTTTATCGTCCTGCAGCAATTAAGCAGTTACAGATCAACGGGGAAAAGCAGGGTGTGGAAGTATTTACCATGGGTGACAACCATAAACCGGCGAATATTGCAAAGGCTGCAATTGAGCATGCCCAGAAGAATGGCAATAATCTGGTGATCCTTGATACGGCAGGACGTCTTCATATCGATGAAGATATGATGGCTGAGCTGGAAGAGATTAAGAATACTGTTACTGTACATCAGACAATTCTTGTTATTGATGCTATGACCGGACAGGATGCGGTCAATGTGGCAAAAGAATTTGACGAAAAGATTGGTGTAGACGGTGTGATCGTGACCAAACTGGACGGTGACACAAGAGGTGGTGCTGCGTTATCCGTTAAGGCAGTAACTGGAAAACCGATTCTGTATGTCGGTATGGGCGAGAAGCTTTCTGATCTGGAGCAATTTTATCCGGATCGTATGGCAAACCGGATTCTCGGTATGGGAGATGTCTTATCTCTGATCGAGAAGGCGGAGGCAGAACTTGACATTGACGAGGACAAAGCAAAAGAGATGTCCAAGAAGATGAAAAAAGCCCAGTTTGATTTTGATGATTATCTTGAGAGCATCAAGCAGATGAAGAAGCTTGGAGGACTTGGAAATATCATGAACATGTTGCCGGGACTTGGCGGTATGGGAATGGGCAAGATGAAAGGTCTTGGCGATGAGCAGATGGATGAAGCAGAAAAAGGTATGGCACGTATGGAAGCTATGATCCATTCCATGACACCGGCTGAGAGAAGAGATCCGGATCTTTTAAATCCATCAAGAAAGCACAGAATCGCAAAAGGAGCAGGTGTAGACATCAGTGAAGTAAACCGTATGATCAAGCAGTTCAACGAAGCAAAGAAGATGATGAAGACATTTGCAAAACCAGGCAAAAAAGGCAAGTTCAAGTTGCCTTTCTAAAAATGGTATATGGTGCAAGGCACTTTATATAAATAAAACTATTAAAAATAAATATTTTCATTTATGGAGGAAAAGAACAATGGCAGTAAAAATCAGATTAAGAAGAATGGGACAGAAGAAAGCACCTTTTTATAGAATCGTAGTAGCAGATTCCAGAGCCCCAAGAGATGGAAAGTTCATCGAGGAGATTGGAACATATGATCCAAACCTTGAGCCAAGCGGAATTTCTGTAGATGAGGAAGCAGCTAAGAGATGGTTAAATACAGGAGCTCAGCCGACAGAGGTTGTAGGAAAGATCTTTAAAGCAGCTGGAATTGAGAAATAGATAATTCGTGCCTGGAGGTACAAAGATGAAAGAGTTAGTTGAAGTCATTGCAAAAGCTCTTGTCGATGATCCGGAAAGCGTAACGGTAAACGAACGCACGGAGAAGAAGACAACTATCCTGGAAGTACGTGTTGCAGATTCTGATATGGGGAAAGTAATCGGAAAACAGGGACGTATTGCCAAGGCTATCCGTTCAGTAGTAAAAGCAGCGGCAGCGAAGGAAGACAAGAAAGTGATTGTAGATATTCTGGATTAATCAGGATGGATATAGGGACAGACCGGGTTTTACCAGGCCTGTCTCTCTTTATGAAGAAAGAAATGTGTCCGCCAGAACAGTGAAAGTTCTTCGGGCGTTACCAGATATAGATATATACGAATTGATTCGAAAAAGCGGAGGAATGTATGGAACAGTTATTGCAGGTAGGTGTCATCACACAGCCACACGGGGTGCGCGGAGAAGTGAAAGTCTTTCCGACCACAGATGATCCGGTAAGATTTAAGAAACTGAAAAAAGTAATTCTGGATACGGGAAAAGAAAAGCTGGATCTGGAAGTGGAACATGTGAAGTTTTTTAAGCAGTTCGTTATTGTAAAATTTAAAGAATTTGACAATATTAATGATATTGAGCGTTATAAACGCTGTCCGTTGCTCGTGACGAGAGAAAATGCTGTGCCGCTGGAAGAAGATGAGTATTTTGTTGCAGACATGATCGGCATGAAAGTTATAACAGAAGATGGAACAGAATTCGGAACACTGAGTGACGTGATGGAAACAGGGGCGAATGATGTCTATGTGATTGATTCAAAGGAGCATGGAGAGGTTCTTATGCCTGCAATTAAAGAATGTGTTCTGAACGTAGATATGGAAAGTGGGATCATTACTGTTCATCTGATGAATGGTCTGATTTAAGGAGTGTAATCATGCAGTTTTATATTATGACATTATTTCCGGACATGGTGATGGACGGTCTGAATACAAGTATTATCGGACGTGCCATGGATAAAGGACTTTTGGATATAGAAGCGGTAAATATCAGAGACTATGCATTTAACAAACACAACAGCGTAGATGATTATCCTTATGGTGGGGGAGCAGGTATGCTGATGCAGGCAGAGCCAGTGTATCAGTGCTATGAGGCTGTGAAAAAGAAAATAGAAACGAAAGCTTTGCTAAGCAATCCGGGTACCAGGAAAAGCCCGCGTGTGATTTATCTGTCTCCACAGGGAAAGACATTTAACCAGACGATGGCAGAGGAATTTGCCCAGGAAGAAGATCTGGTATTTTTGTGCGGACATTATGAAGGAATTGATGAACGGGTATTAAATGAAGTTGTCACAGACTATGTGTCGATTGGAGATTATGTCCTGACTGGCGGAGAGCTTCCGGCTATGATTATGATCGATGCGATTTCCAGACTGGTGCCGGGGGTTCTGCATAATGATGTGTCCGCAGAATTCGAGAGCTTTCAGGATAATCTTCTTGAGTACCCACAGTATTCCAGACCGGAGATCTGGCATGATAAGCAGGTGCCAGCCATACTTTTGTCCGGTCATCATGCGAATATAGAAAAATGGCGCAGAGAGCAGTCTGTGATCCGCACAGCAAAGAACCGTCCGGATCTGATTGAAAAAGCCAAACTGACAAAAGAAGAGCAGAAGCTGGCGAAAGAAATTATGCTTGAAGCTACAGGACAGTAGAATTTAGAAAACTGTCAATTTACAATCTGGAAAGATTAAAAACATTGAATGGATTGCCGGAAAAATAAATGAAAAAATAAAATTAAAAACTTCTTGCAACATAAAGAAGTTTGTGATAAAATATAGCATGTTGTGAAGAAAAACGAGATGGTCCTCTGGTACATTTTGTATTAAGAACGTCCAATTAAACAAGGAGGTCACACAGATGAACGATATTATTAAGAATATTGAGGCAGCTCAGTTAAAAGAGCAGGCTCCAGAATTCAGAGTTGGAGATACTGTAAAGGTTTACGGTAAGATTAAAGAGGGTAACCGTGAGAGAATTCAGATTTTTGAAGGAACTGTTCTTAAGAGACAGGGTGGCGGTTCAAGAGAGACATTTACAGTTAGAAAGACATCTAACGGAATCGGTGTTGAGAAGACATGGCCAGTTCACTCACCTAACGTAGAGAAGGTTGAAGTAGTAAGAAGAGGTAAAGTAAGAAGAGCTAAACTTAACTACTTAAGAGACCGCGTTGGTAAGAAAGCTAAAGTTAAAGAGCTGGTAAAATAATTAAACGAAGAGAACAGAGTAAAAAAGGACAACTACATACATGTAATTGTCCTTTTTCTGATATAGGGATAAATCTATGAAAAAAAGTTCGATAAGGGGTAATTTTACGGGCAGAGAGAATGCCAGAAAAAGGGCGGCAAAGAAACACCGGAAACAGCGGGAAGCTAAGAGAAGAAAACTTTTAAGACAGCAGAAGAGAATACAGCAGCCGACAAAGAAAAAAGTTGTAAAGCTGTTAAGAAGCATAGACTGGTCTTTAATCCCAGTTATTGGAAAGTGGATTTTTCAGATTGCATTGACAATACTGATTGCATTTGTGTGTGTATGGTATTTCGGACAGCGTGTGAGTGTTGTCGGAGATTCCATGAAGCCGGTTCTTGAAAACGGGGATATTGTGCTCGCCAACCGGATTGTGTATAATGCAAGCAAGCCGAAGCGTGGCGATGTCATTATATTTAAACCAAAGGGAAATGAAAATTCCCATTATTATATTAAGCGGATCATTGCTCTTCCAGGAGAGAGCGTGGAGATTGTCGAAAATTCAGTCTACATCAATGGTGAAAAGCTACAAGAAGATTATGAGACTTCCAAGATTGATGATGTAGGCATTGTAAATGAAAAAATAAAATTAGGCAGTGATGAATATTTTGTTCTTGGTGACGACAGGCAGAACAGTGAAGACAGCCGTAATGCCAATGTAGGAAATGTGAAATACAGCTACATTTACGGAAAAGCCTGGTTTGTCATCTCGCCAAAATCACACTTTGGATTTGTAAAGGAGTAGAAATATGCATTTTCAGTGGTATCCGGGTCATATGACAAAAGCAAAGCGTATGATGCAGGAAAATATTAAATTGATTGATTTGATCATTGAGCTTGTAGATGCCAGGGTTCCGTTATCCAGCAGGAATCCGGATATTGATGAGCTTGGTAAGAATAAAGCGAGACTGATCATTTTGAATAAATCAGATCTGGCAGAGGAAAGATGGAATGAGGCATGGACCGAATATTTTAAGAAAAAAGGATTCCATGTTGTGAAAGTAAATTCAAGAAAAGGCGGCGGAGTAAAATCCGTACAAAGCGTGATCCAGGAGGCATGTAAGGCGAAGATCGAGCGCGACAGAAAGCGTGGGATTCTGAACCGTCCGGTTCGTGCCATGGTCGTTGGAATTCCGAATGTAGGAAAGTCTACATTTATTAATTCACTTGCCGGAAAAGCAGCCGCTAAAACCGGTAACAAGCCAGGTGTAACGAAAGGAAAACAATGGATCCGCCTGAACAAACAGGTAGAGCTTCTGGATACACCGGGAATTCTTTGGCCAAAATTCGAAGATCAGACAGTAGGATTGCGACTTGCGCTGATCGGTTCGATTAAGGATGAGGTGTTACAGACAGAAGAGCTGGCAGCAGAGCTGATCCGTTTTCTGGCAGCAAATTATCCGGGTGTACTGGAGAATAAGTATACCATTACAGCTGCCCCAGACCCATATGTAATGCTTGGGCGTATTGCAGAAAGCAGACATTGCCTTGTCCGTGGAAATGAACTGGATACGGAGAAGGCAGCCATGCTTTTGATGGATGATTTCCGGGAAGGAAAGATTGGACGACTTACGCTTGAGTATCCACAGACAGAAGAAGCGTAAAGGTAAATAGAAATCAGAAAGGGGAACTTACTTTCTATGTCAAGAAGACGAAGAAGGAGAGAGCCGGGAATTATAAGAGAGATATTAGGGTGGATTTTTTATATTATAGTCATTCTTGTCTTAACATATGTCATCATTACTTATGTGGGACAAAGAACAAGTGTCAGCGGGTCATCCATGGAGACGACCCTAAGCGATGGAGATCAGCTTCTGGTGGACAAGCTGTCTTACCGGTTCCAAGATCCGAAACGTTTTGATATTATTGTATTTCCATATCAGTATGAGGAAAATACTTACTATATAAAACGTATTATCGGGCTGCCGGGAGAGACGGTACAGGTAGTAGACGGTTATGTCTATATCAATGGCAGCCGCTTGGAATCAGACATTTATGGAAATGAACTGATGGACGATCCGATGGCGGCATCGCAGCCAATTACCCTTGGAGAAGATGAATATTTTGTACTTGGCGATAACCGGAATCACAGTCAGGACAGCCGTGACCCGAGTGTAGGAGAAGTGAAGAAAGATACGATCATGGGAAAAGCGTGGGTGCGTATCTATCCATTTGACAAGATGGGAGTGATCAGGCATGAATAAGCGGGAAGAAGAAAAGCTGAAAAAACAGCAGGAACGTCTGGAAAAAGAGATTGCAAGAACAAAAGCAATGAGCATATTTGAAGAAGAATACAAGGATTATCCGTACATTTGCGGGATTGATGAGGTCGGACGAGGACCGTTGGCAGGTCCGGTCGTGGCAGGAGCTGTGATTCTGCCCAAAGATGATATGATCCTGTATCTGAATGATTCAAAAAAGCTGTCCGAAAAAAAGCGTGAAATGCTGTATGACGAGATCATGAACCGTGCGGTAGCAACGGGGATTGGTATGGCAAGTCCTGCGAGAATTGATGAAATTAATATTTTGCAGGCCACTTATGAAGCAATGCGTATGGCAATTGATAATCTGAAAGTGCGTCCGGATATTTTGTTAAATGATGCGGTGACGATTCCACAGGTAGACATTTTGCAGGTGCCGATTATCAAAGGTGACGCGAAAAGCATTTCTATCGCGGCAGCGAGTATTATTGCAAAAGTGACGAGAGACCGGCTGATGGTGGAATATGACAAGGTACTGCCGGGGTATGATTTTGCAAGTAATAAAGGATATGGAACGAAAGCACATATTGCAGGGTTAAAAGAACTGGGACCGACACCGATCCACAGAAGATCTTTCATACATAATTATGTATAAGAAGAATAATCGCAGGACAGGCACCGGCTATGAAAGGAAAGCAGGTGCTTATCTTGAATTTTTGGGATACAAGATTGTGACATATAATTATCGCTGCAGGCTGGGAGAGATCGATCTGATTGCAAGAGACGGAGAATACCTTGTCTTTGTAGAAGTGAAATACAGAACTACGGGTGTAAGCGGCTATCCGGCAGAGGCGGTCGATGCCCGTAAACAACAGACTATCGCAAAATGTGCCATGCATTTTCTGATGAAGCAGGGGAACGATGACGTACCATGCAGATTCGACGTGGTTGCCATAGCCGGAGCTGAGGGTCAGGAAGAAATCACGCTATATAAAGATGCATTTACACTGATGTAGTTAATGTAGTTTTTGAATTTGAAGATATGTAAATGCAGCAACGAAGTATGGACAGATGAAGTTAGGAGAAATATATGAGTCTTGGATTAAAATATAAGAATAATGAGCAGATATTTGTAGAGCGGCAGCGCGGCGGTGTGCCGTATCTGTCCTATCCGCTTTTGGAAAATACAGGAATCGTCAACCACGGATTTTCTACCAGACTGGGTGGAGTCAGCACTGGGTGCTTCAGTTCTATGAACATCAGCCTGACAAGAGGAGATGATCCGGAGGCGGTGAAAAAGAATCGTGAACTGATTGCGCAGGCAATCGGCGTAGAAGTGACAGATTTTACTTATACGCAGCAGACACATACGACGAATGTAAAGCGCGTGTACGCCAGGGAGAGGGGACAGTCCTTTCCTGAGACAGACGGAATGATTACGGACGTGCCTGGAATCTGTCTTGTAACTTCTTATGCAGATTGTGTACCACTTTACTTTGTGGATCCGGTGAAGAAAGTCATTGGACTGAGCCATTCTGGATGGAGAGGAACAGTTGGAAAGATTGGAAAAGTAACTGTGGAAAAGATGGAGGAAGAGTTTGGTTGTGATCCGGCAGATATTTTAGGAGCGGTAGGACCGTCTATCTGTCAGGATTGTTATGAAGTCAGTGAAGATGTTATTAAAAAATTCCGTGAGAATTATGACGAAAATCTCTGGCCTGAAATTTTTTATCAGAAAGAAAATGGAAAATATCAGTTGAATTTATGGAAGGCAAATGAGTCTGTTTTTTTAGAATCAGGAATTCTTCCGGAGCATATTGCAGTGACCAATGTATGTACACACTGCAACCCGGATATTTTGTTCTCACACAGAACAACAGGAAATGAACGCGGAACATTGAGTGCATTTCTTGCCCTGAAGAAATAGAGAGACTGGATATGAAAATGTAAACTAGAAAGTAAAGCAGGAGACAATAATATGAATAGCATGTTGTTAAAATTGGCAACAACACAGGGGACATCCTTAAAAGTAGATTCAGGGGATGTGTCACAAGGGGTGGCAGATGCGACAAAAGGAGTGACAGATGCAACGCAGGATGCAGTGAATGAGGTGAATCAGGCAACGCAGTATCTGCAGGAGCATCTTTCAGACCTGATCGGATTTGGAGTGAAAGTGCTGATCGCAATTGCAGTATTTATGATCGGGCGTGTTCTGATCCAATTTATACGGAAAATTGTGAGAAAATCGCTGGCAAGGTCCAGTGCAGACAAAGGAGTAGAGCAGTTCGTAGACTCTGTTTTGAAATTTTCTTTATATTTTCTGTTGATTTTTATGATTGCAGCAAAATTAGGAGTTGATACAACTTCAGTGGCAGCGATTATTGCTTCTGGCGGTGTAGCAATCGGTCTTGCTCTGCAGGGAAGCCTTTCTAATTTTGCAGGCGGAGTATTGATTCTGCTTCTGAAACCATTTGAAGTGGGAGATTATATTATTGAGGATACAAACCACAACGAAGGGACGGTAAAGGAAATTCAGATTTTTTATACAAAGTTATCGACCGTTGATAATAAAACGATTGTGATTCCAAATGGAATGCTGACCAACAACAGTCTGACGAATGCAACGGCTAAGGCGGAGAGAAAGCTGGATCTGAAAGTAGATATTGCTTATGAAGCGGACTTGCGAAAAGCAAAGGCGGTCATTGAGGAGATTATCAGACAGGACGATGCGACCATCAAGAATGAAGAAATTCTGGTATTTGTCCATGAACTTGCAGAAAGTTCGGTAGTCATTGGTGCCCGTGCATGGGTGAAGAATGAAGATTACTGGAATGCAAGATGGAGGATTCTGGAAGAAATCAAACTGAAACTGGATGAGAATGAGATTGAGATGGCATATCCGCATCTGACTGTCCAGATGGGAAAAGAGAACTGATAAGAAGCAAGAAGTAAAAAATGCTTCAGAAACTAAAAAAGTTCTTGCAAATCTGAGAAGATTCGATATAATAGTAGTTGTGGTTGTCGTACGTCAATCACAACATTTGCTGGAATAGCTCAGTTGGTAGAGCACTTCACTCGTAATGAAGGGGTCGTCGGTTCAAGTCCGATTTCCAGCTTCTTTTTTATATAGATGTGCATATAAGGGTTCTTCGAGAAAGAAGGATCCTTTTCTTTTTACAAAATGTCAAATGATACATAATAATTATACGGATAATAAAAATGGAGGAATTTTTATGTCGGGTGAAATAGCTTTTGCCAATACCGCTTTGGAAAGTTTCGCAGCATTAGTTACATTCGTATTGCTGTTTGCATGTATTGCAAAGATTAAAATGCAACGTGGAATCAAACATGTTACATCGAAGGAAGCAAAGAGGAATACATTAGATTATATTCTGATCATCTGGCTTGTGATTCACATGATCGTACTTACGGCAGATGTACTGAGCTGGACCGCTATGGATTTCGGAAAGAATGAAGTGTGGCTTCTATTTATGTTGAATCTGACTTTTACCTGTCTCTCTCTGGAATGTATGGTCTATACCTATTATGTAAAAGAGACAATCTATCAACACGAGAAGATTGGAAATACTTACGTGTATCTCGTCATGCTGTCAACAGTGATTGCAATCATATTATGGATCACCAGTGATATCAGTGGGAAGTTTTATTATCTGGACACACAGGGGAATTATACACAAGGTTCGATTTATTGGCTGTGTCAGTTTTATTGTATTATTGTGATGTGTGGAAACATTGTGATTTTGTTAAAACACAGGAAAGCGCTTGTCAGACATGATGTGTTAAGCCTTCTTATGTACGGATTGATACCGATTGCATCGATTCCGGCACAAATGCTTTGGAAATCAACCACATTTAATCTGGCGACAACGCTGGTGCTGATCTATATTTGCATTAGTGTCCATATGGCACAGTATGATTGGATCGTGGAACAGGAAAAGATTCTGATACAGCAGGAACATGAATTGTCCATGAATCAGATGCAGATGATGATTGCCCAGATTCAGCCACATTTCCTATATAATTCGCTGACAGCACTGGCGCAGCTTTGCAGCAAAGATCCAAAAGAAGCGAAGAAGGCAATCATCAATTTTGCGGATTACTGGCGCAATCATATAAACGCAATTGACAAAAAAGAATCAATTCCATTTGAAGAAGAACTAAAATATGTTAAAATATATTTATATCTGGAACAGCTTCGATTTGGAGATGATCTGCATGTAGAATATGATCTGCAGAAAACTGATTTTAAAGTACCAATGTTATCTGTGCAGCCTTTTGTTGAGAATGCAATAAACTGGGGAGTTGGACAGAAAGAAGATGGGGGAACTGTTCGAATTACGACAAGAGAGAATGAAGAACAGATTGAACTTTGCGTCATAGATGACGGAGTCGGGTTTGATATATCAAAGATGGAAGAGCAAAGTGATGGAAGACAGCACATAGGAGTCCGTAACGCAAGAATCCGGTTTCAAAAGATGTGCAATGGAACTGTAGATATTTACAGTGAGAAGGGAAAAGGAACTAAAATACGAATTAATTTACCGAAAGGGGGACAATCATGAACATTATAATAGCGGATGATGAACCATTGGCATTGGAGATGACGTGCGAAGCTGTCCGGGAGGTATGCCCGAAAGCAAATATTTACCCGTTTAGCAAACCGTCCAGATTACTGGAGTTTGCAAAGGAGACGAGATGTAAAATCGCATTTTTAGATATCTGTATGCGTGGTGTGAGCGGCATCGATGTGGCAAAACAGTTAAAAGAAATTATTCCGGACATTAATATTATCTTTGTTACAGGATATGATGAGTACACAAAAGACGCAATGGCAATACATGCCAGCGGTTATATTGAAAAACCAGTAACGGCTGGGAAAGTCAGAAAAGAGACGGAAGATCTTCGCTATCCATTGCCGGCTGAAAATGAACCAAGATTGAAAATTCAGTGCTTTGGCAATTTTGAAGTATATGACAGAACTGGAAAGCCGGCACATTTCAGCAGATCGAAGGCGAAAGAGGTAATGGCATATTTGGTGGATCGCAACGGTTCTTCCTGCTCAGTGAAGGAACTGGCAGCAGTTTTATTTGAAAATGAACCCTATGATAAAAAACAACAGTGGTATATTCAGAAGATTTTGTCATCACTGCAACAGACGTTGAAGGAGCTGGAAGCAGAAGATGTAATAGAGAAAAGCTACAATAATATTGCCATTGTTCCGGAGATGATCGACTGTGACTATTACAAATTCAATAAAAAAGATGCAGAGTTTATGAATGCATATAAAGGGGAGTATATGTCACAGTACGAATGGGCTGCGTACAATAAAAAGTATCTGAATGACATTCATAAGAGATGGAAAAAGGAAAATAAATAAAACGGCTTTTAGAGAAAAAGCTTCCAGATGAAATGTATTTGTATCTGGAAGCTTTTTCTATGTATTCCTTTTTTTATGTATTCTATCTCCTGAGAAGATTCCTGCTATAAGTGGCAGGTGAATTATAAAATATCGATGTATTCGCCGGCAAGTGCTTTGTTCATGCTTCGTACGGCACAGAATTTACCACACATACTGCATGTATCACTGTGGTCATCCTCCGGACGACGGCTGTCGCGGATCGCTCTTGCAGTATCTGGGTCAAGAGCACAGGCGTACTGTGCTTCCCAGTCCAGTTTCTGGCGTGCATCAGCCATTTTATCATCAATATCTCTTGCACCAGGGATACCTTTGGCAATGTCAGCGGCGTGGGCGGCAATCTTAGAAGCGATGATGCCTTGTTTTACATCGTCTACATTTGGCAGTGCCAGATGCTCGGCAGGTGTTACGTAGCAAAGGAAAGCAGCACCGTTCATGGCAGCAACTGCGCCTCCAATGGCAGCAGTAATATGGTCATATCCAGGAGCAATATCTGTGACGAGTGGTCCAAGTGTGTAGAATGGAGCGCCCATACAGATGCTTTGCTGAACTTTCATATTGGCTGCGACCTGGTCAAGTGG
>OCHG01001448.1_pt1 | contig 15179 bp, 16 predicted proteins | sample 1538801 | NCBI WGS metagenome assembly OCHG01 (sample SAMN04571727, study PRJEB22368) | human gut metagenome | biome: human gut; material: stool | host: Homo sapiens | place: Luxembourg | collected 2012-09-20 | reverse complement strand
TTTTAAACCGTAAATTAACTATAAAGGAATTCGTAGAGTTGTATACTCTACGAAATTCAAAAACAGAATAAGGATAGGAATGAGTATGGGAAGAAGACCCAGAGATCTAAGTGGACAGAAGTTTGGACTACTTACTGCCATGTATCCGACAGAACGCAGAGACCATAGAGGTTCTGTGTACTGGCATTGTGTCTGTGAATGCGGCAATGAGATTGATGTATCTGCAGGTGCATTGATGGAGGGCAATAACAGAAGCTGTGGATGCCTGAAAGACAAGAACCAGAAGCAGATCGCACAGAGAAGACATCTTGTTGATGGAACCTGTGTGGAAGTTCTGGAGAAGAGAAAGAAACGAAGAGACAATGAAAGTGGTTTCCGAGGTGTCTTTTATCTGAAGAACAGCAACCGTTACCGTGTGGATATCGGGTTCAAAGGGAAACGGTATTATGTCGGACTCTTTGAAGATTATGACGAAGCAGTTCAGGCGCGTCTGGAGGCAGAAAATCTGATCCATAACAGTTTCATTAATATATGGAAGGAATGGAATCAGAAAGAGCAGGAAGATCCCCAGTGGGGAAAGGAACATCCGCTTGTATTCAATGTTCGGAAAGTGAATGGAGAATTACAGGTAGAAGCAGGATGTAAGGAAATTAAGACTAGTTGAGATGGACAGAAATGATTCCCTGCAGTTTATAAGAATTAGATAAGCGGCAGGCAGGATTATACAGGAAGAAATCGTCGCGTCGCCGCGTTTCCAGTGTATATGGTCATAGGGAGAGAAGAGAGTCACAGAGAAAGAAATGATAAATTCAATGAATTCCCTGTGATATGGCGAAGCACACTTAAAATCAGGGAAAGTTGAGTGAATAAAGTTATGTGGTATGCAGTATGGGTGCGAAGTGGACAGGAAGACAGAGTTCTGGAGTTATGTAAGACATTCCGTCATTATCATCCGGATGCATACGAGGAATGCTTTATCCCAACGTATGAAAAATATAGAAAAGTAAATGGCCAGCCGACAAAACAGCTGGCTCATTTATTGCCTGGATACCTCTTCTTTGTCAGTGACCATCCTCAGGAACTCCAGAAACTTTTGAAAAGAATTCCGGAGTTCGCAAAAACACTTGGTGATGATGATGGAGCAATTCCGCTGTATCAGGAGGAAGTAGAATTCCTTCAGAGATACACGGGTGATGAGAGGATTCTGAAGATGTCCGAAGGATATCTGGTTGGATCCGAACTGGTTGTAACGGATGGACCTCTGAAAGATTATCAGGGGAAGGTCATGAAGATCGACCGGCATAAACGGACAGCAGTGCTGGAATTGGAGTTTCTGGGAAGGAAGATGAAGGTTACGGTGGGGCTGGAGGTTGTGAGGAAGGTATAGAAGAAGTTTGATTGAAAATGTTTATGGAGACAAGATAGAAATGAGAAGTACCTATCAGAGAAAAGTGGATAAGAAGCAGATACCTACATGCAATATTATGGGCGTTAATATAGCGGCTATCAATATGGAATGGTTGTTAGAGTATCTGGATAAGAATCTGGAGGATATAAAAGGAGATTACATTTGTGTGTCGAATGTACACACGACAGTAACAAGTTATGAACATCCATCCTATTGTTCCATTCAAAACGGAGGACTTATGGCCATTCCAGATGGAGGACCACTATCTTCTGTAGGCAGAAAACGTGGATATCAAAACATGGAACGAACAACGGGACCGAGTCTGATGGGAGAGATATTCAAAATCTCAGCGGAGAAAGGATACCGTCATTATTTTTATGGAAGTACAGAGGAAACACTGGAACTTCTTTATAAAAAGTTGAATGAAAATTATCCGGGAATTCAGATTGCAGGAATGTACAGTCCTCCATTTCGTCCGATGACAGAAGAGGAAGACAAGGCAATTGTAGAGAGGATTAATGAAGTGAATCCAGACTTTGTATGGGTTGGTCTTGGTGCTCCGAAACAGGAAAAATGGATGGCAGAACATCAGGGGAAAATTGATGGACTGATGCTTGGTGTCGGAGCCGGATTTGATTACTATGCAGAGAATATTAAACGTGCACCAGAGTGGATGCAGAAGAGCAATTTGGAATGGCTGTATCGGTTGATACAGGATCCAAAGAGATTGTTTAAGAGGTATTTGGTGACAAATACAAAGTTTATTTGGAATGCGATGATAAGAGGGAAGTAATGAGTAAGGATAATGCAAATAAAGAGAATATTTTGATTGTACATAATTATTATCAGATTCCTGGTGGTGAAGATACAGTTGTTGCTAATGAAAAAAAGATGTTAGAGAAGCATGGACATAAAGTGACTTTATATAGCCGTAATAATGCAGAATTAAAGGAAATGTCAACGCTTCGCAAAATATTTCTTCCAATTACAACTGTGTTTAATCCAAGAACGTATAGAGATATAAAAAAAATAATAAAGCAAGAGAATATAGAAGTTGTGCATGTTCATAACACTCTTAATCTGGTCAGCCCAGCAGTTTATTATGCTGCAAGACGAATGAAAGTGCCGGTGGTACAGACAATTCATAATTTCCGTCTGCTTTGTCCTGGGGCAACTTTTTATAGAGATGGGCATATTTGTGAAGATTGCGTAGAGCATGGCTTAAAGTGTGCAGTAAGACACAGTTGCTATCGGGAAAGTAAAATTCAGACGTTGGCATGTGTACTTAGCACAGAATTTCATCGAATGACAGGGATTTACGGAAAAATTAATTACATTTGTTTGACTGACTTTAATAAGAAAAAATTATTGGAATTAAAGCAAATTAAACCAGAGAGAGTATTTGTAAAGCCTAATTTTGTTGAATGCAAAAATGAATTTGTTTCTGAGAAAGATAGAATGAATCAATTTGTTTTTGCAGGAAGATTAGATAAGCTAAAAGGAATTGACCTGCTTTTTGAAGCATGGAAGCGTATGGGAGCACACGCGCCTAAGCTGATTGTTTGTGGTACCGGCCCAATGGAGGATTGGTGTAAGTCGTTCATTAGAGAAAACGATGTGAACATTGAAATGCGTGGATTCGTGTCAAATGATGAGGCTCTAAAGATAATAGCAAACAGCAAAGCACTTGTATTGCCTACCCAGTGGTATGAAGGATTTCCGATGAGCATTGTGGAAGCATTTAGTGTTGGAACACCTGTCATTTGTTCTGATCTTGGAAATGCTGGAAGTGTCATAATAAATGGGATAACAGGAATGAAAATAGATTTTCATGATTATATACAAGTTAAGAAGGCATTAATGAATTGCTTTGCTATGTGTGATAGCACATATACTGAATATACTACAAACTATACCATACAAATTAATTATGAAATGCTAGTCAATGCTTATGCAGAAAGCAAAGTGTGATGAATAATCATAAAATAATAACATAGCTAGAGATAAGTTTTATCAATATCATTGGACAATTTACGTTATTTGAGACTCAAAAGTTTGCATCAGTCGGCTATTCCAGAATCTAAAGAATAAAATGTAGATAATAAGTGAAATTACAGTGATATTTAATGGAGTGTTGGTTTCGCTTAAAGTAATTTGATATGTATGAGTATGTCAAACTAGTCGTTAAAAAATATTACGTGAGAACATTGCTAAGGAGAGAAATAAAAATGGCAGATGATTATGGAAAGATAAAACGTATAGGAATGCTTGCCTATAGAAAAATAAGATATGAATTACAATATTTTGGATTGAATGTAGCAGAAGCTAACAAAGGAAATGAGATAATAAAACAGTTTATCGAATCTGCTAAACCAGGATTTGTAGGGAGAATAGGTGCAGTTGAAAGTCGTTATGTTAGTTCAGTGATAGAAAATAGAAAACCCACGAAAAGCAATCTGAGAAATTTGGAATTGTGCGCAGGTGTTTTTCCGTTGACAGATAGATCTATGGCAGACTTTTATAGGGAGTATACATGCGCATTAAGTCAAACAGATATTTTTGTAGCATGGAGTGTTCAAGGGGGAGGCACGTTGTTTCGAGAATATTGTCCTAAAGCAAAGCTAGTTGGATTTTATGCATTAGAACCTTTTTTCTATGATAATCCATGGACAGAGGCATTAGCACATAAGAAGGTATTAATTATCCATCCTTTTGTTAATACGATAAAACAGCAATATGAGAAGAGAGAATTATTGTTTGATAACAAAAAGATTTTACCAGAATTTCAAAAAATAGAATATGTCAAAGCAGTCCAATCGAACGCAGGGAATGATAAAGAAATTCAATTTGAAGATTGGCTTTCCGCATTGGATTTCATGAAAAGTGAAATAAAAAAGAAGGAATTTGATATTGCAATTATAGGAGCAGGATCTTATGGACTTCCATTAGCAGCGTATGTAAAAAAATTAGGAAAGCAGGCAATACACATGGCTGGAGTAACACAGTTGTTATTTGGAATTAGGGGAAAAAGATGGGATAATGACAAGTTATATCACACTTTTTTTAATAAGAATTGGTGTTACCCTTCAGTAGAGGAAACCCCTAAAGGGAACGGGCAGGTGGAAGGGGGAACTTATTGGAAATAACGAAAGGAGATAGAATGAAAGTATATGAAGCTGATTTATATCGTTGGGAAGGAGATATTTCAGTATTAAAAAAATTAAAATGGTTATTAGTACCGCGCTATAGGATTGTGTATTTAAAACGAAAATGCGAATTGCATGCGGATAAAAAGCATTATATTCGATTTCTATTTTACAGATTTTTCTATCAAATTCATATATCTATATATTCAACTGAAATAGGTAGAAGAGTAAAGATTGGAGAAGGATTCATTATTAGGCATCTTGGTGCAATAGCGATTCATAATGATGTGGTTCTTGGTAATAATGTAGAATTATTAAATGGTGTTACCATCGGATATGAGAGACGTGGAAAAAGACAAGGTGCACCTACGATAGGAAATAATGTTTGGATTGGTTCAAATGCAGTTATTGTTGGAAAAGTAGAAGTTGGTAGCGATATTCTAATAGCACCGGGGGCATTTGTGAATTTTGATGTTCCTGATCATAGTATTGTAATAGGCAATCCAGGAGTAATAATTAGGAAAGAAAATGCAACAAAAGGATATATGGATAATATTGATTATGGAGAAGTTGATGTATGAAAGAAATAAAAATATCGATTATTACAGTTTCATATAATTCTAGAGAAACGATTATTGATACATTAAAATCAGTACTGAAGCAAAATTACCGACCACTAGAATATATAATTATTGATGGTAAATCATCGGATGGAACATGTGAGGTAATAGAAGGTTATATAGGATTATTAAAAGAGCATGGGATTGAAGTGACATATATTAGCGAGAAGGATAATGGAATAAGTGATGCATTTAATAAAGGTATTTTATTAGCGACAGGGGATATAATTGGTATTATTAATTCTGATGATAAGTTGGCTAAGAATGCGTTATCTGTTTTAGCTGAAAATTATGAAGAAAATTTTGGCGTTTATTGTGGAGATTGTATTACATTTTCAAATCAAAATAAAACTGGTTTTGTAGTTAAACCAGATAGTAATTTTGAAAATTTAAAGAAAAATATGACAGTATATCATCCTTCAACATTTGTATCTAAGAAAGTTTATCAGAAATATGGACAATTTGATGTGAATATTAAATATTGTATGGATAGAGAATTGTTATTAAGATTTTTGGTAAATGGTGTGAAGTTTAAATATGTTGAAGCTCCGTTAGCTTGGTATAGAGAGGGTGGAACAAACCAAAAAAACTTTATTAAGACGCTTGATGAGAATGAAAATATATCGACGAGATATGGTACTAGTCCAATATGTGCAAGACTGAAACGATATTTAGATTATTATCATTATAAGGCCTGGTGTTTTGTTCAAAGAAATGGTTTAGAAAAATTGGTTCACAAGAAAAATATCAATGAAAAGTGAGGCGCTTGCATGAGAGAAGATTTTAAAGTAGTTCATCTTGTCTCGACAGATTCAGGAGGAGCTTATCGCGCTGCCAATAGAATTAATATGGCATTAAAACAGAATGGAGTTAATTCATCTATTGTAGTCTTGGAGAAAAAACATATGGACTCTCCCGTTATTGATGTGTTAAACAACAAAATAGAATTAGTTCTATTTAAAATACTTCGAAAGATAGACAGTTTTAGAATTAAAAGAATGAAGTTAACTTCATATATATATATAAGTTCACTGGGAGTTGATTTATTCCGTGTACGTGAGATAAAAGATGCTGATGTTATCAATATTCATTGGGTGAATGATGGAATGCTTTCATATAATGGATTAAAAAAATTATGCAACTCAGGAAAAATTATTGTATGGACAATGCATGATATGTATGCGTTTACAGCAGGATGTTATTATGATAAGTCTTGTGGGCGATACGCACAAAATTGTAATAATTGTCCGCTAGTAAGTAAAACTAGAAATGGACAACGTTATATTTCGGAAATGTATAGCAAAAAAAAAGCAGCATTTGAAGGTCACATATCGTTTATTGGATGCAGTAGATGGATGACATCATGTGCAGAAAGGAGTCAATTAACTAAACATCATATACTGAAGACAATACCAAATCCGATAGAAACAGATATTTTCTTACCAATTGAAAAGGGGAAAGCACGGACTTTTTTCCCAGAAATACCTAATGATGATAAAAGGATAGTTCTTTTTGGAGCAATGTCATCAACATCAGATCCAAGAAAAGGATATCAGTATTTGATTGAAGCACTTAACTGTATTTCTAATAAAGATGCTTATAGATTGATTGTGTTTGGCGGACCGCAAAATTATATGATACCAGTAGATATAGAATGTATTAGTGTAGGCCCAATTTTTGATGATAAAATACTTGCAGCCTTATATTCATTAAGCGATGTATTTGTTGCGCCATCCGTTCAAGAAAATCTATCAAATGCTGTAATGGAAGCACTAGCATGTGGTACACCAACAGTTGCTTTTGCAATAGGAGGAATGGCTGATATGATTGAGCAGAAAGTGACAGGTTATCTTGCTATTCCGTTTGATTCTAAGGATTTAGCTTATGGAATCCAACTGTGTTCCAGCAATAAGAAAATATTATCACCCTCATGTAGAGAAAAAGTTTGCAAAGAGTTTTCTTCAGAAAGAATAGGTCGATTATATAAGGAATTTTATTTACAAGAGCGATAAAGAGTGAAAGAGGAGAATTCAAAATGTTTGAGGTAGGACTGTTTTATGTTATAAGTGCATTATTGTATATACAATTCTGTAAAACAAAAAAAAGAAAACTTATTATTAGAGTAATACTTTTTGGTGCGTTTTTTCTTTCATTTGCACATCAACCGCTGATTTCGGATGATTTAACACGTGAGTATGAAGCATTAAGTGGAATAAGAAATAGCGGTTGGGCATATTTTAAAACAGGAACGAGCAATTACTATAGTGGAATTCTTGGTGTAGTTAGTTCAACAAAATTTGAAGGTATTTTTGTTTCACAGTTAATATATTATATTTTGCACATTTTCCTGTTTTTAATTTTTTACCAGCGTTTGTTGTATCATTTCAGTTTCTTTTAGAGTTTTCTTTATTAGAAAAGATAAATCGTAGATATAATTTTTCACAAAAGGAAATGATATTTCTTTTTTTGCTTTTCTTCTTAACGCGAGAAATTCGTTGGATGATGTCTGGAATCAGAAATCAGCTCGCTTTTACAATAGGATTTTATATTATATATGAAGACTTGGTGGAAAAGAAAAGTAAAATATGGTCGTTTATAGGACTTATTCTTTGTGGAATGATACATCAAAGCGCATATATTCTTGTAGTATATAGAGTGATTCTGTTTGTAAAAAGTAACAAAATTAGAATGATAATTGCTGCATTTATGTTAACGTGGAGTAATATGCTGAATTTGATTTTTAAGATTATTCAGCATTTTTCTAATTTTAGTATCATTAATTCCTTGCTTTGGAAGTTAACAATCTATACACAAAATGATAGTGGCACAAATGCTAATGTTATCATTAGGCCTTTTTATCAAAAAATAATGGTATCTAACATAGGTATAATAGTATTTGCTTTTATCACATGTTGGTTATTGTTTAAGCTTTTAAAAGATGAGAGATACGTTATGAATTTAGGTGATTCAATAATATCAAGCAAAGAAAGTATTGCAGATGTTAAGACTTTAGGAATGTTTTTTGTATTAGCTACGTGTATGACGGTTGGATCGAATAAGTATTACTGGCTTTATCTGAGATTTGCGAGTGTTCTTCACGTTGGTGTTTTTGTAATTGCAGGAATAGTGATTTATTTATTAAGAGAAAACGGACAAATTCACAAGAAAAATCAATACATGTTCTTGGGAATTATTGCAATATTTATAAAAGCGCTAATTATGCAGTTTGTTGCTAATAGTAGTTTTTATTTTAATCTTTTTGGTTTATATCCTAGGTGAGGTGAGAAAGATGGTAAAAAGATTATACTTACAAATAATAAAAAGAATAATTATTAAAAAATACAATAGGAAAAATGGCTGTAATATCTGTACTTCGCATATTAGCATAAAGCAATTACAGAATATCAATTGTGGTGTTTTAATTGGAAAAAAGTGTGTTTTCGCAGATCCAGCTGGCTCTATATCTATCGGAGATTATACGTATATGAATTCAGGGTATATATATAATGCTCATATAGGCAAGTATTGTTCAATAGGAAATAATGTTTCTATTGGTCCAGGAGAACATCATAAATTGCGGATTAGCTCATTTCCAATTTCTAGTATAGTTTTTAATGATTTTAGAAGTGATGATTTTATATTGAATAAACCCTCAGTAATAGGAAATGATGTTTGGATTGGTAATAATGCTGTTATATTGCAAGGGGTTATTATTGGAGATGGAGCAATAATTGCTGCAGGTGCAGTTGTAACTAAAGATGTTCCACCGTATGCGATTGTTGGAGGAATTCCAGCAAAAGTAATAAAATTTAGATTTAGCAGAAATATTATTGAAGCACTTTTGCAGTTAAAGTGGTGGAATCGGAGTACAGAATGGATTAAACGGAATATTGATATGTTCCATATTGATAATCTTTCAGAAAAAGATATTATGACTTTATACAGAACAGAGTAAGTAGTTGCAATAAAATTGATAAACTGAATTTAAGGTTTTATGTTTAGAACAAATATTTGAATTATGATTTAGTTAGATAATAGTTTTTAATCATTAAACATGCTTATAGGAAGGAGATATAATCTTTCAAAAGATTAGTACATGACTAATATGTTAAATAGTAATCGATCAAGATACTTGTTGAAGAATACAGTTATTTTTGCAATAGGAAACTTTAGTACAAAGCTTATTGCGTTTTTTTTGGTACCTTTTTATACATATGTATTAACAACAGAAGAATATGGAGTAGTGAATTTAATATTTACTTTAGCAACATTAATTGGTCCGTTACTTATGTTAAATCTTCAAGATGCAGTTCGTAGGTTTGCACTAGAAAATAATGCCGATCATAAGGCTATTCTTACTGTTGAATGGATAATTGTAATTGTAGGATACATTATTGGATTGATACTAATTCCATTGGCAAAGTTGTATACTCCTATTAGTTTGTATGCTGTTGAATTGTATTTTTACGTTACATCATTAAGTGCAAATACCATTTTTCTCGAATATCTAAGAGGAATCGAGAAAATGAAAACATATTCATTTTGCAGTGTTTTATCGTCGTTTGTTATTGCAGTACTTAATATCGTCTTTTTAACACAGTTGCATTTAGGGGTAAATGGATATTTTTTATCATATGTTATTGCATTTACTCTTTCGAGTATTGTAGCAGTTATCATAGGAAAGCAGTATGTGGTATTGAAGAATTGGAAATGGGATAGAAATCTGTTCAAAAATATGATTAAATTCTCTTTACCAATGATACCTAATAGTCTTTTATGGTGGGTATCTTCATCTTCAGATCATCTTATGGTAACTCAGTTTATTAGTGCAGCAGCTAATGGTATATATACTGTATCTTATAAAATACCAACCTTGATTTCAACGATAAGTAATATTTTTATGCAAGCGTGGCAGATTTCTGCCATTAAAGAAAATGAAAAAAAAGATGACAATGAATATCCTAATTTAGTATTCGATGCTTATATAAGATTTATTACGTTATTAACAGGTTTTTTGCTTATAGTTATCAGGCCTTTTATGTCTATATATGTTAGTCCTGATTTTGTTGAAGCGTGGAAATACACTCCACCATTGATTATTGGACATGCTTTTTCAACATTGGGAACATTTGTTGGAACGCCTTATTATGTTTATAAGGATATGAAAGGTAATATGTATTCAGCTGCATCAGGAGCTATTTTGAATTTAATGTTAAACGCTATACTGATTCCAACACTTGGTGTACAAGGCGCAGCAATTGCAACATGTATTAGTTATATTATAGTTTTCATCTACAGGATGGTTGATACGCGTAAATATGTTGTGCTGAATTATAAGAAAAAAGAGTATATTGCTTTTTTAGGAGTAATTTTATTTTTACTTGTTCTATGTTATGTAGAAAGTAAGTGGAGTTATATTATAATGGCTATTATCTATCTTTGGTTGATATCTTTTAATTCAAAAATGATAAAATCATTATTTAAGAATGTGGTATTAAAGAGAAAAAACTGTTGATTTACACGCTATTTTAATACACGTTTATACTGAATATTCCTCTATAATCATTTCAAAAAGTAGCTACAAGGCATCACAGCATTACTTCATTAGATAGAAAACAGCCTGGACAGATACTTTGGAAAATGATTAGTAGTAATCAAAGCTATTGTAAGTAACTGCTATGGTATCTTTGCCAGATATAATTATATATGAATGATTATTTCTGATAGGCTCGAATTGGCTGTTTCTACTGGAGCTGAGTGGTTAATTCCGTTGGCTTTAACAGTGGCTTATTGGCATAATAGTTCAGTTGTCAAAATAGAAAAAATAAAAGAAGAATGCCATTTAAAAGTTTTTACTTAAAATCATTATATAAATAGAGAAACGATGGAGGCCCTTTATTATGAAAAAACAAAATTTTGGAGATAAATTAGATTTAAAAGATGTTCAAGAGATATCATATGAAATATTAAAAGAGTTCAAGGATTTTTGCAATACTAATGGACTTAGATATTATTTAGCGTATGGTACATTAATAGGGGCTATTAGGCATAAAGGTTTTATTCCTTGGGATGATGATATTGATGTATTTATGCCCAGACCTGATTATGAAAAATTATTACAACTATACACGGATAATGCAAATTATCAACTTTATAGTCCTAGAAAACAGAAGAATTATTATTGTTGTTATATGAAACTTGTTGATGCAAATACATATCATTTTATGCCAGATGGATCAGTTTGTCAGCGAGGAATAGATATTGATATATTTGCTTTAGATGGACAACCAGAAGAATTTTCTATTGCAAAATCAAACTTTGAAAAAACATTTAAAAAATACAATAATATTTGTCTTAGAATGGTAAGATACAGATATTCTTCTGGTGGTGGAATTGTTAGTTACCTTAAACGTGTATTAGCTAGAATGTTAATATCCTGTGGTATTGTGGCTAAATTATCAACATTCTTTGATCAGCAATATAGTTATTATGATTACGATAGTGCAACGTATGTTGCTCCTTCAAACGCAAATATATCAGAACTGTTTGTGCTTTGGGATAAGAATTATTTTGAATCTTGTATTCAAGTGAAATTTGAGAAAGAAAAGTTTTCAGTTCCAGTTGGATATGATGAAATTCTATCATCCTACTATGGAAATTATATGGCGTTGCCTTCAGAAGATAAAAGAATTTCAACACATGTTGAACAGTATTTTGCAAAATAAGATATCATATAAAAATGTTGAATTTTAGGCAGAGATTTAATAAATGTGATGCTGAAAAATTCAACATTTAGTATACTTCTATGTTCACAATAACGAAAGGGAAAATGTACATGAACAAGCAGAAAAGCGATATTTTGAATGCACTGTTGATTGAACCATTTATAAATCAACGCATATTGGCTGAAGTCTCTGGTCATTCTTTAGGAGTAGTTAATCGCTCACTTAAAGAACTTATCAAGGCTGATTATCTGGACGAGTCAATTCGTCCTACAATGAAAGCTGTAATGGAGTTTAAGCAGAAAACTCCACAAAGAGCTATTATTCTTGCCGCGGGCTTTGGCATGCGAATGGTTCCCATCAATACAGAAATGCCAAAAGGTCTTCTGGAAGTCAATGGTGAGCCATTAATCGAGCGTATTATCAAACAGCTTCATGAAGTAGGTATCAAGGAAATCTATGTGGTTGTAGGCTTCATGAAGGAAAAATATGAATATCTGATTGATGAGTATGGTGTGGAACTGATAGTGAATGCTGATTATGCGGCAAAGAATAACCTGCATTCGCTTAAACTCGTAAAAGAGCATCTGAAGAATGCGTACATCGTTCCTTGTGATATTTGGTGTGACAGAAATCCGTTCCACCGCCATGAACTGTATTCCTGGTATATGGTCAGTGATCTTGTAGACAACGAGAGCAATGTCCGTGTTAATCGTAAAATGGAACTGGTAACTGTGCCGGAAAGTTATGGTGGCAATGCGATGATTGGTATCTGCTATCTGGTAAAAGAGGATGCTGATACAGTTGCGGAACGCATTGAGAAACTTTGCGAAAATCAGCGGTATGATGGAGCCTTCTGGGAAGAAGCACTTTATAACAAAGATCGCATGATTGTTGCGGCTCGTGTAGTTCATTCAGCTGATGTTGTGGAAATTAACACCTATGAGCAATTACGAGAAATTGATAGTGATTCTAATCAGCTTAAAACAGATGCAATTCAGGTGATTTGTGAGGCCTTGAAAGCAAAGGCAGAAGAAATTACAGATATCACTGTTTTGAAGAAGGGTATGACAAACCGTTCTTTCTTATTTACCTGTAAAGAAAAGAAATATATCATGCGTATTCCGGGCGAAGGAACTGATCAACTCATCAATCGTCGGCAGGAGGCCTCAGTTTATCAAACTATTGATGGAAAGCACATCTGCGATGATATTGCTTATATCAATCCGGAAAATGGCTACAAAATCACAGAATTTCTGGAAGGCGCTAGAGTATGCGATCCACTGAACTACGAAGATGTTAAGAAGTGTATGAAGCGGCTGCACGCGTTCCATGACTTGAAATTGAAAGTAAACCACGAGTTTGATATTTTCGGACAGATGGAGTTTTATGAAACGCTATGGGAGGGGATTCCTTCTGTTTATAAGGACTATGAAAAAACAAAAGCAAATGTTTTGTCGTTAAAGCCTTATATTAATGCACATGCTGGAGAAAAAGTCCTGACACATATTGATGCAGTGCCGGATAATTTTCTTTTTGCGGAGAAAGATGGCAGGGAAGAAATCCGACTGATTGACTGGGAGTATGCAGGAATGCAAGATCCTCATGTGGATGTGGCAATGTTCTGCATTTATTCTCTTTACAATAAACGTCAGGTCGATCGCCTGATTGCAGCCTATTTTACGGAAGGCTGCAGTGATGAAACTAGGATCAAGATTTATTGCTACATTGCTGCTTGTGGTCTGCTGTGGAGTAATTGGTGCGAGTATAAGAGAAACCTCGGCGTAGAGTTTGGTGAGTATTCGCTTCGGCAGTATCGATATGCAAAAGACTATTATCGAATTGTTCAAGAAGAACTGAAAAAGCAAGGGGAGGAAGAATAAATGCCAAAAGTAGAAAGAGCCATTATTATGGCGGCTGGATTAGGAAATCGAATGCATCCGGTGACGCTGACAACACCGAAACCGCTGGTTAAAGTGAATGGGGTGCGGATGATTGACACAGTCATTGATGGTCTGCATAAAAACGGAATTAATGAAATTTATGTTGTTGTCGGCTATCTGAAAGAACAGTTTGTGACACTTAAAGAGGAGTATCCTGGAGTCAAGCTGATTGAAAATCTATACTATGATACTTGCAACAACATCTCTTCACTTTACGTGGCAAGAGATTACATTGAAAATGCGATTATTCTGGATGGTGATCAGATTATTTATAATCCGGAAATTCTTGCACCAGAGTTTGAACGCTCTGGATATAACAGTGTTTGGACAGATGGAGAAACGGATGAGTGGCTTCAGACTGTAGAAGATGGTATCGTTACCTCCTGCAGCCGTACCGGCGGCAAGGGTGGATGGCAGCTGTACAGCATTTCTCGCTGGACTGCAGAGGATGGAAAAAAACTGAAACATCATCTAGAAATTGAGTTTGAACAAAAGCAGAACCGACAAATCTACTGGGATGATGTGGCAATATTCTGCTACCCGGAAGAGTATCAATTGGGTATCCGTCCGATGAATAAGGACGATATTATAGAGGTGGATAATCTGAGTGAGTTAATTGCTCTGGATGCCAGCTACAAAAAATATGTGGAGGAAAAGTAAATGAATACGAAAAAAGAACATGGGAAAATAGACTGGATGATAACACTGGTGCCTTTGGCGATCGTAATTGCATTGTGTGTTCTTTTCTTTTTTGCACCAGAACGATCTAATACAGTGCTGAGTCAGATTCGTTTTTTCTTTGGTGACACTTTCGGTACTTATTATCTGGTAATTGGATTAGGAATTTTTATTCTTTCGCTGTACATTGCTGGTTCTAAGTACGGTAACATCGTCCTTGGCGAGCAGAATGAGAAGCCGAAGTATTCCTTCTTTGCATGGGGCTCGATGATGTTCACCTGTGGTCTCGCAGCAGATATTTTGTTCTATTCGTTCTCGGAATGGGTGCTGTATGCGACTGATCCACATCTGGCAGAGATGGGTAGTATCCAGGATTGGGCGGGCGTATATCCTTTGTTCCATTGGAGTTTTATTCCGTGGGGATTTTATTTGGTACTGGCTGTTGCCTTTGGTTTTATGCTTCATGTGAGAAAAAGAAATCGTCAGAAATATTCAGAGGCTTGCCGTCCGATTCTTGGAAAGCATACAGATGGATGGGCAGGTCGCATTATTGACCTGTTAGCTGTGTTTGCACTTCTTGCTGGTACTGCTACCACATTTAGCGTGGCAACACCGCTGATGGCTACCATTATTAGCGAACTGTTTCATGTTGCCGTTAGTTG
>OCHG01001441.1_pt1 | contig 15238 bp, 10 predicted proteins | sample 1538801 | NCBI WGS metagenome assembly OCHG01 (sample SAMN04571727, study PRJEB22368) | human gut metagenome | biome: human gut; material: stool | host: Homo sapiens | place: Luxembourg | collected 2012-09-20 | reverse complement strand
CTGTTACCTCCACATTCTTTTTTATTTTGAATGTCCGCAAAATCCGTCCTACATCTGTGGCACAAGATTCATGCCCGGACTGTGCTCTGGCATCACATCATTCTTCTCCTTCGTACTGAACCCCTTCTTCGTATGTGGTACCAGAAAGGGCGTAAAATACCTATCCATCGGTGCAAAATGCTGATGATAAGCCCGACGATATATATAAGTTGTAATCCCCTCAAGCGGAGCAAGGTAATACTTCATAAAAAATCCTTCCCATTTTTATTCACAATGCACAAAAGCGACACCGCAAATCAATGATGGGGACGTAGTACTTTAACATTTCACTACGTCCTTTGTTAAATAATTGCCCATCTCATTTTTGTGCATTTTGCGCGTGGATTTCTTGCGCATTCCTGTGCTGATGGACGAATCACGTCTTTACAGATTTCGCTGTAAATTCCTGCTTTTTTTCCTTCTTTAAAAGCTCGTTTCACAAGTCTGTCTTCCCCGGAATGAAAGGTCAGGATTGCAATTCTTCCACCTGGGTTCATGACTTGTGGCAGTTTATCTAAGAATGCATATAACACTTCAAATTCCTGGTTCACGTCAATGCGAAGTGCCTGGAATGTTCTCTGACATGATTTCTTGACCGCCTCTTTTTTCTCTTTCTCCGGAAGAAATGTCAGAGCTTCTTCGATTGCTTCTTTTAATTCTGTTGTAGTTTCCGGAGATTTCCCGTGTTTTCTCCAATTCATCAGCACTTCTGTTATCTCTGCTGCGTATGGTTCATCAGAGTTTTCCACCAGCATTCCTTCTATTTCTTCTGCGTCCATGCTTTTCAAACGCTGTGCCGCGCTTTCTCCTTTTTGTGGGTTCATGCGCAGATCCAAAGGTCCATCAAATTTGTAAGTAAAACCGCGTTCCGGGTTATCGATCTGCATAGAGGATACACCAAGATCTGCCAGTACAAAGTCAAACTTTCCATGTTCTTCTGCCACTTTGTCAATGTCTGCAAAATTGCATAATTTCACAGTCAAAATATCTTCTCCATATCCAAGATCACGCAGTCTCTTTTTTGTCTTCTCGGACTCAATCGGATCCACGTCAAGACCATAAATGTGACCATGTCCTTCCAGCTTTTCCAACATCTTTCTTGTGTGTCCGCCATAGCCAAGTGTTGCATCCAGTCCATGCTGTCCCGGTTTGATGTCCAGAAAATCCAGAATCTCCTGCACACAAATGGAAATATGCATACCTGCCGGAGTGCTGCCCTTTCCTATGACCTTTTCAATCGTATCTCCATATTTTTCAGGATTTAATTCCTTATATTTTTCTTCGTACTTTTTCGGATGCGTCCCGGAATAACGCTTTCTTCTCTTATGAGGCTTTTGCCCCTGTTTTCCTGATTCTTGTCCGCTTTTTTGTTCTTCCATATTCACATTCTCCAACAAACTGTTACTTTCCCTAAAATCAATAAACACTACAAAACGGGGGTCTTCAAAAAAGGGTTACCCTCTTTTAAAAACCCCCGTCCAACAAACTCAAAATCTACTTCTTTGCTTTTGGCAGAGTTAAGTTTAACACAATCGCTACAATAGTTGCAAGAACTACCGGTGATTTTCCAAATATAGTCGTTACCCAGTCCGGGAACTGTGCCAGTGATGCACTTGCCTGAGTCACACCCATGCCGACTGCAACTGCAAGTCCAACAACTGTTGTATTGCGGAAATCCATCGGCTCTGTTGTAATCAGCTTCATACCTGTCATTGCAATTGATGCAAATACAGAAATTGTTGCTCCTCCCAGCACGCAATAAGGAATCGTAGTCAGTATTGATGAAAATTTCGGAATCAATCCGGCCGCCATCAGAATTGCAGCAGCAATTCCAAGCACTCTGCGGCTGATAACTTTTGTTGTAGATACAATACCTACATTCTGGCTGTAAGTTGCTGTCGCAAAAAATATTGCTAATTCCATAGCCTACAATACCACCGGATAATTCCGTATCTGTCGGCATACGATCCATAGAACCTGTTGTAGTTGCAGAGAAATCTCCAATTGCCTGCACAGAGTTAATAGCAAACAAAATACCAAGTGCTACGCAAGATGAAGGCTCAAACTTAATTCCAAAATGCATCGGCTTCGGAAGCTGGAAGATTGCCGCTTGTGCAACGGAAGAAAAATCTACCATTCCAAAACAAAGTGCTACAATATATCCACCAATAATTCCAATTAAGATAGATGCCAGTTTCCAGATACCTTTTCCAAAATGATTAAGTGTCGTTACAATAATCAATGTAATAATTGCTACGAGCCAGTTCTTCCATGAACCGTAATTTTCACTGCTGGCTCCTCCGGCCATATAATTGATCGCGGTCGGATACAAAGATAATCCAATAGAAAACACTACCGTACCGGTAATAAGCGGCGGGAAGAACTTGCGGATCCTCTTAATATTTAATCCCACTAAAAGTGCAATGATACCACCAACAATCTGCGCTCCAAGAATCGTTGCAATATCAAAATCCGCAGCAATTGCCTGCATACTTGGCACATATGCGAAACTGATTCCCATCATGACCGGAAGTCCTGCTCCGATAGTGAACCATTTTGTCTTAATAAACGGAAATAACTGAATCAATGTCGTCAATGCAGACATCACAAGTGCTGCCTGAATAAGAATCACAGAGTCTTCCTGTGAAAGACCTGCTACGCCTGCCACGATAATAGAAGGCGTTACGCAGCCGACGATCATAGCCAGTACGTGCTGTATCGCAAGTGGCAGTGATTGTCCAATGGAAGGCTTCCCGTAAAAATCAAACAATGCTTTGTCCATCTGAACAGACTGTTTTGCTTCTTTTGTATTCATTCTTTTCCTCCTGAATCATTTTTTCAACTCATATATTATATAATGCAACGCTTCTATTTGGACACCCTCTGGCTCATTACTTTTTTTAATGTTATTTTTTAGTCATACTTATTTTTCAATTACATTATCTGTCATACGCCTTTACATAGACAAAATTATCATTGGTACGCTCCATACTATATTCCGGATTCAGAATTGCCTCGACAAAATCTCCTCCACCAGATTCTATTGGAATAAGCCGCATTCCGAGCTTCTGTTCCACGTCTTCCACAGTCCAGTCATCCAAAAATACCCTTTCTCCGGTACGAAGCATGTTACATGGAATAATGAGATCTTCTCCTAATCCATGCACATTTTTATCAGCACTTCCTATGTTATCCACAAATTTCTTCGCATCAGAGATTTTTTCCACAAAATGTTTCCTACTATTCTCCTGGTACTCTTTTATCTGAGCAGTCAGATCCTGTCCGGTAATCAGTCCGGATACGGTAATTGTCTCACCAAAGAAATCATTCCTTATGGCAAATACATGGATCTGAAGTCCCGGAAATGCCTCCATCATACGCTCTGCAAATGAACAAATGGTTGCGTAAGTCAATTTTCCGGTCGCGATTGTGACCGTGCGCTTCACTTCTTCACGCATTTTGAGATATCCAGGATTGCTTTTCACCTGCTCAAGCGCTTCCGTGAATTCTGTAATGAAAAGCCGCATCATACCGACACCATTTTCCAACTGGATATATCCGTCATACCGCTCTTCTTCCGGGAAATCACGTCCAGCGGTAATATACCATTCATCGCTTGCATGCATAAAATGAAGTCCATATTCTTCATAATATTTTTTCTGACGGCTCTCGATCATATCAATAATCTCTCCAGCCTCTTCTTTCGTAAAAAGTTCCAGCGGATAAAGATTGTCTCTGTACTTCGTGATACCCGCAGGCACAACAGAGACACTGCGCATAAACGGAAGATATTTTGACAGATCGTCCATCGTGCGTTCCAGCTCTTTTCCATCATTCACACCTTTACAACACACGATCTGACCATTCATCTCCACATGACCTTCATAAAGCTGATCTAAAAATTTCAACTTTTCTCCTGCAAATCGGTTATTCAGCATTTTACAACGAAGTTCCGGGTTCGTAGTCTGCACGGAAATGTTGATCGGCGCCAGCTGCATCTTGATAATGCGGTCTACGTCCTTTTCTTTCATATTAGTCAGCGTAATATAATTCCCCTGTAAGAAAGAAAGTCTGGAATCATCATCTTTAAAATATAAGGTCTCTCGCATATTCGGCGGCATCTGATCAATAAAACAAAAAATGCATTTATTGCTGCATGATTTGTAATCACTCATCAACTGATTCTCGAATTCGATACCAAGATCGTCATCGTAATCCTTGTCGATTTCCAGAACCCATTCTTCTCCATCCGGTTTGCGAATAAGCACTTCTATATATTCGTCCTTTATCATATAACGATAATCAAACACATCTTCAATTGACTGATCATTGATCGACAGCAGTACATCTCCCGGTTCAATCTCCAATTCTTCTGCGATGGAGCCCGGATAGACTTCCTTAATCAAATGTTCTACCTTCTTCATCTGGATTCCATCCTCCTTTCTTCGTTATTTATCATTTATAATCTGTTATCAACGTTTATCTTTTCATTTTCAGCTTTCGCATTTCTTGCACTTTTTATGTGCTCTGCTTCGTTGATCTGCTTCAGCGCCCTTACATATCCGCCAATCAGCATCAATGTCATAAAAGTCCAGATAATCGGCTCTGTATAGATAACTCCAGTGTATCCCAAAACTGGCACGATCCAGATCGTGGATACTATTTTCAACACAAGTTCCAGAATACTGGACCCCACCGGAATGACTTTATGTTCCAGCCCCTGAAGAGAACAACGCAATACAAACAGTGGTCCAAGCACAAAATAAAATGACGTATTTCTTGTCAGATAACGGTATGCCGTATCCAAAATATAGGTATCATTACTACTTGTGATCCAACGAATCAATGGGTGTCCAAATATCCAGCAAAATGTGGTAAATATAACTCCCTGCACAAGTACGATCACAAATGCCTGATGGATTCCCTTTTTTATCCGGTCATATTCTCCTGCCCCCAGATTCTGGCTGGCATAAGTCGTCATAGCCATACCTGTACACAGCATCGGAACATTGGTCAGTTCCTCGATTCTTCTTGCCGCAATATGCGCCGTCACAATCTTCGTACCAAGTCTGTTTACTGCAGTCTGGAAAATCACGGTACCGATACTCACAAAACAGGACATCATACCAAGTGAAATTCCAAATATGGTCATCTCTTGATACTTTCTTCTCTGTACCTGCCATTCCTGCCCCTTTGGTACAAGTTCCCGGAACCTAAAAAGCAAGTATGCCATACACAGAACTCCTGCAATACACTGGGCAATATTAGTCGCATGCGCTGCACCGCGAAGTCCCATGGAAAATGTATGCACAAAAAGAATATCCAGAAAAATGTTCAAAATGACTGCAACTGCAAGGCATAAAAGCGGAATCCGGCTTTCTCCGACCGCTCTCAATATATTGGCACTGTAATTGTAAAGAGAAATGAATGCTGTTCCCATAATAATAATTCGGATATATTGAAGTGCCTCTTCCATAATATCTGCCGGTGTGTCCAATATATGCAAAAGCCCTTCTATCCCAAGAAGCGCACCTACTGTAAGAATCAGCGTCATTGCAACTGTCATAATAAAACTTCCTGCCACATAACGTCGCATATTTTTATAATCTCCTGCTCCAAAACATCTGGATATCGGAATTCCAAATCCCTGGGTCACTCCATTCACAAAACCAATAATCAGATTCGCAATAACTGCTGTTGCACCAACTGCTGCAAATGCCTGTGTTCCTACATAAGTGCTGACAATTTTACCATCTGCCAGATTATATAATTGTTGTAAAAGATTTCCAAAAATAATGGGCAGGGCAAAGGTCATTATGACCTTTGCCGGACTGCCCTTCGTCAATTCCCTCATAGAATAACATTTACTCTTTCTGCTAAAACCAATGTATGAACTATCTCTGAACTCTTGCTCCTGCACCACCCATGATAGCTTCTACTTCTTTCTTGCTAGCCATAGTTGTGTCTCCAGGTGTTGTCATAGCAAGTGCTCCGTGAGCTGCTCCGTAGTTAACTGCAAGCTCTGCATCCTCTGTTGTCATCAGTCCATAGATAAGTCCTGATGCGAAAGAGTCTCCTCCTCCTACACGGTCCATGATCTCAAGTCCCTTGTAGTCTTTTGCTTTGTGGATTTCTCCATCTGCCCAGCAGATAGCGCTCCAGTCGTTCACTGTAGCTGTCTTAACCTCACGAAGAGTTGTTGCAACAGCTTTAAAGTTCGGGTATGTCTTAGCTGCTTCATTGATCATCTTCTTGTATCCGTCAAGGTTAAGCTGCTTGAGATCTTTGTCGTTACCCTCAATCTCAAATCCGAGGCATGCTGTAAAGTCTTCCTCGTTACCGATCATAACGTCTACATATTTTGCGATCTCTTTGTTCACTTCCTGAGCTTTCTCCTGTCCACCGATTGCACTCCACATAGAAGGACGGTAGTTCAGATCGTAAGATACGATTGTTCCATACTTCTTAGCTGCCTTGATAGCTGCAAGTACAGTCTCACATGACTGCTCGGAAAGAGCCGCATAGATTCCGCCTGTATGTAACCAGCGAACTCCAAGCTCACCAAAGATATAATCAAAATCAAAATCTTCCGGTGTTGCCTGAGCGATTGCTGTATTCGCACGGTCAGAGCATCCTACTGCACCACGGATACCAAATCCACGCTCTGTAAAGTTGATACCATTTCTGCAGATACGTCCGATTCCGTCTGTCTTCTTCCAGTTAATTAAAGATGTATCTACTCCACCCTGAAGAATAAAGTCCTCCATCAGTTTGCCAACTTCGTTATCAGCAAATGCTGTGATAACTGCAGTCTTCATACCGAAACATCTTCTAAGTCCGCGGACAACGTTGTACTCTCCGCCGCCTTCCCATGCACGGAAGTTTCTTGCTGTACGGATTCTTCCCTCACCCGGATCAAGACGAAGCATAACCTCACCTAATGATACTGCGTCAAACTGGCACTCCTCTTTTGGTCTTAAATTCAGATTCATTTTCATTTCCTCCTAGGATTAAATTATTAAAGTTATAAGTAATCCATATATCATCATCGGTACTATTATACAATCAACACTCTGGAAAATCCAGCACGAAATACTCGAAAATAGGGAAAACCTGCAAAAACCGTGAATTTCTATAAAAATTAATGCTTTATAGCAAATCTTGACAGCAGTTTCTTCTGCTCTTTGTAATCCGGCATATACTTCTCCACTTCTTTCCAGAATGCTTTCGAATGATTCATAAATCTGCGGTGTGCCAGCTCATGGATCACTACATAATCCACGATCCGGTCCGGCACAAACAACAGTCTGCAATTAAAATTGAGATTTCCTTCTCTGCTGCAGCTTCCCCACCTGGTCTTCTGATTCCGCATAGTGATCCGTCCATAACTGACACCCATAACAGATGCGTAATGCGATACCTTTTCTTCTATAAATGTCTGTATACGCTCTCTATCGCTTTCTTCTGTCACTTCCGGAAGATACACAATATCCGGGCGGTTGTCTTTTGAAAGAACCAGTTTTCTCTTCTTAAATATCCAGTCTGCATGTCCCTCAATAAATTCCTGCACAGCATAATCCATCACCTGCATCGGAACTCTGGCACAGACCGTCCCATCTGCTTTCACCTGAAGTCCCATCGAACGTCTGGATGAGCGGATGATCTGTACCTCTACCGCTTCTTCATTTTTCTGTTCTACCCTATATATTTTCATTTGATCCATAATTCACCACCATATATCAGTTTCACAATCGCACAACACATCTATCGTCTTCCTTTTATTATTAAGATAAGGTTCTCTTTTTCTTCTCATAATCATACCAAATCTGACATTAATTAACAATTGTAGGATAGATTATCTTTTCATATCATGGTATGATTATGATGCCCGATGGGATTGTAAAAATCCATTCAAGAATGCCTCGGCATTCTTGCTGCGAGGTGCGCGTCATGCAATTGCATGACATACTTCTACTGCGCACCTCTGCAATCCTGCCGGCGGCTAGCTACATACATATTTTTTGAATTATGTATGCTGTATTAATAAAAGAAAGGAGCACTAAAATTTTGAGACCTATAGAAAAACTCATTGAAAAAAGAAAAGAAGAATTCATCCGCAACAATCTGATGTCGGATGAGTTTATTGATTTTATACAGCAGAACAAAAAACCAATGGACAAACTGCTCTCTTACTATGCCTGCGCAATTATGGAAGTAGAGACAAAATTCCGTGTTCTGGATCATCAGTATTCTCTGGAATACGACCGCAACCCAATTGAAGACATCAAATCCCGTGTCAAATCCTGGGAGAGCCTTATAAAAAAAGTCCGCCGGAAAGAAATCCCTCTGACACTCTCTTCTATTGAAGAGAATATTCACGATATTGCCGGAGTACGCGTCGTCTGTTCTTTTCCTGATGACATCTACATGCTTGCCGACTGCCTGTTAAATCAGGATGACATCACACTGATTGAAAAAAAGGATTACATAAAAAACCCAAAACCGGGCGGATATCGAAGTCTTCATCTGATTATCAGCGTGCCAATCTTTCTTCAGGACGAAAAGCGCATGGTTACTGTAGAAGTTCAGCTTCGAACCATAGCCATGGATTTCTGGGCAAGTCTGGAACACAAGATCCGCTATAAAAAAAATATTCCGGAAGACAAAGCTCTCTATCTCCAGAATGAGATGCTGGAATGTGCCGAAATCAGCGCCGACCTCGACCGCCGTATGCAGAATGTCCGTGATGTTATCTCGAAAAATGTACCAAAAGAAGAAAAAATCCCATTTCTCGGAGAGCTGATTTAGACTTGATTTTTCCAAATGATCCCGATTACCTTTATATCATAGTTGGGGGTTTTGCCCCCAACACCATTTAATTGTTCAAATACTATTCATCCATCCCTTCAATTATAGTTTTATCCTATATCTAGATATAATATTTATTAATATCGCCAATATGTTATCTAGTATTATTACACAAATCTATTTGATATTTTTTACTTTTTCCTGTACAATGTGCCTTGCATTAGAAAAACGCGTTTTGATCAAGACTACTTTTTTAAACAACAACAAAATAAGGTTATTTTAAAGGAGAATTATAAAATGGAACCAAATCAGAAAAAAGCGAACGGTCTGGCTCTCATTCCTTTCGCAGTATTTGTAGGGGTTTACCTGGCCACAGGAATTACCTTGAATGCAATGGGTGTTGAGATGGCATTCTATCAGCTGCCTACTCCAATTGCTTCATTTATCGGTATTATTGTTGCTTTTGCTATGTTCAAGGGAAAATTTGATGACAAATTATCTGTTTTCCTTCACGGTTGTGGAGAAGAAAATATCATGATCATGTGTATGGTCTTTTTGTTTGCCGGAGCATTTACATCTGTTTCTTCCGCAATGGGCGGTGTTGACTCCGTTGTAAATCTGGGTATGACTTTCATTCCTCCACAGTTCATCGCTGCAGGTGTTTTCGTGATATCAGCATTCATTTCCATCTCAACAGGAACTTCTGTTGGAACGGTTACTGCTGTAACACCAATTGCACTTGGACTTGCACAGGCCGGTGGACTCAATCAGTTCCTCGTGGTAGGTGCTACGATCGGTGGATCTATGTTTGGAGATAACTTATCCATGATTTCCGATACAACCATCGCTGCCACACGAACACAGGATGTAGAGATGAAAGACAAATTCCGTGCCAACTTTAAGATTGCTCTTCCTGCTGCACTTGTAACATTTGTTTTATTACTGATTTTCGGTCGTCCGGAAACTTTACCTGCAGTACAGGAGTACTCTTACAATATTATAAAAGTTCTGCCATACATCTTCGTACTGGTTGCATCACTGCTCGGTGTCAATGTATTCGCAGTTCTGACTGGTGGAATCCTGTTCTCCGGTGCTATCGGTCTTGCAACCGGAAGCTTTTCCGCACTGGAACTTGCCAACAATGTTTATAACGGCTTTTCCGGAATGTTCGAAATCTTCCTGTTATCTATGATCACAGGTGGTCTTGCTAAAATGGTAGAAAAAGAAGGCGGCTTAGAATGGCTTCTTCAGAAAATCAGCAAAGTTATCAAGAACCGTCAGACTGCAGAGCTCGGTATCGCTGTCATGACTTCTCTGACTAACATCGCAACAGCCAATAACACTGTTGCAATCCTGATCGACAGTACAATTGCAAAAGATATCAGTAAAGAATACGGTGTAGATCCAAAACGTACCGCCTCCCTTCTCGACATCTTTGCCTGTGCTTTCCAGGGAATCCTGCCATATGGTGCACAGATTTTATTTGCCTGCGCTCTTATGGAGAATCTGAACAGTCCGTTCCAGGTAATCACGCAGTGCTGGTATCAGTTCATCCTGATGGCATTTGCAATCCTGTCCATCTTCTTTACAAAAGGTGTAGATACGAAAAAAGCAACAAACTAATATGTGAGGTTATTAAAAAACATGATAGAACAGTACTTAAAAGGTCTGAAAGTTCCAAAAGATGAACTGACCGCAATTGAACGTAACAAATTGCTAAACGAAGGAAAAGACGTAGACCGGATTATGTGCTGCATAGATTCAGGGGAGACATTGGCTCCCCTGATTGGCTGTACTCTTCCGGAATATTACTTTTCTGCCGAGAAAATGTGTGAACTCGAGGAATATATTTATAATAAATTCCACTCTGACGGAGCCGGTCTGTCCACAACCTTGCGCGGCATGGCAGAGGCTATGGGATCAAAAATTAAATATTCTGATTACAACATTGCCCAGCTTGAGACTCCTGCCATTTCAAGTCTGGATGAAGTAGACAAATTAAAACGGATAAATATAGATGAAGACGGACGCCTTCCTATTATTTTAAAAGGTCTGAAAATGGTCAAAGAAAGACTTGGAGACAAAGTACCTGTGAGCGGGACTGTCACTGGACCATTTACCGTTGCCTCAATGCTTGTTGGAACAGAAAATCTTCTGAAAGGTATGGTAAAACAACCGGATAAAGTCCTTCAAATGATGGACATCATTACAGAAAATAATAACCGTTACATCCAAAGACTCCTGGACATGGGCGTAGGAGTTGGATTTGCAGATCCGGTAAGCTCCACCTCTCTTCTTCGTGTGAAACAATATGAGAAATTTTCACTTCCATTTTTCCAAAAGAATGTAGACTTTATTAAAAGCCAGGGTGGGGGATGCGGTCTTCATATCTGTGGTACAAGCCGTAAATTATGGGAACTTCTTATTCCTACCGGAATCGGTACATTTGGTCCGGACAATGTCGAGGATATGGCAGAAGCCAAGGAAGTCCTCGGACCATATATGTGCATTCAGGGAAATGTCCCTCCTGTAGAAGTCATGCGTCTTGGAACTCCTTACGATGTTCTTCGCGCATCCAGAGAAAGTATCCGGAAAGCTTACGACTCCCCGAAAGGTTTCGTGCTGACATCCGGATGCCAGACTCCAATGTTCACACCAGAAGAAAATATGACTGCACTTATGGATGCAGCCCGTATCTTCGGGCATTATCCAATCAATCAGGATTTATTAAGGATGAAGGATTAATCCTCCATCCTTAACATTTCTGGATGAACTGCAATTATTTCCATGAAGTTTGACATGGACCCTGTCTATCCCTTATACTAATTTACAGAAATATTCCCAGTATTCCATGTTGCCAGGACATCCCCATATGATGCCTGTAAACTCATTTATTACATTTGAAAATATATCGGGAATGATACGAAATTCATACATGACAGGAGGATAATGATCATTATGATTATAAAAAATGGACTCGTCGTTGATCCCGCTTTGGGACTTTCCGAAAAGATGGATCTTGCGATTGAAAATGGAACACTTCTGAAAATAGAAAAAAATATTGATACAGATCAAGTTTCAAATGATACCGAAGTCCTGGACGCCACAGGACTTGTCGTTGCTCCGGGACTGATTGATACTCATGTACATTTCCGCGATCCGGGATTTACTTATAAGGAAGATCTTCATACCGGTGCACTTGCTGCTGCAAAAGGCGGATTTACAAGTGTCATCTGCATGGCAAATACTTCACCGGTCGTTGACAGTCTCCCTGTGCTCAAAGATCTGATCGACCGCGAGAAAAATGAAGACATTCGTATCTTCCAGGCAGCTGCCATTTCCTGCTCTCTGAAAGGAAAAGAAGCTGTCGATATGGAGGCTATGAAAAATGCCGGTGCATGTGGCTTCACCGATGACGGAATCCCGCTCCTGGACGCTGATTTCTGTTACCGTGCTATGGAACATGCCGCAAAACTAGGTGTACCTGTAAGTCTCCATGAGGAAGATCCTTCTTTTATTCAGAATAATGGAATCAATCACGGTGCTGTATCTGAAAAGCTTGGCGTCTATGGTTCCCCTTCCATTGCCGAGGAATCGTTGGTTGCCCGTGACTGTCTTCTGGCACTTCGCTCCGGCGCAGATGTTGTTATCCAGCATATCAGCTCTGGTGTCTCTGTAGAAATGGTCCGCACTTTTAAAGCCCTCGGTGCTAAAATTCACGCAGAAGCAACACCGCATCATTTTACTCTGACTGATGAGGCACTTCTGACTTACGGAACGCTAGCCAAAATGAATCCGCCACTTCGCACCGCAAAGGACCGCCAGCAGATCATCGAAGGTCTTGCAGACGGAACCATTGACCTCATTGCCACCGATCATGCTCCACATAGCATGGAAGAAAAGAATAAACCTCTTACAGAAGCACCAAGCGGAATCACTGGTCTTGAGACTTCTCTTGCACTTGGCATCACAAGTCTTGTAAGACCTGGGCACCTGACTCTGTTACAGCTTCTGGAAAAAATGACTGTCAATCCTGCAAAGCTTTACCATCTCCCATACGGACAGATCAAAGAAGGTGCTGCTGCCGATCTGGTTATCTTTGATCCGGAAGAATGCTGGAAACCTGGCGATTACGCTTCCAAATCCTGCAATACCCCGTTTACCGGACAGGAACTTTTCGGAAAAGTAAAATATACGATCTGTGGCGGTAAAACTGTTTATTCTGATAAATAATGTAAATAATCACTTCATAAAAGTCAAAAGACAGGAAAAAGAACTTCCATACTTACACAAAAAGTTCTCTATCCTGTCTTTTTAATAATCACTTTGATATTAAATATCTTCCATCAAGTGCTTTAGCGATTTGCCCCCCACAGAAATATTCTCTGTTTCTGAACGATGGCTGCCCGCCAGCTCTATGTTATCTTCCGCATCAAAATTTTCTACAAAGTCCGAATTCACAACTTCTTTCAAATGATCCTGAATATCTGTCAGACATTCCAAAAGAACCGGATTAAACGCACCACATTCTCCATTCAGAATCATCTTCACAGCCTGTTCATGAGAATAAGCTTTCTTGTACACACGGTCACTGATCAATGCATCATAGGCATCCGCCAGTGATACGACCTGAGCAGAAATTGGAATTTTCTCTCCCACAAGCCCATCCGGATATCCTTTTCCATCATAACGTTCATGGTGCCAGCGGCAGATCTGATAAGCAACTTCCAACAGTATCTCTCCTTGATACATCTTGAGGTTCTCAAGCATGGTAGCTCCGATCAGTGTATGTGTTTTCATAATATCAAATTCTTCTTTTGTAAGCTTACCCGACTTATTCAGAATCTTCTCATCAATTCCTATCTTACCAATATCATGAAGCGCAGATGCCATAGAGATCATATACTGCTCAGACCATGACAGTCCGTACTGCCCCGTCTTTTGAACGAGACGCTCCAAAAGTAATCTCGTCAAAGTCTGAATGTGTAATACATGAGGTCCACTCTCTCCATTACGAAATTCCACAATCTGGCTTAAAATTCCGACCATCATCCGGTTATTCTTCTCTTTCTCATAAATCTGGTCAGCAACAAGAGAAATCAATCTCCTCTGTTTTGCATAAAGCTTAATGGTATTAAACACTCTTTGATATACGATTTTCGCGTCAAATGGACGTCTGATATAATCTGCAATCCCCATCTCATATGCCCGGCGTATATAATCCTCAGATCCTTCACTGGAAATCATAATGACCGGGATATCATCCATCCAGTGCTCTCTTGCCATAGCCGCAAGGACCTCGAAGCCATTCATGACCGGCATCACAATATCCAGCAACATCAGTGATATGCCCGTATCATACTGCTTAAGCATCTTCAATGCCTCTTCTCCATTCTCAGCTTCCAAAATTCTGAAATCGTCCTGAAGCATCTCTGTAAGGATTTCCCGGTTCATCTCCGAATCATCCACGATTAAAATCTGCTGCTTAACTTTTAATGCTTCAAGTGCAGTTCCATCCTCACCTTCCTCATTCGCAAAATCTTTCTCTGTAACGACTGTGTTCTTTCGATTCTTCGCAAGATACATAAACTTATCCGCTTCCATTACCGTCTCCTCGACAGTCCTTCCTGCAGACATGACTCCACCGATACTTGCTGATAACTGAAGCCTTGAATATGTCGGAACATTTGCATTATAAATTTCTGTCCGAATCTGCTTAAGCTTTTCTCTGAACATCGTCTCGCTGATTCCCTGCAATACAAGGAGAAACTCGTCCCCTCCATAACGGATCAGAGTATCGTTCTTTCGGATACAACGACGAATTGCTTCCACTGTGGTGATAAGTGCCAGATCACCGGCATTGTGTCCATATGTATCATTATAGATTTTAAAATCATCCATATCAATCATGGCGACCCCGACAGATGCTGTCATCTTCTTGATCCGATCCTCGTAATAGCGGCGATTATATACACCGGTCAGCGCATCTTGATACAGCTTTTCATTATATCCGCTCAACTTCTCCATTAAACGGTCACGATTCTCCAAATCAACCAGGAATTCCTCATCCATCTTCCTGAGCAGCTCCATAACGTATGGCTGTCCGTCAATCTCCACATAACGCGCTGTCACTTGATAAATATCTGAATCCAGGTATTCCAGCTTTGTCCGCACTGACTTCTCCTCGAATGCCCGGGCAGCAATACAATTCGTACATGGCTTTTCCTTCTTCCAGAAATCATAACAATGGCATAATTCCATGTCCCCGCCTGGATTGTCGTTCTCTTCCAGCCGGAACTCCCGCTTATCCAACAGTCTTACTACCGTAAAGACCTTTTGAACAAAATCGCTGCGCGATGGCCTGCCAAGGCTGTGGCGCAGTTTTATTTTT
>OCHG01001437.1_pt1 | contig 15253 bp, 7 predicted proteins | sample 1538801 | NCBI WGS metagenome assembly OCHG01 (sample SAMN04571727, study PRJEB22368) | human gut metagenome | biome: human gut; material: stool | host: Homo sapiens | place: Luxembourg | collected 2012-09-20 | reverse complement strand
CCAGCAGGGGATCAGCAGAAAATTCAGAGCCACATTCACCAACGCGGAGCCGATATAAAGCGGTGTCAGGTACTTTTGCTTTCCTTCGCATACCACCCACGCGCCGCGGGCCACGCCCAGATAAGAGAATGCGGTGTACCATGTAATGACCTGCATCGGCATGACAGCCGGAAGGTACGCTTCCCCATAGAGCAGGCTGACAGCCGGTCGTGCAAGCAGCGTGATCACGGCGGAGACGGCAACAGAAAGATAGAAAACAAGGGCATACAGCTGCCGGTTATGCCGGACGAACTGCGCTCGATCCGTCCGATGGGCCTGCATGATACCGGGCGTGATCGAATCAATGATAGCCGACAGGACGAAGGTCCACACGGTAGCCAGACTGGTAGCCGTGGCGTAGTAGCCAACGGAGGCCTCATCCAGCAGATGCTTGAGCATAAAGCGGTCTGTACAGTTATAGACGGACACCATGAGGCCGCAGAGAATAAAGCTCCCGCTCTGGCGCAAAAGGGCGCGCCCCTTTGCAGGCGAAATATGCAGACGGGGACCGCCGCGCCACTTGTACAGCCCCAGAAATACAATGGCTGCCACGGCATAATCGATTGTGTTGGAGATGGCAAACCAGCGAACGTCCTTGCCCAAAACCAGAAGGAGTACTTTGTAGAAAGAGACGATGATATACCCAACCGATGTGGCAATCGTTGCGTATTTGGACTCCAGCCGACTTTGAAACCAGTACTGAATGGTATCAAACGCCTGAAAGATCAGGGACATGCTGTAAAGCGCTACCACGGTCATGGTCAAGCGCTCTCCACGGTCCACAGCGGCCACTATGGCCAGAATGCTGACCGCAGACAGCGTACTGGACAGCAGCCGCATTGCGATCGCCGTTCCAACTGTAGTTCCGGTACCCTCCGGGTCATCCATAAAGTCCTTCAAAAGGAGTGAACTCAACCCCAGAGTGGCAAAGGATGTGAAAAAGGCGGTATACAGGGCGGCATAGTTGACCAGACCATAGTTACTCGGCCCCAGATAGCGTGCAGTGAGCAGATTGACCAGAAAGGCCAGTGCCATGTGCAGGATTCTACCTGCGACCAGCCAGCCCGCGTTTTTGGCGGCACGTCGGCTGAAAAAAGATACTTTCATATTTGCGATATATGCCAGCAGTGGCTAAGCGCGGCTGCACGGCCCTTCCGAATAGAGTTCGGGGGACGGAACCCCCTCTGAAATGGCCCGGATCAAATCGACCAGCCGACAGGCGGCTTCTTGAGCATTCCAGGTGTTTGTGATGGTCTCATAGGCATGTTTGCCCATTGCTTCCCGTGTAGATGGCTGCTCCAACAACCGTACGACATTTTCGTATAGTTCATTCCTATTCCCAGCGCGATAGACACAGCCATTTACGCTATTCTCGACCAAATAGGGCGTCGAGCCGGCTGCGTCACTGGCAACGACTGCGCAGCCGCTGTTCATGGCCTCGTTCAACACAGCGCCCCAGCCTTCGTGCCGATCCGAAGTAAACAGAAATATTGCGCTGCGTTCCATTTCCCGGCGCACCTGCTCCGGTGACAGGCTGCCCAGAAGGCAGACCTGAGATTCCAAAGCATATTGTGCGATCATTCCACGCAGCTTCGGTTCCAATGTCCCGCTTCCCGCTATACGCAGAGAAAACGAATAGCCTGCATCCCGCAGCCGAGCCGCAAGCCGGATTGCATCATCCGGGTGCTTCAAATCCAGCAAGCGGCCCGCCCAGAATATACTGCCCGGCTCTTTTTGTGAGAGCAGCGCTTCCGTATCATAGGAAAGTACTGCAGGAAAATATCCCCATTTATAGGACTTCCCGCGGAACAATCCCATTTTTGCATAATCCCCGGCGGCATAGGCACTGGCGCACAGAAGATACACCGGCTTGTTAGAGGGATTCCAACGGTGCCACTTTATCATTCGCGGCAGAAATTTCAGGGGCGCCAAGCCGTTTTTCAGAGGGCGTTCCTGATAGCGCAGGATCAGCTTTCCTTCCCGCAGGCGTTCCCTCAGCAGAATCTGCGGCGCAGAGCCGACGATCACGGCATCTGCTGCAAGAATTTCATGGGATGCTTCGACCCATTCTGCCGGGGTACGCGGCGTGACAACAAAATCCGGAAGATCCCTGATCTCGCCCCACATCGCGCGCCGCTCCAGTGAGATCGTTCCACAGGCCAGAAACCGGAACGAGACGCCGCTTTGTGCAGCCAGTGCACGGCATAGCGGCCCCTGATGATGGTTATAGAAATTGGATAAGAAAATGAGGTTCATGGGGTGACCTCCGATTTGCTTCGCTGCATTGCACCGTAAATTCCACCCTGGATGATGAGGAAAAAATAATAGATGTACGGGTTTGCAATATAGATCGGTTCGACCATAAAGTTTATAATTGCTGCAAATGTGAAGCAGAAAGTAATAGGATTGATCGTGGTATCAGTATGCAATTTGCCATAACGAAACAGTATGATTATTTCATCAATTGTTGCTAGTATCGAAAAAATGAAAGGGAGCATTCCGGCAACGCGGTAAATATCCAGCCAGAAGTTGTGCACATATGTTTGTCCACCATACAGAACAAATTGATTATTGGAACCAAATGGATAGTGCAACCAATTATCAAAAAAACTTTTCCAGATATCGATGCGCCCACCGGCATTTAGCAGATCCCCCTGTGTGATGCGCCGATAAAGTCGTGTCGATACAAATGTGCTTTTCAAATGAGCAATATCTGCTTCCCAGACTATGAGAATGATCAAAAATAGGATAACAGCGCCCAGAATGATATGGAGTCGACGCTCAAGAGATATTTTAGCAGTTGACAGAATATATATCAGAATTCCAACGAGAAGTAATCCGGAGACAAAGAAAAAAGCGCGATATGCTTGCTGTATAGCGTTATAGAGTGAGATGGATAGGACAAGGAGAGATGGAATAGTCCACTTTCGATTACCGAAAAAAAGCAGACAAATTGAAATGGCAGCAGGGAAAAGAAACAGAAGCCCCTGCGCTGTGACGGACAGATAGTTCTTATGCCAAAAGTCGTAAGCTAGTCGAGCATATCGCTCATCAACGCGATGAAAGAACTGATAAGACACAACATTTAGGGTACCATGCAGAAAGAAACCAGCTGAGATGCTTATGATCATCAACAGTAGTAAGTTTCTGTTAGGGGAATTCCTGATGAAGTGGCTGCCGACCAGGTAGCAAGCCCAAGGCATGACGAGGTATTTAAGTAGGTCGGCAAATACGAAGCTGTTATGATAGCTGTAGAATATGAAATAGAAAATTGAGAACAGAGCAAGAAGTATGGCTTGCTGCGTTATTACAATATGACGAATATGCAAGATCAAATAGGCGAGCAGGAATATTGCAAGGAAATCGCCGCCAATGCCTAAAAAATCCATACTGGAAATAAAGATGGTTAAAAGGCATAGGATATCCCTACGGTATAGAGAACCGCGTTCCTGTTGCTGAATAGCTTGCATGAAATCTCATTCCTTTGGAGTTCTTGTAAAATGCCGTGTGGGAGGGCTGCACAATTGTGCAGCCCTCCGGATGGTGTTTGCTGACAGGATTGACCTCTAAATTGTGAGAGTAAACTCGGATTACGAGTTACTGTCGTCCAATTCGGACAGAAACAGAACTTGAAATACTTCCAGTTCATCGTCAACAGGAATAATGCTCAATTCGGTTACCATTGTTTCCAGCTGTGCTGCATCAGTTGTACCACGAACGGTGTAGGTATAGCCCAGCTTTTCAGCATAAGCCTGCGCGTAGGAGTTTGCTGCTACAGACAACACGATATTAAGCGCATCTTGCAGAATGCGGTCTTCAATTTCTGTTACAGTGTTGGGAATATACAGGCTGAGGAGCGCAGTATCGCCTTTGAATGCGTATTCTCCAATGCTTTCAAGATTGCTGCCTTCAGAGATCGCTACTTCATTCAGCTTTGTGCAGTAGTAGAAGGCATACCCATCCAATCTGGTAACACTGTCAGGAATTGCAATTGTTTTCAGGCTGCTGTAGCCAAAGGCACCCCAGCCGATGCGCTCGAGCTGCGAGCCATCTTCAAAGGTTACAGTTTCGAGTCTATTGCACCAGAAGAAGTTGAACTTACCAATATAGGTGATGTCTTTACCAATCATGACTTGCTTGATTAGATACTTGCATGCTTCCCAAGGGGCATGGTTTGTCTCGTTGTCCGCCATAGGGCCACTGCCAGTGATCTTCAGCACACCGTCAGAAGTCAGAACCCATGCAGCGTCCTCACCGCAGAAGCCGGAGGCAACGACTGCTGGCCTAGCGGTTCTTGTTACATAGGCGATGCCATACTTTTCGGCATAGGTCTGAGCATAGGAGCTTTCTGCTACTGACAGCGTAACATTCGCGATGGCATTTTCAAAGATACCCCATCCAATATTATTCATGCCGTCAGGAATGTACAGGCTCGTCAGCTTTGTATCTGCCTTGAATACGCATTCACCCAAGCTGGTCAGACAACTGCTCTCACTGATCTCAACGTTGGACAGGTTGGAACAATAGTAGAAGGCATACCCTTCCAAACGGGTCACACTGTCGGGAATGGCAATCTGAGGCAGGCTGCTGTAGCCGAAGGCACCCCAGCCGATGCGTTCAAGCTGCGAGCCCTCTTCAAAGGTCACAGTTTCAAGCTTATTACACCAGAAGAAGTTGAATTTACCGATATAGGTGATGCCCTTTCCAATGACAATCTGCTTGATCTGATACTTGTATGCTTCCCAAGGAGCCTGGTTTGTGTTGTTATCCGCCATGGGACCGTCCCCGGTGATATTCAGAACACCCTCAGAGTCTAGCGTCCATGCGGCGTTCTCTCCACAAGTGCCGGAAGCGACAACAGTCAACTTCGCTTTCCGTGTTTCATAAGCAATGCCGTACTTCTTAGCATAGGACTGCGCATAGGAGTTCTCCGCGACGTACAGCGTAACATTTGCAATAGCATCCTGGAAGAGGCCTGCACCGATTTGAACAGTGCAGTCAGGAATGTAGAGGCTGGTCAGGCTTGTGTCGGCCTTGAATACGTATTCGCCCATTCTGGTCAGCTTGCTGTTTTCACTGATCTCCACATTGGACAGCTTAGAGCAGTAGTAGAAAGCATAGCCATCGATCTGTGTAACAGAGTCAGGAATGGTGATAGCGGGCAGGCTGCTGTAACCGAAAGCACCCCAGCCGATGCGCTCCAGTTTGCTGCCTTCCTCGAAGGTCACGGTTTCCAGTCTGCTACACCGGAAGAAGTTGAACTTGCCAATATAGGTGATGTCCTTACCAATTACGACTTGCTTGATTTGATACTTGTATGCTTCCCAAGGAGCGTGATTTGTATTATTGTCCGACATGGGGCCGTTTCCTGTGACGCTCAGAACACCTTCGGAGTTCAAAGTCCACGCTGCGTTATCACCGCAACTGCCGGAGGCCACAACTGTGGGCTTGGGTGTTCTTGTTTCATAGGAGATACCATATTTCTCAGCATAGGCCTGCGCATAGGAATTTGCAGCAACGGACACAGTTACATTGTTGCCAGCTTCCTCGAAGATACCCCAGCCAATATTATTTGTGCCGTCAGGAATATACAGGTATTTCAGTTTTGCGTCGGCCTTGAATACGCTTTCGCCCATTCTGGCTAGCTTGCTGTTTTCACTGATCTCCACACTGGACAGCTTGGAGCAATAGTAGAATGCATAGCTGTCGATCTGGGTAACGGAGTCAGGAATCGAAATGGAAGGAAGGCTGCTGTAGCCGAAAGCACCCCAACCGATACGTGCAAGCTTGATATTTTCCGCAAAAGACACGCTTTCAAGCCTGCTGCACTGGAAGAAGTTGAATTTGCCAATTGCAGTGATTTCATTGCCGATCAGGATGTGCTTAATATAATACCTGTAGTTACCCCAGGGAGCACGCTTCGCGATGTTGTCCACCATATCGCCATAACCGCCGACAACGAGCTTACCATCGCGGTAAAGAACATAATTGGCTGTCTGGCCACACAGGCCAGCATTGATCAGGTCAGCAGTTGTGCAGCGAACAAACTGACCATTTTCAAACTGGCACGTTTCACCGCAGATAACATATTCGCCCTGATAGGTTAGGCCATCTTGATCAAAGGAATATGTACCTTCCGTGAGCACCAAAACACCAGTCACGGAGTTTCCACCAGCAAAATAGCGCATTCTTCCCGTCTTCGTATCCTTTGCCCAGCCGGGGTAGGCGCTTTCCTTCGCGCCGGTCTCGTATCCGCAGACCTCACAGGAGAGCATGTCCGTCTCGCTGTCGTAGTCATAGGTATGCTCATCATTCTCGCACAGCGGGGTCTTCCTTTTACTGTACTGATCCAGCACGGTCTTACTTCCGTCCTCCGCCACATTATACGCCGTAACCGTGGCATGGAAGGCGTCGGCGGTGACATCGACATAGATGCTCTCGAAGTCGAGCGTGGCCTTTTCGAAGTGGAAGTCCTTATTATCCACGATGGAGTAGGACTTGCCGCCGGTGGAGCCGCAGATGTAGTACACGGTGCCCTTTTCCTCCACCTGACCGGCCGTCAAGGGAGCGGTGCGGGCGTAGCTGTGGTCATTGCCGGAGAAGTAGAAGTCGATCCCGGCTGCGTCGCAGGCTGCAGGCAGATACTGCTGATAGATCTCGCCGCCGCCGGTGGGGTTGGTATAGTAGGCGGGGACATGCGTGACCAGCACCTTCCAGGTGCAGTTCGTCTTCGCAGCGTCCTCAATGAGCCACTGTGCGAACTGCTGCAGGGTGTCCTTGTCGGAGGTGTGGTTCAGGACGGCGATGTAGACGTCGCCGCGCTCCACGGAATACCAGTCGGCGGGCACGCCGAACACGGACTTCACGGCGATAGCGCCGTTGCCGCTGTCGTCTGCCTCGTGGTTGCCGATGACGTGGAGTACATCGGTGTCGCGGATGCCGTCGAGCGTGAAGAGCTTCAGTGCGTCGTCCCACTGGTTGTAGTAGCGGACATTGTCCACAGCGTCGCCGAGCTGAACGCCGAAGGAATACTGCCCGGCCAGATGATCGGCGATGCGGACCATGCCCTCAAGGGCGGCCTCCTCCTGAATGTCCGCCAGCAGGAAGAAGCGGGTCTGCTTCCCGGCTGCCGGGACGGTGAAGCTGCGAATCTCGGACCAGACCGTGCCGTCGCCGACGCGGTAGTAATACGTCGCGCCTGCGGTGAGGCCGCTCAGCGTCACGCCATTCACGCGGTTGATCTGCTTGCTGCCGGAGTAGGAGATCAGGCGGCTCGTGCCCTCGATCTGCGTGGCTTCGCTCAGATCTGCGCTGGTGGAAAGCTCTGCTACGGCGGCAGCGGCGCTGTGGCGCGGGTCGCTCATCCAGATGATGGTCTTGCCGTCTGCGGCAGGGGAGAGAGCGTAGATGATGTTGTAGGGCGCGCCGGTCTCGTCGCCCACGGCGTTGTAGCTGAACAGGGTGATCTGATAGGAGCAGTTGCCCTCGGCGTCCTCGGCGCGCAGGTTCACGCTGCCCTCGCTTGCCGTCAGGCCGGAGATGTCGATCCGGCCGTTCTCGTCGGTCTGACCCTGCAGGACGTCATTGGCATAGACGTTGACGCCGGCTGCCGCAGCGCCGTCGCGCACGACGGTTACGGTCGCGGTGGCCTTGCTGCCTGCCACGGCGGTCTCGGCCGTAATGCGGTACATGGCTTCGATCGGATAATTCGCGACGGGCGTGGTGAAGCCGGTCGCATATTGGTTCAGGTCGCTGATATCGAGGTTCTCCGTCTGCTTGCAGCCGTAGGAGCCCTTCGTGACCTGCACGTTGATGCTGCTGCCCTCTGTGACGGAGGTGGGGATGGGAATGCCGACCGTGGCCAGCGCACCGGCCGTATACTTCGCGTGGTCAATGGTGGTGATCTCCACGGAGACGACGCCCTTGGAGGGATCGTAGCTCCAGCTGCCCGTCACGCCCTCGGGGAAGGTGACGTTCGCAACGGGATAGCTGCGCGTGACGGAGATGGCTGCTGTCAGGGATGTGACGGAAGCGGGATCATCGCTCTCCAGCGCCAGCTGCCACGTTTTGCCGACGGTGGGAACACCCAGCGTGTTCAGCACAATGTTCGGCACGTCCGGCTTTTCGGCTTCGACGGTGAAGTAGCGGGTCTCGCGGGTTACGTTGCCGTAGCCGTCCTTCAGGTAGAACGTGATGGAGTGCAGGCCGTTGCCGAAGTGCATCAGGCCGGAGGTGCTGCCGAGGATGTCGCGGTCGTACTTGCCGCGATAGGTGCCGTCAAAGTAGAAATAGGCGGATTCCACGCCGGTGGCGTAGGGATCGGTCTCCTCGCTGTCGTGGTAGGTGACGAAGAAACGGAGCTTGTCGGAGTGGAGGGTCATGCCGTCCTCGAGCTCCGTTTTGGTGCCGTCGTCGTTCACGAGCTGGATGGAGGACACGACCGGAGCCGTGACGTCCTGATTGTTTGCGCCGTAGACGATGCAGAAATTATCGAGAAGAATGTAGCCCTTCAGGTCGCCCTTGTCGAGCTTGACGCCATCGGTGGTGTACCAGCCGATGCCGCTGGTTGTGACCATCGCACGGAACAGCATGCCGCTGTTGGCGCGGATCAGGGCACCTGCATACTGGGTCAGATCGGCTTCAAGATACTGCCAGCCGGTCTTCAATCCCTCGCCGCTCCCGGCACTGCCGTTGCTGAAGTTGACATAGGCGTTCGTCCAGCTTGCACCGCCGTTTGTGCTCGTGGCGATCTGCGCACGCAGCCACGGGACAGGAGAACCCTCAGGAATGTAGACCCAGACACCGATGGCGGTCGGTGTGCCGTCGATGACGAGATTATCGCCAGGACCGACGCAGGCACCGTCTGTGCCGCCGAGATTGGTCCAATCGTATTCCAGCTTGATGGCCTTGTGGCCGAAGCGGACGATATCTGCATATTCTTCATCGGTATCGGAGACGATGGAGCCCTTGACCACACCGCCGCGGCCTGCATAGTGGGAAGTAACAATTGCATTCGCGGGAACACCGGTAAAGCTTTCCACGGTCGTGCCGATGGTGGAATAATCCCACGGGTCCTCATCGCCGCCGTCGAGGATCATGGTCGGCTCCATGCCGATATTCACGGTAACGGAAGCGCTCAGGTCGCCGCGCGTGGCGGTGACGGTCGGGCTGCCGGAGTATTTCACGTTGCTCGTGACGGTGAAGCGGTTGTTCGCAAACGAACCGGCGTCCGGGTCGGAGATGGCCCAGTTGATGTCGCCGTCCTTGAGATGGACCTGCTCGGATTGATAGGTCGCCCGGAAGCCGAGTTCGCTGACGTCGTTATAGTTGAGGTTGACTTCGCTCGACGCAAACGAGAGGGCGTCCGGCTCCTGCACATGCAGGATGGTCGAACCGACCGCCTTGCCGCCGCTGACTAGGTCGATCGTCACGTCGCCGGTCTTGCCGGACGAGGTGAACACGGCGGAAGCGCTGCTGCCGCTGACGGCGGTCTCGCTCACGGTGCCCATGGCCGCATCGCTGACCGTGAAGACGGCGTCCGCGGGGAGCGCCTTTGCCGGAGCGCCGGAGAAGTCCATGGCGCTGGCTGATAGCTCGACCGTGGAATTGGGTGTGTAGTATTCGCCGTCAGGCGTGACGGCGGCGTGGTCGAACTCGCCGGAGGCAGCCACGGTGGAGACGACGAGGATCGTGCCGGAGACCACGCGCTCGCTGCCGCCTGCGGGCGTGTTGCGCATGGTCAGGTCGCTTTCGCCCTCGCGCTGGGAGAGGTAGGTGGAGGAGCCGCCCTCGTCGAGCTGGATGGCCGCCACGCAGCCGAGCGCGACCATCATGCGGGCCTCTTCCTCTGCAGTGTAGCCGACGGAGCGGGGGGCCATGGTGCCGTCTGCCTGGAACAGGACGACCGTGCCGTCGGCCTTGACGCCGACGCTGGTGCGCGGGTAATAGCCGCCGTTGCCGGACTGGGAGGCAACGACCTTGCCATCCCAGACCATGGCGACGAGCGCGTCGACCGCCTCGACGATCTGAACGGCCTTGCCCTGCTTTTCACTCTGGCTGGCCTCGGCCTGCGCAAGGGTCGTGCCCTCGCGGAAGACGTTGACGGAGCCGTCGTCAAACGCGGCGAGGAAGGCGCGGCTGGAGTTATCGTGATGCACGACACCGTTCATCACGAGATAGCCGGAGGGCTCGCCGGTGTTGATGTTGAACCACGAGGCGTTGACGCCGCCGACGACGTTCAGGCCCGTCTCCCTTTCGTAGACGTGCGCCTGCTCGGTCGTGGTCTTCAGCGTCCAGCCAAGCTCCTTCGGGTTGCGGTTGCCGTAACCGGCTACAATCTTCGCCCGTCCCTCATTCGGGTTGACCTGCATGACGTTGGCAACGGTTTGGGAGTTGCCGGCGTCGTTGTTCGTGATAATCACGGACTCGGAAATATCCGGCGCGATGGAGTAGTTTTTAACAGAAGTAACACGATAGCTTGTGCCATCAATGTTGCTGCCCTTTGACAGATTGTTTGAAACGGTAGACGTAATTGCATCTGTGCTTTGCGGGTTCGTGTCGGTTCCCTTTATGGCGAATGCTGCAGTCGGTAAAGTACTAAGCAGCAGCATCACACATAAGAATAACGCTGTAATGCGCTTTGTAACGGAACACCTCATTTTTAACTCTCCTTTTCTGTGATTTATATATCTCCCGAAAGAGACTATATACAAACAAAATGGCCTACAATTAATTACGGATTATGTGGCAAGTTTTAATCGATTTTAATGTAGTCCGTAAAGGGGTGGTTCAGGTCGATCACTTCAGCGTAATGGTGGCCGACTTTTTCTTCTTCAGGAAGATCGGCTCGCCAGTTGCCATATTTCTGCGTGAGATATGCGTCAAATTGCGCAGGTATTCTGACTTGCATACCTTCAAATGCTGCAAAAATGCCATCTCCATACTGCTCCCACGGCGCATATTCGAGCTTTCCCTGCCAGTTGCCGTGATTACAAATGACATTGGAATCCTCATCAGAATACGAGGAGATGAGTTTCTCATATTTTCTCATAATGTGCTGTGTATGCTTGTGAATCCCTAGCAGGCGCTCCAATCCAAAGAATAACTTGGTACACCAACTGCATGGCAGCTGGAATGCGCACGCTGCCATCAGTTTATACTTCTTCTTCAGCAGCTCCAATCGGCGTATCTCAAACGGTGTTTTTGGATATCCATCCAAAGGAAATACATCAATATAAACGCCATGATTGATAGATAGCTTCGCAGCACTTTTCTCAATATAAGTAGTATTCGAATCGCGAACCTTGCTGAATATCTGTGGGAATGCCGGGTCGGTGCGATAATTCTGCAGGAAATAGCTGTTCGGGAGCAGCTCCTGCGCCATTTCAACGAAAACCTCATAATCAGAACGCAGCATGCCGATATCCAGATCGTCATCCCAAGGAATGAAACCGGAATACTTTACTGCGCCCAAAGCACTTCCGCAAATGAGATAGTACTTGATATTCAACTGCTTGCATACGATATCTACCGCCTGGAGCAGTTTGAATTCGACTTGCTGTAAATCGGTCATAGTTCTATTTTTCTACTTTGCCTTTCCTTAACAACGTCCCATATTCTAACTTATAAGCGTGATACATATTCTCCATACTGAACCGTGCTGCGGCATCTGCGGCAATCGCCGCCCGGTCCGGTGTGGCTTCCAACCGGCTGCGCAGGGCATGTTCCAGCGCGTCCAGATCGCCATATTCCACAAATTCGCAGCAGGATGGCGGCGCGATGCTTTCAGGTCCGCCTGCGCGGAAGCCGACGACCGGCGTGCCGCAGCAGAGGCTTTCGGCAGTTACCAGCGAGAAGGTCTCGCGTCGGCTCGTCAGCAGTGCGGCGTCTGCGGCACAATACCACGCTGCGAGCAGTGCCGGATCCTCCAATCGGCCGATATCCAGCACGTTGTCCGGAACACTCTGCAGCGGATCGCGGTTCCCTACGACGGCGAATGTGACGTCCGGCATGCGCTTTGCAAGCGCAAGAACGTACCAGCCGCCCTTCAGACTGCCCTCCTCGATGGAAAAGGAAGCGGTCACATGGAGTACAAGCCTGCACCCGGGGGATATGTATCTCTGCCGCAGGTCAGCTGCAGCCACCGGATGGAATATCGCGGTCTCTACGCCGTTTCCAATGGTCACATGGTGCAGCCCGGCCAGAACGGGCGCCTGCTCCGCCCGGCCCCGAAGCCAGGGCGAGACGGAAACGACGGTGCAGTTGGAAAACCCGGCGAATGCTTCCCGCATCTGCTTCCATGCATAGGCGGTCCGGTCCAGCAGAAGGGAGCCGGTCTGCGCCCGCAGCTGCGGGCAGCTGCCGCAGCCGGTGCGCCACTTTTCGCAGTCTGCCGCAATACCGCAGTTGGCGGTATAGGGGAACTCTGCGTGGAGCGTCAGCAGCGTTGGAATGCGGTGCCGTTTCAGCCAGCGGACAAGACGGAAAATATTGACGAAATAGCCGTTGATGCACTGAAGGTGGACGATATCCGGCGCCTCCCGCCGAAGAATATGCAGCAAGCGTGCGGTCGAGAGCACGCAGCCGCCGTAAACCAGTCCGGTCAGATCGGCCTCGGCATGCTGCGCCTTGGCGTACAGCTCCCCGCAGACCTTATGGATGTGCGGGTCTGTACTGCGCGGGCCGCGGCCGCAGCAGACAACGGATTTGAACCCCTCTGCCAGCAGACGGGTGTGGATCGCCTGCGTCAGGCGGCCGGTGCTCCCGGTTCCATAGACACAGTTGATCTGCAGAATTTTCATTTTACTCCCTCCGCAGCCACGCGCTCCAGCAGCGCATGCAGGCGCGCGCTGTTATCGGCCTCGCGTCTGGCAACTGCCGCGGCGCGCTCAACGAGTTGCCAGCGATATGGCTCCTGCGTCAGAACGGCCTTTGTGACGGCGGGAAGCTCTTGCATGGAACTGGCCAGCGCGGCGCAGTCGTTCCGGCGCAGATAAGCCATGGAGGCGACATCCTCAGGCCCGTAGGCCAACAGGGGCCTGCCGCTGGCAAGGCTCTCGATGATCTTGGTGGAGACGGAATAGCGGACGCGGTCCCGGTTCTCTTCGTCAAAGGCCTCCACATGGACAAAGGCATCGGCGCCGTCAAAGGCTGCCTGATATGCTTTCCCGGTGACAAAGCCGTGCATGCGGATCGCCGGGCAGGCCGCCAGACGCTCCAGCAGCTCCGGGTATTTGTGATCAGTATAGATCTCCAGCGTAAAATCGGTCCCTTCCTGCCGGTTCAGCGCGTCCAGCGTCTGCCCAAGCTCCAGCAGGGGCTGGCCGCGGCCGCAGCCGAGGTTCCCCATGTAGGTCAGGCAGCGGTGCAAAGCGTCGCGGCCCGGCTCCGTATAGGGATGAACGGCAAACGGCGGGCAGGTCATCACGTCCGTCACCTCTGCGCCGAAGCTCTCGTGGTATCGCGCCGCAAGCTCGGGACAGATCGTCACGGTCAGGGCGGTCTCCTGCAGCAGGGCCGCGATTTTGCGGCGCAGGCGCTTCTGCCGGAGCTTTGCCCAAAAGGCATTTTGCTCCTGCAGGAAATAGAAATCGTCGCAGATATAGCTCACGATCGGGATATGCCGCTCGCGCGCAAGGGTCAGCGCAATGTCGTACAGCAGCTCCTGCTTGCCGGGCGCGACGAAAAGAACGTCGGGCCTTTCGCGGTCGAGCCATGCCTTCAGGCCGGGATGATCCCAGCGGCTGAGCTGCCAGATGAGATCGCGGGCCAGACGCATGGGCTCGGAGCGGCTGCGGGGCGAACGATAAGTTCGCTCCTCTTTTTCACTGGTGAATTTGTCATGGCACGCCGGATCAGGGCTGATCTCCCCACCGACGGCATGCCGGTCCCAGATGGAGTGCAGCGCTTCGCGATCCGTGAAGCGATAATAGCTGCCGCAGCAGGCCGTATCCGGGACAGCGGGATAGAGGAAGAGCTGGCAAAGCTCCTCCGGGCGGAATGCGGAAAAAAGGGACAGAAACGTCTTGCCCATGTTGTTATAGGTCGTGACCGGGTTGTGGGAGAGCAGAAGTACCTTCATCGTGCCCTCCTGTGCTTCCGCAGCGCATGGCAGGCATAGACTGCAAAAACGGCTGCGGATTTCCAAATTGACAGCTTTTCCACCCTGCGATAGATCAGCCAGCGGTTTTTTGCCGCATTTCGCTTGTCGCTGGAGCGGGAGCCCTTTACAAGACGGTAATCCGCCAGCACCTCCGTGCAGGCGACCGCCCGGTATCCGGCCTTCAGAAGCCCGAGCCAGAATACATAGTCTTCATGATAGTATTCCGTCGGAAAGCGCTGCCCGGCGAGGATCGAACGGCGCAGCAGCACCGTGGAGCAGCTTAAAACACTTTCCCGCAGCATGGCCTCGTAGTCCGTCGACTCCGGAACGAGAAAATCGGACAGGTGTTTGCCGCTCTCGTCTATCAGTGCATAGGAGCAGTAGAGAATATCACCGCGCGATGCAAGAGCAAGCTGCTTTTCCAGCTTGTCTGTATGCCATATATCGTCGCAGTCCAGCAGCGCGATCCATTCGCCCTGCGCCAGAGCAAAGCCGCGGTTGCGCGTCTGCGCCGCGCCCAGGTTCTTTGGATTGCGGAATAGGCGAATCCGGGGATCGGATTTTTCAAAGGCCTCTGCGATCTCCGCCGTTCGGTCGGCAGAGCCGTCGTCAAGGATCAGCAGCTCCCAGCGCGCATAGCTCTGCGCGAGAACGGAGCGAATGGCAGCGCCGATATAGGGTTCTCCGTTAAAGGCAGGCATGATGATTGAAACGAGCGGCAGCGATGTTTCTGTGGCGTGCAATGGGCGTTCCTTCTCTCAGCGTAGCTTCTTTTCCAGAAGCGTTTTGCATTTCTTCCAATCCCGGTAGCCGTCTCCAAGCATATGGATATCGCTCCCGAGGTATTTGACATAGCCGTTTTGGATCCATTCCAGATATCGTCTGCGTTTGATCGGCTTCGTCAGGCAGACGGCATTGAGCTGAAGCGGGATGCCCTCCCGGATCAGCCTTTCGATATTTTCCTTCGGGTATCGGTCCGCATGGGCCAGAACGATGCGGATGTCCCGCCGCTCGCATAGGGCGAACAGCGTATCCCACAGGGAGGACGGCCACGCGTAAAACGGCATTTCCAGCAGCAGCTCGTTCGTCCCCTCCAGACACAGGCGGGGAAGG
>OCHG01001423.1_pt1 | contig 15350 bp, 10 predicted proteins | sample 1538801 | NCBI WGS metagenome assembly OCHG01 (sample SAMN04571727, study PRJEB22368) | human gut metagenome | biome: human gut; material: stool | host: Homo sapiens | place: Luxembourg | collected 2012-09-20 | reverse complement strand
AGATGTTTGCGAGTGACTTAGACGGAACGCTGCTGAACGCCCTGCACGAGGCAGACGGGACCATCCGCCGTGCCATTCGTGAGCTGACCGAGGCTGGTCTGCATGTGGTTCCCGCGACCGGACGCTCGACGTTACCAATCGGCGAGCATGGTTTTACGGGGCTGGCGCTCGATGCCTGCTGCTCTAACGGCTCCATCGTGCGCGACAGCCATGGCGAGGTACTCAAAACCTGGACCATCGACCCGCAGATTACCGAGGAGCTGCTCAAGGAGTTTCCGGATATCTGTTTTGACTGCTCCACGCCCGATGGCATGTTTTCGAGCGGTTCGTTCGAGATGCATCAGGCGGGCTTTAAAAAGGACAGCCCCATCAAGCGCATCGTGATGCGCGGCATGCGTGCGCGTGGCGGGTACCACGAGGAACAATACTTCGACCAGTCGATCGGTGACATTCTGCGCCACGATGTGTGCAAGATCAACTGCCGTGTGATCTCGCCCGAGCTGGAGCGCGACCTTAAGGCGTATTTGGCCGAGCGCTCGGACCGCGTGGTCAACGCGCCGTTTGACCCGGTGATGTTTGAGATCACGGATGTGGCATGCAACAAGGGCGAGAGCGTGGCCTGGCTGGCGGGCTACTACGGCATTGCCGAGGACGAGGTCGCGGTCTACGGCGACGGCGGCAACGATATCGCCATGCTCAAGCGTTTCCGTCACAGCTACGCGACCAAAAACGCTAGCGATGCAGCCAAGGCCGCCGCGAGCGCGACCATCGGCAGCTGCATGGTCCACGCCGTCCCCAAACACATGCTCGCCACCATGCTCAAGCAAAACTCTCGCACCGTCATCGAATAATGTGACAAAGGGACAGCCCCTTTGTCACATTCTAGAGTTCTCAATTAGCCAGTGCTCGTAGGCGCGCTGCATGACCTCGGTCTTATCGGCTTTTTTGCGGCAGCCCTTCTGCTCCTCGATGGCAAGCTCATAGGCATCGCTCTGCTCAAAAGCGCTGGTATCCCAAGCACCGTGTTCAATGCGAGCCCATGTGGCATCGATGAGCTGCTCGAGTTCGGCAATGTCAACGGCGTTGGCGGTTGTCGCGAACGGCGGACGGAGCTCGCCCGTCGTCTTGTCAGGTTCTACATAGTAGTCGCCCATGGAGGTGACGGTGTAGCCATAAAACTCGGGTGACGCTTCGACCAGCAGTTTGTAAAACTTGAGCTGACGATGGTAGCCTGCAGGGATTTCTTTGCCAAAGCCAGTCTTGTAGTCGACGATCTGCACCGTCTTAGCTGCATCGTCAACGAGGAGCAGGTCAAGAAAACCAAAGAGTGGAGTTCCACCGGCAGTTAGACACTGCATGTTCGCTTCCGTGATGCAACGGTAGTCGCGTACATGCTCAACAAGCCAAGGGACGAATGCACGACAAATGCGTTCAAAACGCTCCGAATAACGGCGGACGTCCTCGGGGGCAAAATCGAGCCACGAAATCTGCTGGTGATACTCGGCCTCAATTGTCTCAATTGCCGCCGCGCCATCGGTTGTCATTCGATTAACGATTTCTTCGAACATCGCGTGAACGATAGTGCCGAATTCGGTTTGAATCGTGGGCGCCGTGGGCAGGCGCACAATCTGCTTCTCGGGGAAGTGCTGGCTATTTGCGCATCCAGGCTCGTACGTCACAAAGTTGTTGAGTGCCGTGGCAGAGAGGTGTTTTACGTCGGTGTGAGGATCCAAAAGCGCACGGAGCTCGGGCGTATCAAACACGTAGTTGTCGCGCCATTCGGTTTCGATGGCGGCACTGAGCTGGTCCGCTTCAGCAGAAACCTCGCAAGAGTCGATAAGCCCCGTGAGCTCCTGCAGCGCCGATCCGCCGGCGCGGTACAGCTCGAGGTGTCGCTTAGCGCGTGTGATGGCTACAAACAGCAGACGGCGCGCATCGTCGTCATCCTTTTCGTCGCGAATAAGCAGGTTGGACGGGTACAAGCTCATGCCGCCAGCACCTTTGTGCCAGGTGGAGTCGTCGGCGTCGAGCAGGTAGACGCAATCGAACTGCAGACCTTTCGAACTGTGAGCGCTAGTAAGGCGAACGGCTCCCGGTGTGCCAAGATCGATCGATGCGTCGATGCTCACGCCAAACTTTTGCGCGGCGTCGAGTTTGTCGACAATATCGGGCAGGCGAAGCGTGCGTCCCATGCGGCGCGCGTCGCCCATTTCACCCTCGGCAAAGGCGAGTAGGGCGCGGATGCCGGCATTGAATTCGGCGGCGCCCAGCGGATCCTGTTTTTTATGATCCTGATAATAGTCAAGGCTGCGTTTGGCAATCTTAAAGAGCAACGCTCTGACCGGGGAGGCGCCGGCCTCGGCCGCCCACTGCATAAGGTCGTCGTACAGCTCTTTGACGCGGGCGCTATTACTCTCGCACATGGCGGCCATCCAGTCGCCGCGATGTTCGCGCTTGGCGCTGAGCGCAAACGTCACGGACGATGGATGGTCGCCGCCCAGCTCGGCGGCACAGACAATCTGCGGAAGATAGCTGCTGGCGAGCTCCTTCTGCCCGCGAGCAAGCGCGGTAACGCAGCGCAACAGTGCCAGCATCGTCTGCATACGCTCGGAAGCAAAGAGATTCTGCCGCTCGCGATACGAAAAAGGTACCTTCTCCTTAACGAGGAAGGGAATCAGCGAGCGCAAGGCGGCGTGTTTGGCAGAGATGACTGCAATTCCTTCATTGGGATCTTCGCATTCATCGAGATAGTGATCATCAAGCCGCTGCCTAATACTCGCAGCGACAGCGGCGTATTCTTCAGCTTTGCCGGCGTAGACGTTCTCGCTAAAGCCGACCTGATCACCCTGAGGCTTGGAGGCTTCGATTGACTTATTCGAGCTGGCGTCGAGGCGATATTCAATTTGGCGTGCGATAGCTTGACCAAGCTCAACGATGGCGGGCGTGGAGCGATAGTTGGTCTTGAGCACGATGCTCCGGGGCGAAAACTCGGCCGCAAACTGGTTGGCACATTCGATCGTGGCGCCCTGAAAGCGCATGATGGCCTGATCGTCATCGCCAACGGCCATGATATTGGGCACATCAACGCCGTCGCAGAGCAGCTCGATGATGCGCATCTGGGCACCATTGGTGTCCTGGAACTCGTCAACTTGGATATAGGTATAGGTGTCCTGGAGCACTTGGCGCAACGCGTCATTGTGTTCGACGGCGTCGACAAAATCGCCGATCATATCGTCGTAATCGTAGAGATGGTGCTGGTCGAGCTCGCTCTGGTAGCGACGCGCGACGTTGCAAGCGGTCTTAAGTCGCTCGCTCTGCTCGGCAATCTTAAACGTGCGCCCCTGAGAGTTGCTGCCTCCAAAGAAGGCATCGCGCACCTTGGTGTATCCCGACGACTTTCCCTTCTCGTCAATAAGTTCGGTGCGGCGAACGGCGTCGCGCAACTCAAGAATGTACGGCACGTACGTACCGGCGGGACAGTCGATCGGGCGGGTGAGCGATGTGGGCGCCATGCCGCAGGCACGCTCGACCTCTTCCTCAAAGCGTTCGGCCAACGCGGCGCTTGCCCTTTCGCAGGCGAGCGTAAGCAGCTCGGAATGCTCGGTAAGCCAGGCGGCGGCGTCGATATTCTGCTGCGCGATGGCGCCCAGCGTGTCGTAGTCCAGGCCACTGCGTTTGATCTTGGAGACAAAGCCAATCATCTTGCCGATGTTTTGCGCGGGCATATCGGGCGACCCTCCGCCCAGTGACGACCCAAAGGGAAGCGATTTGAGCAGGCGGTCAAAAATCTCCTGCTGGTGCAGGCTGGTAACAAGCGTGTCGGTCGAAGGGCGCGTGAAGTACTCGGGATAGCGCGACCTGATGCTGCTTGCAAATCCGTGAAACGTGCTGACTTCGATGCCGTAGGCGTCGCGCCCAATGAGCTCAATCAGGCGTTTGCGCATGGCTTCCGCGCCCGCCTCGGTATAGGTAAGGCAGAGGATGTTGCGCGGGGCGACATCGCACTTGGCCAGGATGTTCGCCGCGCGCAGGCTCAGTAGCTGCGTCTTGCCGGTGCCGGGACCGGCAATGACGAGCAGCGGGCCATCTAGGCATTCGACGGCCTCGCGCTGTTCGGGGTTCAGGTTCTTAAACGATTCATCGAATTTAGGGGTTGTAGCCATGAAATATTACCTGTCTTCCTGGTAAAGTGCCCGAGTGTCGTCGAGATATTTGAGATACGTATCGATGGCGCTTTGGGGCTGAACGATCTTAATGAACGTGCTGAGTTGCAGCAGCCAGCCAAAGAACTGCGGCGACAGCGGAGCTTTGACGGTTGCCAGCAGACGCCCGTCTTGGTTCTCAAACACAACGGCGTCCAGTCCGAACTTGTCGATGAGCGGATTCATCGCACGGTCATCGAGTTCCAGCACCACGGTGGTCTTATTGGCTGCAAATACGCCGAATGATGGAGAGACGTGATCTTCGAGCACATAGCCGGCAATGCGCGGATCTTTGGTCGCGGACTCTTCGGACACCGCAACGTCGAGCATACGATCGACGCGATAAGGCGTGAACGGCTGATGGCCCGAGCCGGCGTTGGCCCATTTATCTCTAAACCCAATCATGTAATAGAGTTCGTCGGAGTAGATAAGGCGCACGGGTGTGAGCTCGTAGGTCTTTCCGCCATGGTTGAAGGCCTTTTGCTTGGCGGCGTTGTAGTGGAAGTAGCGGAAGCGGATCATGCGCTTTTCGCGCATAGCCTGCTGAATCAAGTCGATGTTGAGCAGGGCATCGGAGTTTTGCATCTTCACGCGCGAAGGCACGTCGACGCGCTTGTGCATCAGCTCGCGTTCGTCCAGGCTGGCGAGGCTCTGTAGTTTGCCGATGAGGTGGTCGGTCAGCTCATCGGTCAAAAACGGCGAACTCTGCACGGCGTCAACAAGCATGATGAGTTCTTGCAGGTCGAGCGGGCGTGAGACCAACGCCCATTCCTTGCCACCGCGCTGGTCGATGTCGAGCCCGAAGTCGCGAAGCGTTTGCAGGTCGCGATAGATGGCCTTTCGTTCGGCCTCGAGATCGTGATAGGCAAGCTCCTCGATGATCTGCTGCGTCGTGAGCCCGTGCGTGCTGTCGGTCTTTTCCATCAAGGTTTTAAGCAGGAACAGAAGCCTGAGCTTTTGATTTGGTCTGTTCGCCACGTTGTCTCCTTTCGCCGGCAGGGTAACAACCGGAGATGCAAAACAAGACCCGTTATTGGGACTCATTGTAGCCCGTCTGCCCGTAGTATTCGCAGCAATAAGGGTCCGAATAGGGCGAAAGGTGGTTAAACGGAAATCGGCGGTTTGGCTGGCTGGTGTGACATGCACTCTATTGGTTTGGGGCCGGTTCCGGTTTACAAGGATCAGAACAGGAGAAATGCGATGGCAGACATCAAAGTCTTTGCCGAGAATCTTGAGGATTCAACCAAAGAGCAGATCGAGGAGATTTCCAGCTGCCCGGCGTTTGAAGGCGCCAAGATCCGCATCATGCCCGATGCCCATAAGGGCAAGGGCTGCGTGATTGGCTTTACGGCAAACTTGGGCGACAAGGTGATTCCTAATTTGGTGGGCGTCGACATCGGATGCGGTATGTACTGCGTACCGCTTGCAGAGACTATTGCGCGCGATGACCTCATTCAGTTCAATCGCGATGTGAAGCGCGCGGTGCCCACGGGCTTTAGCCTTCATCGCGATCCTGCCTGCGTACTTGCGGCTTTTGACATGGAGTCGCGTGATTGGCTTCAGGACAAGCGCAAGGTTGAGCGCTCCATGGGCACGCTGGGCGGCGGTAACCACTTCATTGAACTCGACGAGGACGAGAATGGGTGCCAATATCTGGTCGTGCATACCGGCTCGCGTAACATGGGCAAGCAGACGGCGGAGCACCATCAGGCGCTGGCGCAGAAGACGTGCACGGCAGATATCCCCGACGAGCTTAAGTATCTCGTGGGAGATCTTTCTGCCGAGTATCTCGTCGATATGCATAACTGCCAACGCTTCTCGAATCAGAACCGCAAGGCGATTGTCGCACAGATTGTTGAGCGTACGGGAATTCGACTCGACGGAGACGGCTTTACCACCATGCACAACTACATCTCGGAAGGCGGCATGATTCGCAAGGGCGCCATTAGCGCTCATGCAGGCGAGATGGTGCTGATTCCGTTCAACATGCGCGACGGTGCCGTTATTGCGCGCGGCAAGGGAAACGAGGACTGGAACTGCTCGGCGCCGCATGGGACGGGTCGTACGATGAGCCGCACAAAAGCGTTCCAAACGCTCGATACCAGGTCGTTCGTTAACGAGATGTGCGATGCCGGCATCTACTGTCCGAGCGCATGCGAGACGACGCTCGATGAGTCGCCCGAAGCGTATAAGCCTGCGGATGATGTACTGAGGCTCATGGACCCGACGGTTGATGTCATTCACCGACTCAAGCCGATTTGGAATTTTAAGGCTACTGGTAAGCGCGGTAGGCGTTAGGAGGGTTGCGATGAGGCGAAAGATGGACTCCAGGGACGACCGAATTGGACGCACTGTGAGCATGGGCGAGATGGTGAGCTTCCCGGGCGTGATGCCGCCGTCCGCGAATCGGTGTGGCGGGAATCGTGGAGAGCGTGATGACGAGGGCTTTGACCTCAGCGGGTTTCGCAATCGACTGGCTTCTGGACTCGACCGTGGTATGGAGACGTCGCTTTTCGAAACTCCTTGTGTGTTGAAGACCGGTATGCCGGTCGATGATGCCCTAGGTGGCGGCATTGGGTTGGGCAAGCTCAGCGTGATTGGCGGCGCGCATGAAGAAGTTTCGAACGTGCTGGCACACGCGGTGCTGCGCCTGAGTGAGCAGTGCGCCGTGCTTTACGTGCCGATTCGGGAGCGTGAAGAGGATGCGATTGCCCGGCTTATTCGTGCCGAGATGGGCGTCAAGCTGCCGGCGGATCTTAAGGAGCAACAGGTTGAGGCAATCCGCGCAACGATGCGCCTCAAGCAGCGCAACTTGGGCATCTTTGTCGAAGACAACATGACCATGGACCTTTTAACGAGCTGGTTGCTCGGCGACCAAATGTGGAACAGGGCAGTGCTAAAGGACGTCGTAGTCGTAATCGACGGACTCGAAATGCTCGACGACAACCGTCCGGTAAATGCAATCCTGCGCGACCTGCGAAACATGCTCAGCCCGACGGCGGCGATCTTAGCAGGTTGCTTTGCAGCAGAGGGCTGGGAGGACGAAGCAGCATTCGCCGAGACCCACTGCAATGCAGATGCCCTGGGCCGCATGAGTTCCGATGGTGAAAATCCCATCTACATGTGAGTTTTCGGCTAGGTCCATAGCCGAAAACAATAGTCCGGCCCGTGACGCATCTGCACCACGGGCCGTTTTCAAGAGATATTTATTTCACATGCTCGCTGGCATGCCATGAGGGGCTTACTTTAACGGCGCGCAACAATAAGGCTGCTCGCCCCGCTTGGTATGATGAGCGAGCAGCCATCTATTCTTCGACTAAAGCTGCGATGTCATCGAGTTGCTTGCGAATACCTAAAAACTCTGTGTCAAGATCGAGTGTCCGACAGTGGAAGCGATAGCCGGTTTCATCCCAGCTTTCGCACATTGACCTCGCGTTATCAGTGAGAGCGTAAAGAAGCATGCCCTCGACCGCCCCTGTTTTTCGCGACCATGATTCATGGGCAACGTAGGAATAGATTTGATTGCGATGGGCTGGGGATAGAATTTCGGATTCCATGTGCTGGTGAAGAATAGTCCCGTAACATTTGCAGTCAATGATGAGGGTTCGACCGGGGCCTTCAAGAGTGACGTCTGTCAGTAATGCCGGCAATATCTTTGGAGCGTTGTCCGATCCTGATGCCACTCGATGGGCAGATGCCCTAAGATCGGGATGCTCGGCGCGATAATACTCCAGTACAAAATGTTCAAAGAGAGCGGAGAGTTTCTGATTGTCCCGCCATTTGCCAAAAGCGGTATCACCTGAATAAAGTGTCGGCAGGCTATTCTCAATTACGGCATGACAGACTCCCATAAGAAGGCGATAACCGCGGTTTCCTCCGTGAAAGGAGAGCCTTCCCCAGTCGATAGAGGAAGGTCGAATATTGTCGATAGAATCGAGCTGCCGATAATAACTTCTAAGTAGGTTTTTCCGTTCGGTGCCGACTGCGCCAGAGCGAACGAGGGTGCCCACTGCGCATTTAAGCACCCTGTTCATCTGAGTATTGACTGTCCATTCGTCGCTGGTACACCTAATGCTTCGGCGCCCAGCGGAGCGCAGCTGTGATGTCCCAGCCATATCGATTTTCCCGCGAATACCAAGAAAGTCCTCGGAAACCTCGGCATAACCGTGCTCCAGACCACGTTTGAGTCGTGATGAGATGCCGATTGAGAGGATGGCCGCAAGTAGGTCTTCGACGTGCTCAAACTCCTCGGTCTCGATAGACGCATATTCATCGAGACCAAGGGCTTTGAAGGCATAGGCCATCATGTAGTAGATGTTTCGAACGATGACCTTTTCTTCAGCTCTGGGCATTGACGGCACCTTCGAGGACGCTTATTGCCGCATCCGCTTTGGCTCGATCATCGAACCAATATTCACGGATGAGTGGTTTGAGTTCGTATTTAACGATGTCGTCAACACACCCTTTGCCGGAGCGACAGAGGTAACTATGTCCAATCTCGTACCCTTCACCGAGCGCGGGGTCGGAGGCAATGTCGATGTTTACCGAGCGTACCGCATTGACGAGAGAGGGCATTCTTTTGTCGGCACATTTCGATGCATCTTTGAGGAAAGAGGTGTTATTGAGAGCTGGGGTCATGCGAAAGAAAGCGAACCTTCTGCGAAGTGCATAGTCGATAAGGGCAATGCTACGATCAGCGGTGTTCATGGTGCCGATAATGAAGACATTGTCTGGTACGAAAAAGGGCCTTCCATCGATAGCGAGACTGGTGGGATTGCCGCGATGTCCGGCTTCTATAAGGCTCAAGAGTTCTCCAAACACCTTTGAGATATTCGCTCGATTGATCTCGTCGATTAGGAAGAAGTAGTCACTGTCGGGATCGCTTGCCGCTTTTTGACAGAATGAGGTGAAGACGCCCGCTTTGATATCGAATCCGCCTGCATCATTTGGACGGTATCCAATGACGAAGTCCTCATAGGTTGTCCCTTGGTGGAATTGAACGGTTTCTATCTTGGAGTTGTCTCGCTTGCCCATGAAGCTCCAAGCGAGTCTTTTTGCGCAAAACGTCTTCCCTGTTCCTGGAGCACCGTCGAGGATAAGATTTCGCTTTGCCTTAAGGAGTCGTTTGAGCTGTGAGAGATCATTTGCGTCAAGATAGACGTCATTTAAAAAGTCGTCGTCAGTGTATGCGCTGCCGTCTTTGCTTGGCGAGGCGTTGGAGTCCGTAGGCAATTCTGAATCTTCGGCAGGATTAGATGTAGCGTCTCGCTTCGGGGCTTTATGGTCAAACGCTTCAGCCGAAATCTCGTAAAGGGGCCTACCCAGATGGCCCACCTTGTTAAGGAGCTCTAAATAACCGGTCCCATTTTGTTTGGATGACGTTACTAATATGCCGTAAGCACTTTCGAGATAATTTCTGCTTAGTTGATCAAAAGGCATGAACGTGTCGGGCCTGCACCAGAACAATGCCATGGAGAGGTTTGCAAAGCCGATATTCTTTTGGGCCAATACTCGATCGAACAAATTGATGAACTGGACGTGATCTTCGTCTTCTGGTGAGTATGCCATTGCCTCTTCGAAGAAATCCCATTTCTCCTCAATGCTTGAGTCTATTCCGTCCATGTAACGCCAGCGCCTGTTATTTGAGGTGGGTACACCGGCATAGTCAGTGGGAATTGCGCCGTGAATATCGAGGCGGGCAAAAATGCTTTCGATTACCTTGGTGCGGCTATCGTAGCTTATCGATCTGTTGAACAGAGACATGAACGTGAATGGATCCATTCTGTTTGTGTCTCCAGTATTTGCATTGTTCTTGCAGATTTCGAGAAGGGTTTCTTCGTCGTTTCGCATAGTCAGCAATTTTCGAGCGATTGCCGTGTAGGTATCGACCCATGTGAACTTCGTTTCGGTGTCCATTTTGCTCCCGTCTTTAGCGGCCGCTTTAACAACAAATACTAGAACGTGGGCTTTGTGAAATAGTTGAGCAACAAAGGTGTGCGGACAATCTAGGCGGATGAGCGGTGGGATGGTCAAATGTCATCGTTAAGATCGCTATTCGGAAAAGTCTGCGTTGCCGCCGCGTCGACGTTCATCTCGATTGAATCCGCCGCATCTGTTGATCGTCCCCTCGAGTACCGATATGCATCCAGCTTCCGTTATCGAGTGCGATGCCGATATATGTCTAGCCAAATCGGCTCTTTCTCTTTGTTGTCGGCGCACGCTTCTAGCAAGTCGTCTATCCGGTTCAGCCCGATTGCTTGCAAGGTCACGCATGCTTCCGGCAGGGGCTGCGTTACTTTCTTCGCCCTGAACACGGGCGACAGCATCAAGTTCGTATGTACCCATCCGGCAAAGCAGCTGCCGTAGGGGATTGATCCACAGCTGATCTGCCCATTGCCATCAAGATACAGACAATCCAATTTCGAGTTTGCTACCAGGCAATAGCAAGGTCCTGGCGTCCATGGTCGGCAGTCGATCTCAAGAATGTCACCCTTTTTGTACGGCGTGGGCAGGCCGACATACGCCCCCTTGAACCACGGGCCAAAGATTCCACCCACAATGCAATCGAGTGCTTCGCCGCATTCGCCCTCTTCCTCCCTACAGAGGTATTGGATTTCGCCGGAGGCGTTTGCGTAGTAAGTGTAGTCTGGCTGTAGAAAGCCGTCGTATGGATATGAACAGCTCGGGTCGTTGGCAAGGTTGAACAGCTCGATCATCCAGTATGAGGACGATAAGTCTGTCATTTCGCTCCACTTGTCTGCGTATGCCTTCATTGCTGCAAGGGCGGCCTGCCACGATGCTACGGGGAAGGGGCCATGCGTGATGGCGGATCCCACTTCGTTGTCGACAAAGCTAATTTCGCTAATAAGCAGCACTTTCCTGTTTCCGTCGACGGCCTTTAGCGCGTTCAGGCAGTCATCGATGTAGTCGATACAAATTTCTGGTCCGTACCAATCAAAGGTTTCGTTTGACGAGCCGCGCTCGGCAGCAACCAGCCTGCTGAGCATCTCCCGTTTGCGGTTGATTTCTATCGACGCGCCACCGATGATTTGCGCGTAATGATCGCCACTCAGTAGCTGCGGATTATGCAGCAAATGCTCTTGCAGCTCCGGAGAGTCGATCAGGTTGATTATTTCTTCGTGCACGATAGTCTCCGGGTTGCCGGTGTGGCTTCTCGTAGATTCGGACATGGCGGCTCTAATCAAATAGCTGCGGATACTTCTCCTTGAGCGGTGCCTGATCTAGACGTAGCTCTTCCAGGTTGCGCTTTGCCTTGGACTCCATCCTTATGGTGTCGATAAACGCGATGAGTGAGTCGACATACAGGTCGCCGCGCAGGTAGGCCTGGGCGGCGATTAAAATTCGCTGCTCGTCTTCGAGTGGTTTGCGATAGTACTCAAGATTCAGGTAAAGCGGGTCTGGCTCGCCGATGTAGAGGGGAAACGTCTCGTTGTAGGTAATCGAGCAACCAGTGGCACGCATGTTGCTGATATCCCCTGCATGGCGATAGTGCTCGAGGCGCTGCTGCACATGATCAAGCCATTCGTCAGAACGGTCTGCCTGCCGAAGCTCTGCCTCAAGCTTTGTCCGGTCCCACGTGGGCAGATCGAACAACGTGAACGGCTCACGGGCACTGCCTTGCGGCGTCCAGACGATATCGCCGGTGTGGAACGGCGTGGGGATATCGACCCAGATGAACTCGAATGCGATCTCCCAATCGTTCTCAACGGGGCCGGCTGAAGGGCAATATACGGCAAGGGCCTCGCCTTTGCTGTTTACCATGAGCCAATCTTCCCGGTGATGTTCTTCGTCGGCATCGAGCGGGCACCGGGTGATGCGTACGCGTGCCTCTGGACGGCTCGCCAGTTCATCATCACCGCGCAACGCCTCGGCACATTTCTCATAACAGCTGAATGGCGCGCCGAAGGCCCCACAAAGTTGCCCGTCGGGCACAATCTCCTCTTCATACTGATAAACGTAGCCCGTACCACTCGCAAACGCATCGACGCACCGCTTGTTGTAATCGATTGTCCAGCGCAAAAAAGCATGGAAATCGGGGATGGCCGGCCTTCCAAGACCGGCATGGGTTGCCTCCAGCGAACAATTGGGCATGGTTCGGGCGATCTCCTGCCAAGCTTCGCATTTCTGATCGAGCGTGGCGGTCTTCGAAAACCAAACCAGATAGGCGGCCTCGATGGTGCTGGGCTGGAAGTCGATACTGCGCAGGTGCTCCCGAATGTCCCGGGAGTCGACGAAATCCAAGATGTCCATAGCAACCTCCAATTCGGTCGTTGCCGTTAGCATCCATCAGAGGTTGTGCTTTGTGGTCCCATTAACGGGTCTGATATGAATCTCGCGTCAAACATATTTTTGGAAACGCCACTGGTGCATGGGTGACTGCGTGTTGAAAGGATTGCCATGCAGAATATGATGCTTGCCCTTGTGATGAATAGCACGGCCGCTTTTCTAAGCTGAACACGAACAAACATTCGCATATCTAACTGCGGTTTGATAGAATCGGTATCGTTGGCGGCAGTTCCATGTGCCGGGCAGCGCCCTCCATTTGATGGGAGGTGATGCCCATGGCCGATTTGATTAATTTCGTGAAGCTCCTGACCGCTTTGGTCTCGCTCCTCACGGCGCTCATCGGACTTTCCGAGGCACTCAAGCAACGTTCGATGCAACGAAAAAGGGGTCGCCGCCGCTAAGGCGTTGACCCCTTAATCCAAGCAACGGCGCTGCCCAGCTAGCTACAACTTGGGCTGCCGTCGACACTATTCTACCCACGAATGACATTTTGGACAATCGGTAGTGGCGTTTCAAAAACTAAGCGTAACTGGCGCAACCTCCCTCTAAGAAGGGATCGGCCGTCGTATCGAACAGCTCCGGGTAGCGGTCCTTGAGCCAGCTGTCTGCATCCTCGAAGCCGCGTGCCTTTTTCTCCGCCAGTGCTTGTAGCTCGTATGCGCTGGCCATCGCGGCGAGCGAATCAACCGCTAGGTCACCTCTGACATACGCCCTGACGCCGTAGAGGATTCGCTCCTCTGACTTGAGCGGCTTGTGGTAATAGTCGATGTCCAAAAGAAAGCCCTCAGGCTCCCCAATGTAGAAGGGGAAATGCAAGGCGGATGAGACTTGGCAGCCGTAGGCGTACATGTCACTGGTGTCGCCGTCATATCGATGCCAGCGCAATAGCTTGTCGGCCTTTTGAACGAGGCGCTCTTTGTAGACGGAGGAAGCAAGCTCTTTGTCGACTCGTTCGGATCCCCAAGTTTGCAGGTCAAACAGCACCATCGGCTCGTCGGGGCGTTGGAGGTTGCAGACGATGTCTCCGGCATGGAAGGGCGTTGGGATATCGAACCACATGTCCTCGAAATCGCTCGCGGTGCCCGCCTCGTCCCACTCACCCTCGAACCGGTAATCGCAAGACATTACTTCGCCGTTCGCATTGAGTAAGACCATGTCGTCGGCATAGTGGTCTTCGTCCGGGTCGATGGGGCGGCGAGTGATCTTGATCGCCTTTGGATTGTCGCCTTCGAATTCTCTCCAGATGGCATCGAAGCATTTTTGATAACTGCTGTACGGGCCGTAAAGAAGGTCGCATCGGTCGCGCCGGTCCCACGAGTAGTCCTCAAAGAAATACAGACTCTGGCCGTCCGTCCTTTTAAAGTGTGCGAGCTTTCTTTGCTCCTGCCTGATGACATTGCGCAGAAAGGCATGAAAGTCAGGGATGTTGAACGTGTCGTTTCTGCGGCTCATGGCGCAATTGGGCATGGTGTCGATGATCTTTTGCCAGCCTTCGAGCTTTTGCTGCAGCGTCGCTTTATGCGAGCAATTGACGATGAAAGCCGCTACGGGCGTGGTGAGCTCGTAGTCGATTCGTTGAAGATGCTCCTTAATACTGTGCGAGTCTAAAAACTCGAAGATGTCCGGACGAATATCCAGCTCACTTTGGCTGGCAGGCTTGCGGCGCGGCTGCAGGCAATCGTGTCCGACCGAGCCCTCGGCCCATTGCTTGCCGTAGTCGGGATCGTGGTGCAGCTTCTGCGAAAGCTCGAGCATAAAAGCGCAGCCGTCCGGTAGGTCACCGGTGTAGCGCTCGGCGGTGTAGAGGGCAGATGGGATGAAGGGGTCCAAGAGACTGTCGCTGTAGGTGCCGGATGAAAGCGATCCTTCCTTAACGCCGTGATATTTGCTGGGGCCTGCACACCAGATTTGTCCACGGAGCGTGTGCTCGTAGTCATTTTCGAGCACAATGGCAAAGCGAGGCCCGTGGTCGAAGGGGCGGCCGTCGATCTTGATGATGTCGCCCGGTACCCACGGCGTGTAGATAGGCTCGTTGTTCGCGCAGAACCGCCTGCTATCGTTTCGCCAGACGCTTGCGACATGCGATTTGCGAGTGCGGTGATTGCGCAGATCGCGGAGGAATATGAGCTCGCCGTCCTTGGTTGCCGCAAGCGACAGAGAGGGCTGCGCCGTTTGATGCTCGTGCAGGTCTTCCGAGGTGTAGAGATTGATCTTCCAGTACGATTCGGACCAGTCGTCATCAGGATACTCTTCGATGTAGTGCTTCATGAGCGTTTGTGCGGCGTCCCACGATGCGGTGGGGAAGGGGCCGTCAAGGGCGTCGGCGTCGCGCTCCTCCTCGTTGTAGAACATGACGTATAGCAGGAGGATTCCACGGTCGCGCTCGACGTTGTTGAGCATGTCGAGCGCGCTGTTGAGCTGGGCGAGATGCGAATCGATATCTTCGGTCAGCTCCGGCGAAACCTCTTTGTGGAGTTGCTCGAGCATGGCGCGCTTTTCGTCAAGCGTTTTCAGCGAGCCGGCGATGATCGGCGCTGGCCAGTATAAGTATTTGCGCATGTGGTCTCGCAGCTCTTGGCTTTTGATGCAGCTGAGGACGAGGTCTTTGCCGGCATCGGTGATGCCATCGCTTGCCTGATTGTTCATGTCGGCCTCCTTATTGATCGTTACCGGCATGATGCAACGGGTGCGGCTATTGTTGGTCCCATTAACGGGACCAAGCAACGACTCGATGTGACAAAGGGGCTGCCCTTTGTCACATCCAAAATATTGCCTTTACGTGTTGGTGCACACGGTGTGCAATAATACTCGCACTGTGCAATAGCGCACAGGCTGAGTAAC
>OCHG01001412.1_pt1 | contig 15438 bp, 8 predicted proteins | sample 1538801 | NCBI WGS metagenome assembly OCHG01 (sample SAMN04571727, study PRJEB22368) | human gut metagenome | biome: human gut; material: stool | host: Homo sapiens | place: Luxembourg | collected 2012-09-20 | reverse complement strand
TACAGGAGAAGCTTTATCTGCAGAATCTTTTTGAAAGTGACGGCGCCTACAATCCGAAAAAACTGGTGGATGTAATGGAACTGTCGAAGAAGGGAAAGATATCTGAGACGAATCTGTCCGGCGTCACGTACACAATGGAAGAGCTGGTGAACTGGGGCGAAACTTACAGTGGGACAGATAACGACAATCTTTACAAACAGAATGGCGTGATCGTCTGCCAAAAGCCAGACGGAAATTATTACTACTATTATATGAATGATTTCTTCTCTCTTGTAAATGCAGGAAAACTTCAATTTCAGATGGGCGAACAGGACAGAGATCAGTTCCTGGCAGGATTGCAGGCAGGTGAATTTACAACTTCCGGATATTATACATTTCAGATTACAGATGAAAATGGTGATCTGCTTTATACAGACTGCTGGAATTTTGGCCAGTCTCTGATAGAGAAATACGCACCGGTTGAGGCAGATAATCTGCTTCAGGTTGTAAATAACAATCCACAGTTAAATGGAAGATTGTCGCTGGTTTACGATAATATAGCCACAGCATTGCAAACAATCTATGAAGACTGGCAGGATTATGAAGGCGGTTGGGATTATCTGGAAGAGGGAAATACCAATTTTACCTATCTGTACGCAGATGAATCGACGAAGAAAGTTACTACAAATAAAGCAGAATATGCAAATTATGCGGATGTAAGAGATAGCATAGAGAATATAATAGCTTCTGCGTCTAAAAAATCTGTGAAATACATGGTGATCTATCCGGAGTTGAAAGATTTTAAGACGAATATGAATGTATCTTATTCTGATCAATGGCTTAATATTCGTTCTTATGGTTATTATTCCGGAGGAACAAAGTGGAAAGATGTTTTTGCAGTTGCGGTTGATACAAAATATCCGATTCAGGATCAATTTTACCAGAACAGTATTGAGTATCAGAATAATATTCCGCATATGAAAGCAGCATTGCATTTTATGATTTTCAGCGGACTACTCTTTTTGATCACAGTAGTGTGGCTGACATTGGGGGCAGGAAGAAAACCGCAGGATGAAGAACTGTATTTGTTAAAGTTCGATTCCTGGAAGACAGAGATTGCCGCTGCAGTTATTATTTTTGTCTGGGTGATTGGAAGTTATTTCTTTTTCGTAGCAGGAATCGATGGAATTCATATCTTATTTGATGGAATTACAGGGTTGTGTAGTTCCTATGGGGCTGTGGAAAGTGATACATTTATTCCGTCATCTTATGTTCCAAATGTATATATGCAGACTTTAAGTCTCGGAGAATCAGTGGGTGTATTTTCCTATGGAGTGTTCACATTTACTTGTTTCTTTGCCGGTTACCTCAGTCTGGTAAGAAGAATTAAAGCAAAGAGTCTGTGGGAGAACAGTCTGCTTCGAAGCGTGGGAGTATTTCTTGGAAAAGTATTCCGAGATGTGAAGCTTACAAAGAAAACAGCAGGACTTTTGATTCTTTATTTCCTGTTTCAGCTTTTCGTACTTTTGGATAGAGATTTCTTCCTGGTGCTTCTGCTGCTGATCGCTGACGCAGTGCTATTCTATTACATGGTTGCAGATGTGATGGAGAAGAACCGACTGAGAAAAGGAATCCAGGAGATTGCTGCCGGAAATATGAGTTATCAGATTCCAATTGACGGACTGCATGGAGAGAATAAAACCATTGCATTGATGATCAACGGAATCGGAACCGGACTTAATAAAGCAGTTGCTGAGGCAATGAAAAACGAACGTCTCAAGACAGATTTGATCACAAATGTTTCTCATGATATTAAGACACCACTGACGTCCATTTTGAATTATGTCGGCATCTTAAGACAGACAGATCCGGCGGATCCGAAAGTTCAGGATTATCTGAATATTCTGGAAGAGAAAGCTCAGAGACTGAAGACATTGACAGAAGATGTAGTAGAAGCATCGAAAGTCAGCAGCGGAAATATTTCGCTGGAATATATGGATCTTGATCTGTCGGAAATGATCCAGCAGACGCAGGGCGAACTCGAAGAAAAATTCGAGGTGAGAAATCTGGCGATCGTCACAGATCTTCCGGCAGAACCGGCTGTTGTGCATGTCGATGGAAGAAGAATGTGGCGTGTCCTGGAAAATATTTACGGAAATGCAGCCAAGTACGCAATGCCTGGAACAAGAGTCTATGCGACTCTGAAAACAGATGATACAAAGGTGAAATTTTCATTGAAAAATGTTTCCGAGCATCAGTTGAATATTCAGGCTGAAGAACTGACAGAACGTTTTATTCGCGGGGATATTTCCAGAAGTACGGAGGGAAGTGGATTGGGACTTTCCATTGCGAAGAGCCTTACAACGATGCAGGGCGGCACATTTGATCTGTATCTGGACGGAGATTTGTTCCGGGTAGATATTACATTTCCAAGAGTGAAAGCAAAAGGAAATGCTGCCGGGGCAACAGAGGAATCGAAAAAGAAATCATCAAGCGGTGTATCTTGACATTCTATTCGCGTTATGCTAACCTTTTTAAGGAATGAAAAGCAGTGATAAGCGAAACGCGATGAGGAAGAGAGTAGTCTGTAACAGATTCTACAGAAAAGTCCTGAAGGCTGTCAGGCCGGATGTTGAGAGGGATGGATGGAAGACAGATGAAGATGGCTTCTGAGCAGCGCAGATGAGCCTGAACAGAGTGAGCAAGTGAGTTGTTTAAGCGGCAATCTTGAATAAAAAGATCCGGGTTAGTCTGTGAAGGGATTCGCCCTTTATAGCGAAGAGTATCAACAGTGAGAAATGCCGTAGTATTCAAAGTGGTTTTGATTAACAAAGCAGTTTTTACTAACGAAAGTGCAGATACTCATAGAGGTTTCTTTCCGCGAGGAAGGAACGAAGAGAAGTGGTAACACGAAAGTAGGATTCGTCTTCTCAGGGATGCAAGTCTCTGGGAGGGCGTTTTTTAATGTATTAGGTTCTTTCCTAATATATTAAAAACGCTCCGCTAGGGATGTTCCGGAAAATTCAGAAAAAATCGTATTAGTAATCACTGAAAGTTGAGAAAAGAATCCCACATTGTGGGAAAAGGAGGCAGAAAAATGTCAGAAAAACCAAAATATTATATAACAACAGCGATTGCCTATACATCAGGTAAACCGCATATCGGAAACACATACGAGATCGTGCTTGCAGATGCAATCGCACGTTACAAGAGAAGCCAGGGATATGATGTATTCTTCCAGACAGGAACAGATGAGCATGGACAGAAGATCGAGCTCAAAGCCGAGGAGGCTGGAATCACACCAAAGGAATTCGTAGATAATGTATCAACAGAAATCAAAAGAATCTGGGATCTGATGGATACATCTTATGACAAATTCATCCGTACAACAGATGAAGATCATGAGAAACAGGTTAAGAAGATCTTCAAGAAACTTTACGACAAGGGAGATATTTACAAGGGACATTATGAAGGAATGTACTGTACACCGTGTGAGTCTTTCTTCACAGAGTCTCAGCTTGTAGATGGAAAATGTCCGGACTGTGGACGCCCGGTTCAGCCGGCAAAGGAAGAGGCGTATTTCTTCAAAATGAGCAAGTATGCGGATCGTCTGATCGAGCATATCAATACACATCCGGAGTTCATCCAGCCGGTTGCCCGTAAGAACGAGATGATGAACAACTTCCTTCTTCCGGGACTTCAGGATCTGTGTGTATCCAGAACATCCTTCAAGTGGGGGATTCCGGTAGATTTCGATCCAAAGCACGTTGTATATGTATGGCTTGATGCTCTTACAAACTATATCACAGGAATCGGATATGATGCAGACGGAAACAGTACAGAGCAGTTCAACAAGCTGTGGCCGGCAGACCTTCATCTGATCGGAAAAGATATCATCCGTTTCCATACAATTTACTGGCCAATCTTCCTTATGGCACTTGATCTTCCACTTCCGAAACAGGTGTTCGGACATCCGTGGTTGCTTCAGGGAGACGGTAAGATGAGTAAATCCAAGGGAAATGTTCTCTATGCAGATGAACTCGTTGATTTCTTTGGCGTAGATGCAGTTCGCTACTTCGTACTTCATGAGATGCCATTCGAGAATGACGGTGTTATTTCCTGGGAGCTGATGGTAGAGCGTCTGAACTCTGATCTTGCAAATACACTTGGAAACCTTGTAAACAGAACTGTTTCTATGACAAACAAATACTTCGGCGGAACAGTAGAAGATAAGGGTGTTGTAGAAGATGTAGATGCAGAACTGAAAGCAGTTGTAGAGAATGCTTCTAAAGCAGTTGATGCTAAGATGGCAGACCTCCGCGTTGCCGATGCGATTACAGAAATCTTCAATCTGTTCAAACGCTGCAATAAATATATTGATGAGACAACTCCTTGGGTACTCGGAAAAGATGAATCCAAGAAGGATCGCCTTTCTACAGTACTTTGGAATCTGATCCAGAGCATTTCTGAAGGTGCAAGACTTCTTGAATCTTTTATGCCTTCTACAAGTAAGAAGATCCTTGAGCAGCTTGGTAACGGACATGTAACAGAGAAACCGGAGATTCTGTTCCAGCGAATGGATCTCGAAGAGGTTATGAAGAAAGTTAAAGAACTTCATCCGAAGGTAGAAGAAAAGAAAGAGGAAGAAGCTGTTATCGACATTGAGCCGAAAGAGGAGATCACATTTGAGCAGTTCGGAGCAATGCAGTTCCAGGTTGGAGAGATCATTGCATGTGAGGCTGTAAAGAAATCCAAAAAGCTTCTCTGCTCTCAGGTAAAAGTTGGAAGCCAGGTAAAACAGATCGTATCCGGAATCAAAGCACATTACACACCGGAAGAAATGGTTGGTAAGAAAGTTATGGTTCTTGTAAACCTGAAACCTGCGAAGCTGGCAGGTGTACTTTCAGAGGGAATGCTGCTTTGTGCAGAAGATGCAGAAGGTAACCTTGCACTGATGACACCGGAAAAAGAAATGCCGGCTGGAGCAGAAATCTGTTAATTGAAATGTTTGAAAATTCAGACAATTACAACTAAAGCAGATAATAAATAAAAAATATAAAAAAATCAAATGAATATATTGACAAATTAGACGCCGAATGTTATTATATAACCATCAAAGAGAGAAAGAAATCTCCCAAAGATATTTAACTAAGAAGGCAAAAGTAACAGATGCCTGATTAGATTAAAAATACAAGTTCAACAGGAGGTCAGTCCCATGGACAGTATAGTTTCAGATTTTTATCAATATGTCAGTGGTATGATGAGTGAAGGTTCCTGTGAAGAAAGAGACCTTTGCCAAGCGTAAAAGTCCAGTAGAAAGAAAAGAAGATCAAAGATCGGAGAGTACGGAAACTGGAAGCAAAGAGAAAAAGATGAATCACTCATAGATGTATTGAATAAAAATACCGCATATAACATAGAATGAAAAATGTGTAAAGAAACATTGAAAGGACATGTTATAATCTCAGATTTGTTATAAAAGCAGGAATGACTTGACAGAAGATTTAATACATAAAGTATTGAATGGATATGAAAATCATTCAAGTGATAAAATAACAGACGACAAAGGTCTCACAGGAACGTAGAATCGCGAATAATCTCCGATACAAAATATAAAATTATAATAATAATACAATTAAATAACACTAAAAATGCACTTTCAAAAGGAATTGAAGGTGCATTTTTTTGACATTACAGACCTCATATGGTAGAATAATGAAAGAGTATCGGCTAGTGCCTAATGGACACATTCAGACCAAAACTAATATTTCAATGACAATGAGGTGAGTACAGTGGATAAGTATGAATATAAGTTAAAGACAGAAGAGATGCTGGAACTTATGGAAGATGGAGAATACAGAAAAGCAGCGGCAGCAGCAGATCTGATTGACTGGAAGCGTGTCCGTAACGCAGGGATGCTGATGAATGTCAGTGATATTTATGAAAAAACAAAAGAGTATCAGAAGAGCTATGATGTGATGAATCTTGCATATCGCCGTTCTGAAGGAAGCCGCAAGGTGATCTATAAGTTATGTTCTCTTGCAATTAAGACAAAGAATATAGATGAAGCAATTGACTATTATGACGAATTTATCCAGATTGCACCGAAAGATCCGAACAGGCATATCCTTAGATATCAGATCTTAAGAGCGCAGAGAGCGCCGATCGAACAGCAGATTGAGGCTCTGGAGGAATTTAAGAAGGCAGAATATATTGAAGAGTGGGCTTATGAACTGGCGAAGCTTTATCGCGAAGCAGGTATGATGACAGAATGTCTGGAAGAGTGTGATGATCTGATCCTCTGGTTCAGCGAGGGTAAGTATGTTTATAAGGCAATGGAACTGAAGATGCAGTATAAGCCATTGTCACCATCGCAGCAGCAGAAATATGATCACAGATATGAGAAGCTTTCTTCAGAGACAGAAGAAATACCGGATCTGGCTTCCTATTTAGGAGAAGACGAGGAAAAAGATTCTGCGTCAGAAGGAGCCGAAGCACTTGGAGATACAAGATCAATCGGGCTGACAGAGCAGCCGGTGATGGAGAACGACAGTACTTCCGATGTGATTGACACGAATGCGGTTACTTTGGAAGCGGCAGAAGAGCCGGATGCCGAAGTAGAAAATCAGGAAGAAGCAGGAGTAGAAACAGCAGAAGTTATAGAAGTTTCCGAGGATGAGTCAGAAGTTCAGCCGGCAACGGTAGAGACAAGTGGAGATAAGAGAACACTTAGCAAAGATACTGCTTCCATACCGATTGTCAGTAAGAATCCGGTAAAACCAGTCAAGAAGAAACTTGGAGATACGATGCGGTTAGATGAAGCTCTGCAGCAATTACTCAATCCGAAACCGGAAGTTCAGGCAGAACCGGGAGAAGAAGTCGAACCGGATATGACAGATCTGGAAGAGGATATTGCAGCAATTGAGGATGTAGAAGATCTTGAGATCGTGAATCAACTGACAGAAGAGAAGAAAGCTGAGGAAGCCAATAAAGAACGAGTAGTTCCATCAGGGATGAAAGAACTGATACCGGAACCGGAGACAGAAGAAGAACTTATAGAACAGGCAGTGGAGGAGACTTCAGAAGATGTCCCAGAAGATGCAGTTGCTATAGAAGCAGGAGAAGCAGAATCGGAAGAAGTTCTTGAAGTAGAAGAGGCAGAACCGGAAGAGGAAGAAGTTCTTGAAGCAGGAGAAGCAGAACCGGAAGAGGAAGAAATCCTTGAAGTAGAAGAAGCAGAACCGGAAGAGGAAGAAATTCTTGAAGTAGAAGAAGCAGAACCGGAAGAGGAAGAAATCCTTGAAGCAGAAGAAGCAGAACCGGAAGAGGAAGAAATCCTTGAAGCAGGGGAAGCAGAACCGGAAGAGGAAGAAATTCTTGAAATAGATGCAGCTGAGTCAGAAGATCTGACAGATGAATCAGAAGATTTGTCTGAGGTGGAGGAACTGATCTCAGAAACTGAAGTTGTCAATGATGAAGATGATTCAGAAGGAGCAGCAGTAAGAGAGACTATGGACAATAAAAATAATGAAGAACCAATTTTATCACCAGAGATACAGAAACTGATTGATGAGATTGAAGGTGTTATTCCGGAAGAGGAAGAAGTAGATGCAACAGTAAGTTCAGAAGAAGTTCTTGAGGTAGAAGAAGAACCACATGAAAATATGGGAGAGCTTGCGGATGATCTCAGACTCGGTGAGGACGAGTACGAAGATTATGATGCGTATGACTGGGATGATGCAGAAGAGTTTGACGAAGACGATATTTTAGATGATTATGAAGAGTCTGATGACGATTTGTTGGATGATTATGAAGAGTCTGATGACGATCTGCCGGATGATTATGAAGACGCTGATGATGATCTGTTCGGTGAGGAAGAAGGATATGATGATCTGGATGCCTATGGTTATGAAGAAGATGATGAGGATGATGAAGTAATTAATCCAAGAGATCTTTTCACAGCAGAAGATAAGATTTCAGATGATGATCTTCTTGGTCTGAATTCTTATGAAGAAGTGCCAAATTTTGAAGATGAATTCAGCGTGAATCCAGCGCATAGTGAGGAACCGGATGACAGAGAGATTCCGGATGAAGATGACGGAATTGATATCATGTCTGCGACGACACCATTGAGCCGTAAAGAGACTGCAAAATTGATCGCAACAGGTAAGACATCACCATTGCCATTAGATGAGATTGCAGACGCAATGTCTGATACAGGATTTATTGTACATGGTCGTTATGATCTTGAAACACAGAGCGGAATCGGTACAAGAGCAGGACTTACAGATGAACAGAAGAAACTCTTCTCTTATTTCGTACCTGTACGTGGTATGAGTGAGCAGCTGGTAGATGTACTTGAGCAGGATAAGAACTGTACAAACCGCAAAGGAACTTCCAGAACAGGAAACCTTCTGATTATTGGAAATAAAGGAAATGGAAAGACAGTCCTTGCTGTTGATGTTGTAAAGGCAATTCAGAAGCAGCGTGATATCCGTCAGGGTAAGGTTGCAATTGTGACAGGTGAGTCACTGAATAAGAAGAGAATCGGAGACATTTTCCGTAAATTATACGGCGGTGCACTGATCATTGAAAAAGCCGGACAGATGAACGAAAAAACACTCGCCAAGCTGAACAAAGCAATGGAGCAGGATACAGGAGAACTTTTGGTAGTTCTTGAAGAGCAGAGAAAACCACTGGACAGACTTCTTTCTTCCAACAGAGAATTCAGAAGAAAATTTACTTCCAGACTTGAAGTGCCAATCTTTATTAATGATGAGCTTGTAACATTTGGACAGACTTATGCTCAGGAGAATGGTTACAGAATCGATGAGATGGGAATTCTTGCACTGTACAGTAAGATTGATTCTTTACAGAGAGAAGATCATGCAGTAACAGTAGCAGAAGTGAAAGAAGTGATGGATGATGCGATCGCTCATTCACAGAAAGCTTCCGCAAAGAAGCTTGTGAAGAGAGTATTTGGAAAGAATACAGATTCTTCCGACAGAATTCTGCTTTCAGAGAAAGATTTCAACATTTAATGACATATATTTGTTAAGAATTAATAGACAGTCAGTAAAACGACTGTCTATTTTTGTGCAATAATACATTTTCTCTTTCTTTTTTATACAGTATCAAGTATAATAAAACTATAGTGTTCAAGGGGAGAATGAAACTTTGTTACCAATCGAAAGATTCGGTAATGTGCCTTGATCTATAAGAAATTGTATGGTTTTTAAATCATTACAATCAGGAATATATTTGAGCAGTGAGGTGGCTTTATTATGGTTAAGAAAAACAGCACGAAGACGAAAGTGCAGCCTTATGAGATCGGAGAACTTGACCATTATCTTTTTGGGCAGGGAAATCATTATGAGATTTATAAAAAGATGGGTGCCCATGAGGTGACAAAGAACGGAAAAAGAGGAGTATATTTTGCGGTATGGGCTCCTCATGCAGTAAACGTTTCTGTAATCGGAGAGTTTAATGACTGGGATGAGACGAAAGATAAGATGAAGAGAGGAGAGCCTCTCGGAATATACACATGCTTCGTTCCGGAGGCGAAGAAAGGGGATTTGTATAAGTTCTGTATAGAGACACAGGCGGGTGAGAAGATCTATAAAGCAGATCCATTTGCTAATTATGCAGAGCTCCGACCGGGAACAGCATCCAGAATTACAGACATTTCTAATCTGAACTGGTCAGACAGTAAGTGGATGACAGCTCGTGAGAAATGGGATAACAAAGAAGAACCAGTGTCTATTTACGAAGTGCATATGGGTTCCTGGATGAGACATCCCGGAAGAGAAGATGAAGGATTCTATACATATCGTGAGTTTGCAGAAGCAATTACAAAGTATGTAAAAGAGATGGGATATACTCATGTTGAGTTGATGGGAATCGCAGAGCATCCGTTTGACGGTTCCTGGGGATATCAGGTAACCGGATATTATGCACCCACTTCACGCTATGGAACACCGGAAGATTTTGCATATATGGTAAATTATCTTCATAAGAATAATATCGGTGTTATTCTTGACTGGGTACCGGCGCATTTCCCGAAAGATGCACATGGTCTAGCAGATTTTGACGGAACACCGACATTCGAATATCCAGATCCGAGAAAGGGCGAGCATCCTGATTGGGGAACGAAGGTTTTCAATTATGAAAAACCGGAAGTTTCTAACTTCCTTCTGGCGAATGCATTGTTCTGGGTTGAACATTATCATGTAGACGGACTTCGTGTAGATGCAGTGGCATCTATGCTGTATCTGGACTACGGAAGAGAAGATGGACAGTGGATTCCGAATAAATTTGGCGGAAATGAGAATCTTGAGGCGATTGCATTCTTTAAACATCTGAACTCTGTAGTTTGCGGAAGAAATAAAGGCGTTATGATGATCGCAGAAGAGTCTACAGCATGGCCGAAGGTGACAGGATCTCCTGAGGATGACGGACTTGGATTTACTTTGAAGTGGAATATGGGATGGATGCATGACTTTACAGAATATATGAAACTGGATCCTTATTTCAGAAAAAATGCACATCATATGATGACATTTTCTATGGAATATGCATATTCAGAGAACTATATTCTTGTACTTTCTCATGATGAGGTTGTTCATCTGAAATGCTCCATGTTGAATAAGATGCCGGGAGAAGGATGGGATAAGTTCCGCAACTTGAAGGTGGCATATGCATTTATGATGGGACATCCTGGAAAGAAGCTTCTCTTTATGGGACAGGAGTTCGCACAGCTTCGTGAGTGGAGTGAAGAGAGAGAACTGGATTGGTTCCTTCTTGCAGAAGAACCACATCAGCAGATTCAGAACTGGTATAAAGATTTGCTTCATCTTTATAAGAAGAATAAGGCATTGTATGAGTTGGATAATGATCCGAAGGGATTTGACTGGATCAATAAGGATGATATCTTCCGGAGTATTTTCAGTTTCACAAGACATTCAAAAGATGGTAAGAAAAATCTGCTCTTTGTATGCAATTTTACACCGGTAGACAGACCAGATTATCGTGTTGGTGTTCCGAGAAGAAAGCAGTTTAAGCTTGTTCTTAACAGTGATGAGACAAAATACGGCGGATCAGGAGAGGAACGCCCATTGGTTTACAAACCAGAGAAGCAGGAATGTGATGGTCAGAAATATTCCTTTGCATATCCTCTTCCGGGATATGGTGTGGCAGTATTTGAGTATTAAGTTGTATAGTATAATGTTTTCCACGAATAGATGGAACAGGAATTAGACATACATTAATTTGCCCCTGCATAGATTGTAAAAAACAAACTATGCAGGGGCTTTTCTATGAGAGAATATATTGAGGAGCGTGCAGTGGAAATTGCAAATTATATTATAGAAAATAATGCGACAGTGAGACAGACAGCAAAACAGTTTCGGATTAGTAAGAGTACGGTGCATAAGGATGTTACAGAGCGCTTGCTTCAGATCAATCCATCACTGGCTCATGAAACACGTAAGGTTTTAGACACCAACAAATCAGAACGTCACATCCGGGGAGGGCTCGCTACCAGAGAAAAATATTTACACTTGCATGCTTCCAATTATTGAAGTTAATGTTACAATAAAAGAGGATATTCAATCAGAAACACGGACATTGAGAGGAGACTGTTCAAATGCGGGTGGCAATCGTTGAAAGGGATGAAAAAGTATTAGAAGAACTGAAAAAAGGTTTAAAACGCGTAGATCCGAATTACGAGTTGGCGGGGATTGCAGGGAATGGACAGTCTGCATATGAGATGATAACAGTTATGCAGCCAAATCTTGTTATCATGGACATTGGGCTTCCGCGGATGAATGGGTTAAATCTTTTGAGAAAATTACGCACGGAAGGACGTGAGTTCCGTGTGATTATTATAACAAAGGATGAAGATTTTCAACAGGCAAAGCAGGCAATCGATCTGGGGGTGGACGGATATTTAGTACAGCCGTTCCGGCCGATGGAGCTTAAGAAGGCATTAAGCCGTATTCATGAAAAAATCAGAAATGAATATTGGATGCAGGCTTCTTTTACTGTTGAAAATGTTCTGTTAAGCTGTAGATATGGAGAAATTATATCGAATCAGAAGTTAAATGAAATGACTATCCGGAAATATGGGTTTACAGTGGATGATCCGGGATATCTATTTACGGTTTCAATGGCAGACGAATACGAGGAGCAGAAGGAAAATATACGTGGATTTCTCGAAGAAATCTGTAGACGTGAGTGTGGATTTTCGGCATCTGTTATATGTTCGGATCGATGGAAACAGGTGTATCTGATCATTTACCGGGTACGTGAAGCAAGGAACTGGAAAGAATATTTTAAAAAAAATGTGGTTACTGGGTTATGTAGGAATTTTCCGGGGACAATTATTTGTGTATGGATAGAGACAAAACAGCTGATAAAGCTGGCAGATGCAATGATTCAGGCAGGAAGTCTCATGGAATGGAATCTTCTTCAGCCGCGAGGAGTTTTAATCTGTCAGCAGACAGTTGAGAAATTTGAAGCTGTTCCGGTGCGTTATCCGGTAGAATTAGAACAACGAATGCGAGAAATGATTTTCGATGAAAACAAGAAAGGAATTGCCAGACAATTTCAACTTGTTTGTGAGGAAATGAAAAGAGAAAAATATTTTCCAAAAGAAATAAAATACAGTATCATTCGTTTTTGCATGGCAGCTGGATTGAATTATAGAAATTATGGCGGGGAGATTGACGAAACAAAAATCCTGAGTCTTATGCAGCAGATTACCTATGCCATCAGCTGGAAACAGATAGAGAAAGCGATTCAAGGCTTGGAACGGATGATATCATATGAGCATAAATTTGAGCAGTACAGTACGCTTATCCAAAAAGCAATGGAAATTATAAGAAAAGAATATGACAGTGGTATTACATTGGAAGAAGCAGCGAGCCAACTTTATGTATCGGAAGAATACCTGAGTTCTCAGTTTAAGAAGGAGACAGGATATAATTTTACAGAAACTGTGAGGAAATACAGGATAGAAAAAATAAAGGAGCTTCTCAGGACAACAAAATATAAGATGAATCAGATTGCGGGGCTTGTCGGTTACTCTGATCCCAAATATATGAGTAAGGTGTTTAAAGAGGAGGAAGGAATTTTACCGACGGAATACAGACGTAACTCCAATGGAATTTCATAATCAGGAGTAATTTTATATTGCTTATAGAAAAAAGTAGAGAATAAGAGGCATATTTAATTAAAAAAATACACTTTTATAAAAAATTTCACCCTTTTAAATATAAAAAATGTGCTATGATATATGTGAAAAGTGAAAAGGATTTCATAGCCGTTAAGGCAGAAAGAGGTGAAAAGAATGAGCACAATGAACATTACTTTCAAACACCCGGATGAGATCATTGATTTCTTGAAAACAGTATGTAAATTTGACTTTAACATGGACATGAGAAGAGGACGGGCAGTAGTAGATGCGAAGTCATTACTTGGAATCATGAATCTGGGATTGAATAACGTGATTGAACTGCAGATGTATGCAGACGATTGCACAGAACTTGAAAGACAGCTAGAAAGATTTGCAGCATAAAATGGAACATAAAAATGGGATGTCGGACATTTGTTCGGCATCTTTTTTGATATATTATACCCATAACAGTGGATACATAGAATGCGCACTGCGGTGTACGATGTAGGTGTCGCAAGCGACCACCGCAGGCGTAAGAGGGTGCCGAGGCACATTTTTTGTTCTGGATAGATCAGAAGGGGAATAATTACCGTGTATAGTAATAGAAATTGTGGATAAGATTTTATTTTACATAAACAAATACTTGTAAATCAATGCTTCCTCTACTATAATGAAAAACAGAAAAAGATATATAGATAAAGCAAATAGTTTTGATTGGATTTTACAGGAGGAAAGATTTGAAGAAAGAATTAGTGATTGTCCTTGACTTTGGTGGACAGTATAATCAGCTGGTTGCCAGACGTGTCAGGGAATGTAATGTATATTGCGAGATTTATTCTTATAAGACAGATATTGAAAAGATCAAAGCAATGAATCCGAAAGGAATCATTCTCACAGGCGGACCGAACAGCTGTTATGAGCCGGATTCACCGACTTATTCAGAAGAACTGTTCAAGCTTGGAATTCCGGTTCTCGGACTTTGCTATGGCGCACAGCTGATGTCTCATGTACTTGGTGGAAAAGTTGAGCGTGCAGATGTAAGAGAATACGGTAAGACAGAAGTTATTATTGATAAAAAAGACTCCAAAGTATTTGAGGGTGTTTCAGAGACAACAACATGTTGGATGAGCCATTTTGATTATATTTCAAAGATTGCTCCGGGATTTGAAATTACAGCACACACTGCTGACTGTCCGGTTGCAGCAGCTGAGAACACAGCTGAGAAACTGTATGCAATCCAGTTCCATCCAGAAGTACTTCATACAGTAGAAGGAACAAAGATGATCAACAACTTTGTAAAAAATGTATGTGAATGTGCGGGCGACTGGAAGATGGATGCTTTTGTTGAGAATACAATTGCAGAGATCCGCGAGAAGGTTGGAAACGGAAGAGTATTGCTCGCACTGTCAGGTGGGGTTGACTCTTCAGTGGCAGCAGGACTTCTTTCCAAAGCCATTGGAAAACAGCTTACTTGTGTATTCGTAGATCACGGACTTCTTCGTAAAAATGAAGGAGATGAAGTTGAGGCAATCTTCGGACCAGAAGGACAGTTTGATCTGAATTTTATCCGCGTAAATGCGCAGGAAAGATATTATAACAAACTTGCAGGCGTTACAGAGCCAGAAGCAAAACGTAAGATTATCGGTGAAGAATTCATCCGTATCTTCGAAGAAGAAGCAAAGAAGATCGGTACTGTTGAATTCCTTGCACAGGGAACAATTTATCCGGATGTGGTAGAAAGTGGTCTTGGCGGAGAATCCGCTGTGATCAAATCTCACCACAATGTAGGAGGACTTCCGGATTTTGTAGATTTCAAAGAAATCATTGAGCCGCTTCGTGACCTTTTCAAAGATGAAGTTCGTAAAGCAGGACTTGAGCTTGGACTTCCTGAAAGACTCGTATTCCGTCAGCCATTCCCAGGACCGGGACTTGGAGTACGTATCATCGGCGAAGTAACAGCTGAGAAAGTTCGTATCGTTCAGGATGCAGATGCTATTTATCGTGAAGAGATTGAAAATGCTGGACTTGATAAGACAATTGGTCAGTATTTTGCAGCACTTACGAATATGAGAAGCGTTGGTGTTATGGGTGATGAGAGAACTTATGATTATGCTGTAGCTCTTAGAGCCGTTAATACGGTTGATTTCATGACTGCAGAGGCGGCGGAGATTCCGTATGAAGTTCTGAATAAAGTGATGAGCAGAGTTATAAATGAAGTTCGTGGGGTGAATAGAATATTCTATGATCTGACGAGTAAGCCACCGGGAACGATTGAGTTTGAATAA
>OCHG01001411.1_pt1 | contig 15449 bp, 10 predicted proteins | sample 1538801 | NCBI WGS metagenome assembly OCHG01 (sample SAMN04571727, study PRJEB22368) | human gut metagenome | biome: human gut; material: stool | host: Homo sapiens | place: Luxembourg | collected 2012-09-20 | reverse complement strand
ACCGGGCGGCGTCTGGCCCGCCAGTGCGCTGGCACCGGGCAGCGCCGGGCCCGCGGTCCTGCAGGTGCAGAAGTGGCTGAACATTATTGCCGCTGCGGACCAGACCGCCGATTTTGTGCCCGAGACCGGCCTGTTCGACGCCGAGACCCAGGCCGCGCTGGAAAGCTACCAGCTGACCGCCGGGCTGGAAACGCTGGGCGTCGTGGACGCCGACACATGGGAGAGCCTGCGTCTGGCCGCGCAGGGGCTCTGCCGCGAATGTCAGGAGGGATAAACTATGCCAAAGGTCTACGTGTACGACTCCTATGACAACAAGTTTTTCCGCTATACTTTGCGTGAGAACGACCCGATGCCCTACAGCACCGGTACAACGCTGCGGGTGCGGGAGTTCCGCGGGTCCAGCAAGAGCAACGTGCTCTGGACGACCACCGCTGCCATGGAGGCGTGGAACCTGACCCGCCGCACCTACGGCAGCGGTATCCCGGTGGGGTACGCCTTCAAGCGCATCTGGGAGGGCGGCCACGGCACGACGAGCCAGCACTATGCGGGCGTGGCGTTCGACGTGGGGCAGAGCAGCACTGCCGCAAAGCGCCGCAAAATTTACAACGCCGCTGTGCGGACCGGGGCGTGGGGTTACGTGGAGCCGCTGTCGATGACACCCACCTGGGTACACTTTGACCGGCGGTACGGCAAGCCCGCGTGCCGCAGCACGACGGCAGGCTACCCCACCGTGCGTCGCGGCAGCCGCAACACCTACGTGCTGATTTTGCAGGACGCGCTGAACGCGCTGGGTTATTCGACGAACACGCTGGACGGCATCTTCGGCCATGCGACGGAGAACGCGCTCAAGGCGTGCCAGCGGCGGTTCGGCCTGACTGCCGACGGCGTATGCGGCTGCGCCAGCTGGAAAAAGATCGCCGAGGCAACGGTGGGGATCGGCAAAACGGCGACGGTTATTGATTCTTGATTTATCTGCTGGTATAATAAACTTGGCTTCTTCTGGGAGGGGGCCAAGGAGCTGCACTATGCACTATATTATATAAGGAAGTGTTCCCACATGGATATGCTGGAGTTTTTGCGCACCCGCCGCACCTACCGCCGCTTTGAACAGCGCCCTGTTGCGCCGGAGATCCTGACCGAGGCCGTCGATGCGGCACGGATAGCCAGCTGCGGTGCCAACCGCCAGACCGTGCGGTACATCGTTGTGCAGAGTGCCGACGCCGTGGCTGCCGTGCAGCCGCTGGTACACTGGGCCGCCTACCTGCCGCCCGAGCAGGGCCAGCCGAAACCTGACGAGCTGCCCACCGCGTTCATTGCGGTTTTGCAGGACGACAACCTGCCCGGCGCGTCCGATGTGGACGTCGGCCTGGCACTGGGCAGCCTGACCGCCGCAGCCTGGGCACACGGTGTGGGCAGCTGCATCATGGGCGCGATTGACCGCCCGGCCCTGACCAAGCTGCTGGCCCTGCCCGATGGCGTGCGTCTGTGCTACATGGTCGCACTGGGCTACCCGACGCACGCGAGCAAGCTGGTCGAAATGCAGGACGGCAGCGTCAAGTATTATCTCGATGAAAACCGCGGCTACTGCGTGCCGAAGCGCAGCATGGACGAGGTGCTGCTGAAAACGCTGTAAAAGTAAAAATCGCAGTCCCGATGAGGAAATCGGGGCTGCGATTTTTTGTATCCGTCAGAAGCGGCGTCTTTCCGCCTTATCCCAAAATAGCAAAGCTCTGTGCACCCAGGGACAGCGTGTCGTTGACGATCTCCGCCTTGCCGATCGTGTACTGAATTTTCAGATCCTCGGCCAGCTCCAGCGGCAGCTCGATGGAGACCCCCGCCGGGTTGACGGCGCAGATCAGATCGCCGCGCTGCCAGACGAACGGGCGGTAGTCGTCCTTCGCCTTGGGTGCGTACAGCACCTTGAACGGCGCGTCTGCGTTCAGGTCGGCGTGTGCATGACGGAAAGCCAGCAGCGACTTCACGCTGTTCAGCAGGCTGTCGGGGTCGTCCGCCTGGGCGGCCACAGTGGGTGCATCGGCGGCAGTGTCCACAGGCAGATAGATATCCTGCGCATCGGCGGTGGAGAAGCCGTGGTTGGCCGTGTCGTCCCACTGCATCGGCGTGCGGGAGCCCGTGCGGAAGTAGCCGCCTTCCTTGGTGGGCAGCGGCAGATAGCGCATACCGATCTCGTCACCGTAGTAGACGAAGGGCGCACCGGGCAGCGTGAAAATTGTCGCGTAGGCCAGCCGCAACTCGTCAGTCGTCAGGCCCGCGGAGGGGCGGATCGTGTCATGGTTGCAGGTGATGAAGCACCACAGACCGTCCTTGTGGGTAGCCTTGTAGGCCGGCAGGTACTCGTCCAGGAATTTGTCAATGCCGGTGCCGGAGTTCTTGCAGAAGTACGCCTTGCCGATGTTGTGCGGGTTCGAGTCCATCGCACCGTCATAGTTGCGCATGAGCCAGCTGTAGCCGTTGCCCTGCCAATTGAGATAAAAGTCCATGTCAAAGCCGTTTTTCAGCGACATGCGCGGGCCGTTCCACTCGGCGATGAGCGCGGCCTCGGGGTACTCGACGTCCAGCATATCCCGGATATTGCGCCAGATTTTGCAGGTGTACTTTTTGTTCTTAGTGTCATTCTTTACAAGGCTCGACGCCATATCGACGCGGAAGCCGTCGCAGCCCATGTCCAGCCAGAACCGCATGACGTCCTTCATGGCCTCCACCGTCGCCACGCAGGCGGGATCGTCGGTGGGCTTCTGCCACTTCTCGTTGATCTTTCCATAGCCGTAGTTCAGCGCGGGCTGGCACTTGAAGAAGTTCAGGATATACGTGCCGTTGCGTTCTGTCTCGCCGCCGATGAACGGCATCCCGTCGCCGGAGGCAAAGCAGGAATCCGTCCAGATAAAGCGGTCCGAGTATTCGTTGTGCCCGGGCTTGCAGCTGGCCTTGAACCACGGGTGTTCCTCGCTCGTGTGGCCGGGCACCAGGTCGAACAGCACACGGATGCCCTTCTCATGCGCGGCCCTGAACAGCGCGGCGGCGTCCTCGTTCGTGCCGTAGCGCGGGGCGATCTTTTTGTAGTCGCGCACATCATAGCCCGCATCCTTGAACGGCGAATCAAAGCAGGGGTTGATCCACAGGGCATTGCAGCCCAGGTCCCTGATATAGTCGAGCTTGGCAATAATGCCCTGCAAATCACCGATGCCGTCGCCGTTGGTATCATAGAAGCTCTGGGGGTAGATTTCATAGAACACTGCGTCTTTCAGCCACTGTTTCATGAGATGTCTCCTTTACTATAAATAGACAGATAGAATATTCACGGCAGCCCGCAGGGCGCATTTCCTGTGCGCTTGGGAGGTTTTCCCCGCCGCGCACGGCCACGGGCGGATAGGAAATCCGCCCCTACGGCGCTCCCTGTCAGTTTGCCGCTTCATGAGTATGGAAACGTTTCATTCGTTTCTACCCCTATACTATCCCCTTCTTCTCCCTTTGTCAACGCAGCAAAACAGACAAAATAAACCACAAATTTTCTACATTTTGCACCAAAAACCGACATATTGCTAAATTGTGAACATTTCATTGACAAATTACGAACATTGCGGTAAAGTAGTAGGCACAAGCGATTGTAAAATTTAATAGGAAAGAGGGATTCATATAAAATGAATACGCTTGTAATCGTTCTGATTGCCGCGGTTGTCCTGGTATGTGCGTACGCCGGATATGGCCGTTGGCTCGCCAAGACCTGGGGTGTCGACCCCAACGCCAAGACTCCTGCTGTGCGGCTGGAGGATGGCAAAGACTACGTTCCCACCAACGGCTGGACGGTGTTCGCCCACCAGTTCTCCTCCATCGCAGGTGCAGGCCCTGTCACCGGTGCCATCCAGGCTGCCGCGTTCGGCTGGCTGCCTGTCCTGCTGTGGGTCCTGATCGGCGGCGTTTTCTTCGGCGCTGTCACCGACTTCGGTGCGCTGTACGCCTCCGTCAAGAATGACGGCAAGTCCATGGGCCTGCTGATCGAGAAGTACATCGGCAAGACGGGCCGCAAGCTGTTCCTGCTGTTCTGCTGGCTGTTCTGCGGCATCGTCATTGCTGCTTTTGCAGACATGGTTGCCGGCACCTTCAACGCCTTTGACGCCGACGGTGCACAGGTCGAGGCCGCCTTCACCAACGGCTCTGCGGGCATGGTCTCCATCATGTTCATGGTGTTCGCCGTCATCTTCGGCCTGATCCAGAAGAAATTCAACTTCTCCGGCTGGAAAGAGGCCGTCGTCGGCATCGCCTTTATCGTGCTGTCCTTCGTGGTCGGCATGAACTGCCCCATCATCCTGGGCAAGGCTGCCTGGAGCTACATCACCTTCATCTACATCTTCTTTGCGGCGGTTCTGCCCATGTGGCTGCTGAAACAGCCCCGTGACCACATGACCACCTTCATGTTCGGCGCTATGATCGCCGGTGCGATCGTCGGCCTGCTGGTCGCCCACCCCACCATGAACCTGCCCGTTTTCACCGGCTTCAACAATGAGAAGCTCGGCACCATGTTCCCCATCCTGTTCGTCACGGTTGCCTGCGGTGCGGTCTCCGGCTTCCACAGCCTGGTTTCCTCCGGTACTTCTTCCAAGACCGTTGAGAACGAGAAGGACATGCTGAAGGTCGGCTACGGTGCCATGGTGCTCGAGAGCCTGCTGGCTGTCCTGGCCCTCTGCGTTGCCGGTGCTGCCGCTGCTGCGGACGGCACCCCCGCCGCCGGTACCCCGTTCCAGATCTTCAGCCGCGGCGTCGCAGGCTTCTTTGAGATGTTCGGCGTACCCGTTTCCATCGCTACCGTCTTTATGACGATGTGCGTTTCCGCTCTGGCCCTGACCAGTCTGGACGCCGTGGCCCGTATCGGCCGCATGAGCTTCCAGGAGCTGTTCAGCGTGGACGATATGGAGCACGCCGAGGGCTGGCGCAAGCTGTTCTGCAACGTCTACTTCTCCACCTTTGTCACGCTGGCATTCGGCTTCCTGCTGACCCAGATCGGCTATGCCAATATCTGGCCTCTGTTCGGTTCCGCCAACCAGCTGCTCAGCGCTCTGGTCCTGGCTACCCTGTGCGTCTTCCTCAAGGTCACGGGCCGCAACAACAAGATGCTGTTCCCGCCGCTGGTCATCATGCTCTGCGTCACCTTCACCGCACTGGTGCAGCGCCTGATTGCAATGGTCAAGGCCATCTCTGCCGCTGCCGCCACTGCCATCCCTGCCGGTGAGACCACCTGGGGCGCTGTCTTTATCGCCAACGGTCTGCAGCTGATCCTTGCGATCCTGCTGATCGTCCTGGGCCTGAACATTGTGTTCCACAGTGTCAAGGGCTACAAGGCCAGCGAAAAGAACATCGAAAAGGCTGCTGTTTAATCCAAACAGCACTTGACAAATATACCGTATTGAGGTAATATTTATTCGGCCGCAATGGCGCGGCATTACACTGCACCATTCGGCAGTCATAAGGCATTTGGCCCCGGTGATCCGCACAGTGGAACACCGGGGCTTTTTGCATGAATATGAGGGAAATTTATAAAGGAGAACACAAACCATGAAACTCAAGAACACGCTGGCCCTGAGCCTTGCCGCTGTGATGGCCGCCGGTCTGACCGCCTGCGGCTCCAGCGCCGACACCGCCTCCGCCGCCTCCCCGGCTGCGGATTCCACCACAGCCGAGAGCACCGAGGCCGCCGCTGACACCACCGCCGCCCCGGACGGCGACGGTGACCCCACCACTCTGACCGTTGCCATGGAGTGCGCCTACGCCCCCTACAACTGGACCCAGAACGATGATGCCAACGGCGCTGTGGAGATCCGCGGCTCCAGCGACTACGCCTACGGCTACGACGTCATGATGGCCAAGAAGATCGGCGAGGCACTGGGCCAGAAGGTCCAGATCGTCAAGCTGGACTGGGACAGCCTGATTCCCGCCGTCATGAGCGGCGATGTGGACTGCGTCATTGCCGGTCAGTCCATCACGGCGGAGCGCGCCGCGCAGGTCGATTTCAGCGACCCGTACTACTATGCCTCCATCGTCACCCTGACGAAGAAGGACAGCGCTTATGCCAATGCTGCAAGTGTGGCTGACCTGGCCGGTGCCACCGCCACGAGCCAGCTGGGCACCATCTGGTATGATACCTGCCTGCCGCAGATCGAGAACGCCAACATCCTGCCCGCACAGGAGACGGCCCCCGCCATGCTGGTAGCCCTGAACAGCGGTGCGTGCGACATCGTCGTCACCGACCACCCCACCGGCCAGGCTGCTCTGACCGCCTATCCCGACCTGGTCATGCTGGACTTCGGCGGCGGCGACGGTGACTTCCAGGTCAGCGACGAGGACATCAACATCGGCATCTCGATGAAGAAGGGCAACACCGCCCTGAAGGACGCCATCAATGAGGTGCTGGCCACCATGACCACCGACGACTACAACACCATGATGGACGAAGCCATCAGCGTACAGCCCCTGAGCGAGTAATTTTGCCCGCCTGCCCCTGCCGTTTTGCGCGGCAGGGGCCTTGGTGTTGGTGAAGCTGAGGAATCATAAAGGAGAATCTCATGCAAGACTTTTTCGCAAACTGTGCCACAGTGCTGCAAAAGTACGGCTTCTCGTACCTGCGCGGCGCGGGCACGACCCTGCTGCTGGCGCTGGTCGGCACGTTTTTCGGCTGCCTGATCGGCTTTGCGGTGGGCGCTTTGCAGACCATCCCCATTGACAAGCAGCGTGACCCCGTGTGGAAGCGCGTGCTGCTGAAGATCCTGCACATCTTCCTGCGCTGCTATGTGGAGCTGTTCCGCGGCACACCCATGATCGTGCAGGCCGTGTTCATCTACTACGGCCTTTTGCAGGTGTTCGGCATCAAGATGGGCATGTGGCAGGCCGGCTTCTTCATCGTGTCCATCAACACCGGCGCGTACATGGCCGAAACGGTCCGCGGCGGCATTGTCTCCATCGACCCGGGCCAGACCGAGGGCGCGAAGGCCATCGGCATGAACCACTGGCAGACGATGCTGCACGTCATCATGCCGCAGGCGCTGCGCAACATCATCCCGCAGATCGGCAACAACTTCATCATCAACATCAAGGACACGTCTGTTTTGAGCGTTATCTCGATCACCGACCTGTTCTTTGTACACAAGAGCGTTGTCGGTGCGCTGTACACCTACTTTGAGAGTGCGGCCATCGTCATGGTCATCTACCTGACGATGACGCTGTTCGCCAGCTACCTGCTGCGCCTGTGGGAAAAAGCGCTGGACGGCCCGCAGAACTACGACCTGAACACGACTGACTCGCTGGCCTACACCAGCGGCATGTACAATGCCCCGGACCCGAACCATGAGTCCCAGAATCTGGATATGAAGGGAGGCGCAGCCCATGTCTGAGCCTGTTATCGAGGTGCGCCACCTCTCCAAGAGCTTCGGCACCCATGTTGTTTTGCGTGACGTGGACTTTACCGTCAACGCGGGCGACGTGACCTGCATCATCGGCGCGTCCGGCAGCGGCAAATCCACGCTGCTGCGCTGCATCAATCTGTTGGAGACGCCCACGAACGGCACGGTGCTGTTCCACGGCAGTGACATCACGGCCAAGGGGAGCGACCCCTGCGCCTACCGCGCCAAGGTGGGCATGGTGTTCCAGAGCTTCAACCTTTTCAATAACATGACCGTGCTGGACAACTGCACCGCGGGCCTGCGCTACGTGCTGCACCAGGACAAAGAGACCGCCAAAAAGACCGCACTTGAGAATCTGGAGAAGGTCGGCATGGCCCCCTACATCCACGCCAAGCCGCGCCAGCTTTCCGGCGGCCAGAAGCAGCGCGTTGCGATTGCCCGCGCCCTGGCGATGCAGCCCGAGGTGCTGCTTTTCGACGAGCCGACGTCCGCCCTTGACCCACAGATGGTCGGTGAAGTGTTGGCCGTCATGCGCCAGCTGGCCAAAGAGGGCCTGACGATGATCGTCGTCACCCACGAGATGGCCTTTGCCCGCGACGTTTCGAGCCACGTCGTCTACATGGCCGACGGCGTCATCTGCGAGGAAGGCACCCCCGCCGACATTTTTGAGCACCCGCAGAATGCAAAGACCGTGGAATTCCTGAGCCGGTTCCGGCAGGCGTAAATTGGTATAAATACGAAAGGTCGTGCTGACGATGGATCGTCGGCACGACCTTTTTTGTTTGTGATACCGGGATACGGCCCGGGAGGGAGGAATTTTTCCCTGCAAATTCCGTAAGCGGGAGGACGTAGGGCGGCCTGCCCTCAGGCCGCCGCGCCCGTTTGCGGTTGTGAAAAAGTTTCCGTATTGCCGTTGTAGGGGGCGGCGTCCTCGACGCCCCGCGGGCCGGGCATGCCCGGCCCCTACGGCGTGTTTTTACCCCAGCGGCACGTCGATCTCATCCTCGATGGCAAAGCTGTAGATCGTCAGCTTTGTCACCGGTACGGCCAGCCGCTGGGCAAATGCGCGGCGGTAGAGCCTTAACTGCGCGGCGTACTCGTCAATGTAATATTGGGCGTCGCGGCTGCGGTCCGTCTTGTAGTCAAGGATCTCCGCGTGCTCGTCAAAGACCAGCACCAGATCGGCAATGCCCTGCACCAGCACCTCCGCCGCGGCGGCACTCCCCTGCCCTGCGGCGGGCGTGACCTCGGCGGCGGGCAGGGCCGTGATGAACGGTTCCTCCCGCAAAATCTGCTTTGCCAGCCGGATGCGCCGCCAGACCGCACTTGCAAAGAAGGGCCGCACGGCGTCCAAATCGAGCTTGTCCGCCAGCGCAGGGTCAAGCAGCTGCAAGTCGGTCTGCCGCCTGACCTCGGCGTCCAGATCGGGCGCGGGACCGTCAAACGGCACGCTCTGCATAAAGGCGTGGATGGCTGTGCCGCGCTCGGCCCCGGTCATGCCGGTTTTCTGCAAGAACGCGGGGCGCTCCAGCGCTACGGGCCGCGCCGCGTGGGCCACGGCGCTGACGCTGACCTTGGCGGGCACCTTTTCCAGCGCCGCGCGCGGACTGCGCCAGGCAAAGCTGGCCTTCAGCATTTCCACCACTGCCGGGTCCGCCGCGGGGGTGGGCGGTGCGGGCGGCTGTTCGGTCTCCTCCGGCAGGGGCAGCACGCGGATGGCCAGCGGCGCGCGGTGCAGCCCGTAATGCGGCAGAAAGCTCGTGTACTCCCACAGTGCGCTGCTGTCCGGGTGGAGCAGCGCCGCGGTCAGGATCCAACCCGCCCAGCTCGTCATGCTGCGCATGGCCTCGGGGCCGGTGGCCTCGGCGGCAGCGCAGAGCGCCGGTAGCTTGAGGGAGGACGCCGTCTTTTTCAGCGGCACCGTGATAAGTAAAGCGTCCTGCGCGCGGGTCAGCGCCACATACAAAACGCGCATTTCCTCGCTCAATGTCTCGGTGCGGATGGCCTGTGCCAGCGCCGCGTAAGGCAGCGTTTTGAACCGCTTGGCCGCACGGGGCGCGCGCAGCATGACGCCGACGCCCAGCCGGCTGTGGGTCAGCACCGGGCGGATGGCGTCGCTCTGGTTGAATTTGTGGTCGGTGTCGGCCACGAACACCACGGGGAATTCCAGCCCCTTGGAGCGGTGCACCGTCATGATCGAGACACACCCGGGCCGGGTCTGGCCGCCTGCGCTCTGGCTCAAACCGCCGTTGGCCGCAGCGGCGTCCATGGCGCGGATGAGCGACGGCAGGCCCGCCCGGCCTGCACCGGCAGCCCAGGCCGTAAAGCTCAACAGGTCCTCGCGGCAGCGCGGGCCGTCGGGCAGTGCGCCCACCGCGGCCAGATAGCCGGTGCGGGCCAGCAGCTCCTCGATCAGCTCGTCCACCGGCAGCGTGCGGGCCAGGCGGCGGTATTCGGTCAGGGCGTCGGTGAACAGCGCAAACCGCTGCGGCTCGCTGTAGAGCACCGCGCCGTACAAACTGCCTATGGGCCGGGCGCGGCGCAGCGCCACAAGGTCGTCCGCCGTGTAGGGGAACATCGGGCTTAACAGCACCGCCGCCAGCGGGATGTCCTGCGCAGGGTTGTCGATGACGCGCAGCAGCGCTGCAAACGGGCGGATGTGCGGCTCATCCAGCAGGTCGGTGGCGGAGTCCGCAAACACCGGGATGCCCGCGGTGCGCAGCGCACCCTCGTAGGCCGCAAAGCCCTTACGCCCGCGCAGCAGAATGCAGAAGTCATCGTACCGGCAGGGCCGCGGGCCGCCCTTGCCGCGCACGGGGAAGCCCTGCCCGACCATCTCGGCAATGCGGCGGGCAATGACGGCGGCGTCGCCGTTCACGTCTGCGCCGTCGATGACGTCGATCTCGCACATACCCTGGTAGGCCGCGTCCTTATCGCCGCCCACCACAAGCCGCTGGCCGTCGCCGTAATCGACGCCGCCCAGCCCCCGGGAGAAGAAGGTCTCAAACAGATAGTTGATGCCCGCAATGACGCCGGGCGCACTGCGGAAGTTCGCGTCCAGCGCCAGCGTGGACGGCAGCGGCGCGGGCTGCGGGTGGGGCTGCCAGCGCTGCTGCTTGTCCACAAAGATGCCGGGGTCGGCCAGTCGGAAGCGGTAGATGCTCTGCTTGATGTCGCCGACAAAGAACAGATTGTCGGCCTCGGGCCGTGCCAGCGCAAAATAAATCGCGTCCTGCAGTGCATTTGTGTCCTGGTACTCGTCCACGAGCACGGCTGCGTACCGTGCGCTGACCGTGGCGCAGAGCGGTGTACGCTCGTTGGTCTCGGTCAGCAGCAGGTCCAGCGTCAGGTGCTCATAATCCGCGTAGTCCAGCACCTTTTCGGCACACTTGGCCGCAAAGCAGCTGTCGGCAAACGCCTGGGTCGCCCGCACCAGCGCGGCCACCAGCGGCGCGGCGCGGCGGCGGTCTGCGGCGAACTCCTCCGCCGTGCAGAGCAGCACGTCCTTTTGCAGGCTCGTCATCTGGTCCTTGGCACGGTCCCGCAGCTGGGACGCGGCGGACGCACACTGGTTGGCATCCTTGCCGCCCTTGACGCTGCCTGCGCGCCGCCAGCCGGTCAGGACGGCGTCCAGCGCGGCCAGGCTCTTGTCCCAGTCGCCTTCCTTTAGATAGTAGCAGAGGTTTTTCACCCGCGCGGCGTCGTCCTGCATGACGGCGGTGTAGGCCCGGTCTGCAGCCTCGTCGCGGGCCGCAATGGCTGCGCCGCTTTCCAGCAGCGTTTTGGCACCCTGTGCGCGGGCCAGCGCAATGCCCAGCAGTTCTTTGCCCCAGAGCGTATCCTTCGGCGGGGCGTCCTGCTGCCACATTGCGGCAAAGGCCGCCAGCGATGCCGCCGGGTGGGGCAGTGCGCGGGTAAAGTGATAGAGGTCGAGGATCGCGTCCCCCGCCGTATTGTCGGTGCGGCCCCGGTCATACAGGTCGGCAAAGGCGCGAAAGTCAGGGTCCTGATAGGCATTCTCCAGCGTCGCAGCCAGCGTCTCCTGCTCAATACGGGCCAGATCGGCCTCGTCCGCCGTCTCAAAATCCGGCGGTACATCGAGCATCGCAAAGTGCTGCTGCACAAAATGCAGGCAGAACGCATCCACCGTGCCGATGGACGCACGCTGCAACAGCAGCTGCTGGCTGCGCAGATGCAGATCGCCGGGGTGGGCGCGGACCTCCTGCGCCAGGCGGGTCGTGATGTCGGCGCGCAGCTTGGCCGCAGCGGCATTCGTGAAGGTCATAATGAGCAGCTGGTTCGCGTCCACCGGGTGGACCGGGTCGGTGATAAGCCCGACGACGCGCTCGACCAACACGCGGGTCTTGCCGGAGCCGGCAGCCGCTGAGACCAGCAGACTGCCGCCCCGCGCGGAGATGGCCGCTGCCTGCGCCGGGGTAAATTGAATTTTGGGTTGTTCGGGCATGGGGGTGTCTCCTTTATATGAAAAGGCTTCCCCTGCGGGGGAAGCTGTCGCCGCAGGCGACGGATGAGGGGCAGCCTTGCCGCAGCCTCCCATTCACGGGCTGCAATGGCCGCGCCGCCCCCGTCTGTGGTCGGGGCCGCAGACACCTTTCCCCAAGGTGGGGAGGCGTTCTCATTCCGCAAACGGGTCATCCTTGATGTTGATCGTGCGCTCGTGCTCACCGTCGCGGTGGGTGCAGGCGCAGCGGAACTCACAGTAGGTGCAGGGGGATCTGCTGCCGGTGCAGAGCGGCTCGGCGTCAATGCGGCCGCTGTACAGATTCTTCGCCATATCGATGAGAAGTCCGTCCAGATGGTCGCGGATGCGGCCCAGCTTGGCCGTGTCGGCCAGCGTGCTTTTGGCGTTCAGCGGCTTGCCGGTCTTGGCGCTGAAGGACAGCGGTACAAACTCGCCGGTGCCCTTCGTGTCCATGGCGCGGTAGATGCTCTCCTCGTCCAGCAGCAGGCCGTTCATCGGGTAGGTCGGGGCAGGGTCGGCATCGTCGCCCAGCTCGCTGCGGTCCACGCTCTTGGGCGCGGGGTCGGCCAGCAGGTATTCGACGCCCGCCGCCGTCGCGCCCGGGAACTGCCGCTTGGCGTTGCGCTCCAACGTGAAAAGATACAAAAGCATCTGACAGTCGAGGCCGCAGTAGACCTCCTTCAGCTTAAACTCCTTGCCGCCGGTCTTGTAATCGACGACGCGCAGGTAGGTGCGGCCCAGCTTTTCCAGCGGCATGGCATCGACGCGGTCCACCGTGCCGACGATGCGCACGGTATGGCCCGCGCCGTCGTCCAGCTCCACCGGGTCAACGCGGGGCGCGTCGGGGTCGTCGGCGTCGGGACGGTCATCAATGCGCAGCTCAAACGCGACGGGCTGAAAGCCCGACTGCCGCAAATCGCGCTGGATGAACCCCAGCAGCCCCACCAGATTGCGGCGGATGCGCCCGACAAGGTACTCCATCCGCAGTGTCATGCCGGGCAGGTTGGCTGCGGTGTACTCGTCCACCAGATCGTTGACGAGCGTCTCCAATTCCTCCGGTGTCAGGTCCTTAAACGCCTCACCTTGGCGGCGCAGGGCATTTTCCAGTACCCAGTGGGTCAGCGTGCCGCTGATGTTGGGGGCCAGCTCGGCCTTCTGGCGCGGCGCGGCCTTTAAAATGTACTGCAAAAAGTAGCCAAACGGACAGTATTGGTATTTTTCGAACCGGGTCGGGCTGATGTGCAGCCCCGGGCCGAGCAGGGCTTCCAGCGCAGCGGTGTCCTCGACGCGCTGCTCCGCACCGGCGGTGTCGGCGGCGCGGCGGACGGCCTCATAGCCGGGGGCCAGATTCGGGCTTTCGTCCAGCACGGCGCGGACGGCGGCACCGGCAGCACCCTGCCCGGGGTCCTGCGTCAGCGTGCCGAGCATATCCAGCGCGGCGGCGGGAGCCGCCGCCAGCTGCACCGCGGTGGGCGCACAGGGCGGCACGTTCAGGTATTGCAGCACCGGGGCCAGCGCGGCGCTGGCGGGGGCCGTGTCCCCGGCATGGGCGGCGGTGGGCCAGCTCAACCAGAGATACTTCCGTGCGACGGTCAGCGCCTTATAAAAGCAGATGCCTTCACGCAGGACTTTATTGGCAAAGCAGTCGGGCAGCTCGGCCCCCTGCGCCATCATCAGGTCGCGGTCCGCGTGGGTCAAGAGCCCCTGGTCGCCGGGCGTCTGTGGGAACTCGCCCTCCAAAAGGCCCACCACAAACACGGCATCGGTCTCGGGCAGGCGCATACGGCCCGCCGTCGTCACAATGACGCTGTCAAGGCTCTGCGGTATGTGTCCCATATCCGTCGTGCGCAGCAACAGCGTGAACAGCTCGGCGTAGTCCGCGGGGGCAAAGACCTCATCCCCCAGCAGCCGCGCCAGCTGGTCCAGCAGACCCATGACAACGTTCCACTCCCGCAATACCTCATCTGCGTCGGGCAGACGGCCCCGGTCACGCAGCGCGGCGGCCAGACGGTTCAGCGCATCCTCGGCTCCGAGGGACTGCAAGAACAGGTAAAGCTGCTTTGTCAGCGCGGCGGCGGGCGCACCGGCGGCTTTTTTCACAAAGGCGGCGACGCGCTCCATCAAAAACGCGCGGGCGGCCTCGGCGTCGGCAAGCGTCTGCACGTCCTGCTCTGTGTCGCGCCCGGCATAGCCCGCCGCGCTGCGGGTGAAGGTCCCGCGCCAGTCGGCGGCAGTCAGCGGCCAAGTGTAGGCGTAGTTTTCCAGTGCGCACTGCTGGGTGTCAGGCAGGTCAACAAGGCCGGTTTTCAGCAGACGCAGCACGCTGCGGCTTGACACACCGCGCAGCAGATCCAGCGCGGCGTGCACGGCGCGGGCCGGGGCGGTATTCTCGGGGCTGGTTGCCTCGTCGCAGAAAAGCGGGATGTTCTGCAGGCGGAACTCATACCGCAGCGGCGCTAAGTACTGGTCGGCATTGCGGCAGATGACCGCCATGCGGCTGTAGGGCGTGCCCTGCCGCGCGCGGGCGGCGATCTCGGCGGCGACGGCCTTGGCCTCGGCCTGACGGGACGCCGCGGCGTGGTAGGTGATGGCCGGGTGCGCGGGGTCAACGGTAAGCTCCGGCGTGTAGGCCGGGTCGGCCAGCAGCAGGTTCAGCTCGGCCAGCGCGGGGGCGCCGGCGTGGCGGCGGTCCGCGGTCAGGACCTCGGTGTGGGTGGGGATGTTCGCATCGTTCGCCATCCGCTTTAACGTGTGGATGACATGCTTCGCGCCGCTGAACAGCCCCATGCCGCCGTCTGAATCCTGCTCACCGTCGCAGCACAGGCAGACCGTCACGTCGGCCACCGGCAGCATGGCCGCCAGCAGGGCGCGCTTGGGCGCGTTGAAGGTGTCGAACTCGTCGATGAAAACGGCCCGACCCGCGAAGAATTCCGCGTCCAGCCGCTCCGCCGCACGCTGCTGGCGGTCCCCCGGGTCCATGGCGCTCTGGGCCAGCAGCCCCTCGTAGGCGTTGTAAATGAGTGCCAGCTCGTCGAGCTTTTCGCGGTCCGCGCCGGGCGTTTTGGCGTATTCCGCCAGCATTTCCGGCGTTACACCGGCGCTTTTCAGCTCGCTGATCGTCTGGGCGGCCTTCTCACAGAAGGCCGCGCTGCGGCGCTGGCGGCTGTAGTAGACGACCTTGTCCAGCAGCGAGTCCGCCGCGCGGCGCAGCAGCAGCGCGCGGCCCGCCTCGGTCAGCGTCGGCACCGCCGCCCCGCCGTAGCGGCGCAGCAGCGCCTCCGACAGTGAGGTGAAGGAGTAGCTATCCACATAGGCGGACAGGCTGTCGCCGAGCGTGCGGTAGAGCACGCCTTCCGTGGAGGAGGTGAACTGCTCCGGCACGATCAGGATGCTGCGCTCTCCCCGCTCCGCGCGGGTGCGCAGCTCTGCCAGCATTTGATAGGATTTACCGGACCCGGAGGGGCCGAGGATAAAATGTAACATGGTGGTTCCTTTTACGTAAGCCTTCCCCCTTGGGGGAAGGTGGCCGAGGCCCCGCCCGAGGCCGGATGAGGGGC
>OCHG01001407.1_pt1 | contig 15518 bp, 14 predicted proteins | sample 1538801 | NCBI WGS metagenome assembly OCHG01 (sample SAMN04571727, study PRJEB22368) | human gut metagenome | biome: human gut; material: stool | host: Homo sapiens | place: Luxembourg | collected 2012-09-20 | reverse complement strand
TGCGAATCGACGGTATCCTATTGAACATTATCCCAAAGCCGCCGAGATTGAAGCCGACAACGCCGCAAGGCAGGAATGGAACAGGACGGCGGATATGGCATTGTTATCGGGGATTGAGGAAACAAAGATACTGGAAATCAAGAAAGAGGAAATCCACCAAAAGGCAAGTCAGTCCATTAAAGAAAAGGGCTGGCTGCCTACCTTGTTCCGCAGCATTATCGGCAGGGCAAAGGAGCTTCTGCAAAGCCTTATCCGAGAAAAGGATATGCCGCCCAAGCCTACGCTGGATATGGATATGGCGGAATTTCGACGCATGAAAAATCTGATGATAAAGGCGCAGGAGGGCGCAAGGGAAATCCGCCGTTTGCAGGACGATGTTCTCCCGAAACTGAAAGCGCAGCTTGCAGACACAAAGGGGCTTTTCAAAGGCAAGGAGCGTAAAGCCCTGTCCGAGCAGATACAGCAGACGGAAAAGGAAATCGCTGCAAAACTGGATATGCTGCCCGATATTCTGAAAGAGGACGGTTATCCCGATGTGCAGGCGTTCATGCGTACTTTCCGAGAAATGGAAAGCGTTGTGGAACAGTACAGCCGTGACCTTGCCGAGTGGGAGCGTCAGACCAGCAGGAAACCGTCAGCCGCCGCCAAAGAGCAGCGCAGACCACCCGAAAAGCAGAGCGTATTAAAACATTTGCGGGAGATACAGGATAAAAATAGGCAGAAACCACCCCAAAGACAGCGCAAAAAATCCATTGACAGAGATAGCCGATAGATATGGAAAAACCGCCGTTATGGTGTTACCCATAGCGGCGGTGGTACATAATTATTTGCTGACTGCAAGCGTGATTTTCATATCCTGAACATTGATGATTGTTTCTTTTTTGCACTTCGGACAGTAGAGAGGAAAGTTTCTCATCTCAGTATTTTCCTGTATCATTGTTCGGGTTTTATTGCCGCAGACAGGGCAAAGTATCCATTCTGTTTTCATAATGTCGACCTCTTTGCGTTTCTCACTAATGGGAAAATATGAAATCTATATCATTCAATTTCAGTTAGAAATCTAAATTCCCCAATCCTGACTAATCATTTGCAGCTTTACCATATGCGGATAAATTTTGCCTGTGTTCATCAGTTTTTCCGGCGTTCCCTGTTCGGCAACCGTACCGTTTAAAAGCACAACCACTTTATCTGCGCCGCTTACGGTACGCATACGGTGGGCGATAACAAGTACGGTCTTGTCCTTTATCAGCCTTGACAAAGCAGCCTGTATCAATGTTTCATTTTCCACATCAAGACTTGCCGTTGCTTCATCAAGTAAGATAATAGGGGAATTTTTGAGAAAAGCGCGGGCGATTGAAATTCTCTGCCTTTCCCCGCCAGACAATTCGCAACCATTTTCACCAATCATACTGTTATACCCGTCTGGGAGCTTTTCTGCAAATTCTTCACAATTTGCTAGTCTTGCCGCCGCAATTACTTCTTCGTCGGTCGCGTCCTTTCTGCCTATTCTGATATTCTCCATGATTGTGTTGTTAAACAGCGTCACATCTTGAAATACGATAGAGTACAGAGACAGCAAGGTTTCCGGCTCTATTTTCGATATATCCATACCACCGACAGTAATCTTCCCTTTGTTTATGTCCCAAAACCGCGAGGCAAGACGCGACACCGTAGTTTTTCCGCCGCCGGACGGTCCGACTAAAGCGGTAACTTCTCCCTGTTTTGCCGTAAAAGACACATCTTTCAATACGGTTTCCCCAGTATTATAAGCAAATCCTACATGGTCGAATACAATGTCATAACCTTTATTTATCAGTTGATTTTCCCCTGTCTGAATAGGTTGGTCAAGGATTTCGTTCATGCGGTCTATGTTCGTTTTCGTAGAGATTACCGCAGCAAGATTTTGCAATGCGCCTTCAAGCGGGGCATAAAGCCTTGAAGCTACAAGCAAGAACATAAAAAACAGCGGAATATCAATTTCTCCACGAATAAGCAGCGTAGAGCCTACAAGCGCAACCGTAGCAATTCCAAACTTTAATATTAGTGTTGAAGAAACAACAAAAAGTGCTGTTCCAAGTTCTGTTATAATGTGCCGTTTTTCTACATAGTCAATTTTTTTGTCAAGTCCTTTCAGATAACTTTCTTCCGCATTGTTTGATTTCAAGTCCTGTAAACTTTCGATACACTCTTGTACACCGCTTTCAAGCGCGACATTTGCCGCTACAGATTTACAGTTGAAGTATTCCTGTATGCGAGCTGAAAAGAATGTGATTGTAAATGCAATCGGTAAAACCCACACCGCCGCAAGAGCCATTCGCCAGTCGTAAGCAAAAAGGCAGATTGCAATTAGTGTTGTTGAAATGAGGGAGCCTGCCAATGCGGGTACATAATGGGAGAATGCAGTTTCAAGCGTAGCACAGTCTCCCATAATAGAATTGGTTAAATCCGCAAGGTCTTTTTTGCCAAAAAAGGACAACGGGATTTTGCGTAGCCGTTCCGCTAAGGATATACGCCTTACCCCGCTTTCCACATAAGTCGCTAAGTAAGTGGCGTTATATTGAAACCAAGTCGCAATAAATATAAGGCATAAGCAAACCAAAGAACCAACCGCATAAAAAGCAATGCGGCTTCCATTCAAGTTCCCATTCATGGTGTCAATGACAAAGTAATAGAGCAATCCCACAGGGAGCATAAAGGATATATCCTGTACGACGCAGGCAATACAGCCTTTTATCAAATCGACAGCCCCCTGTCTTGATAATGCAAAACGTCTTTGCAATGTCTTAATCATGCGTTTACCTCCTTTGCAATCTTCCATTCTGCCGCTTCGGAATAATCCTTCCACATTTTTGTAAATATGCCGTTTCTTTCTATCAGTCCGCTATGTGTGCCGCTTTCGACAATTTCACCGTCTTGCAGTACATAAATGCAATCCGCGTCTGTGATTGACGACAACCTGTGTGCAATCATAATGACGGTCTTTCCCTTTGAAAGCGCGGATAAAGCCTGCTGTACGCGCACCTCATTATCGGGGTCGGCAAATGCGGTCGCTTCATCAAGGATTATGATAGGCGCATTTTTCAAAATCGCGCGGGCAATCGCTATTCTTTGCTGTTCGCCGCCGGACAGATATACGCCTTTTGCGCCGACAACCGTATCAATGCCATTCGGTAATTTTTCAATAATATCCAAGCACTGTGCAGCTTCCAAAGCATGGGCGATTTCTTCGCGTGTAGCGTCAGGCTTTGCCATACGCACATTTTCCAATATGGACGCTTTGATAAGTCGGCTGTTCTGAAATACAAAGGACACCTTATTCATCAATGTTTCTTTCGGAATGTCGCATATGTCGATATTCCCTATCAGTACGCGCCCTTTTTGCGGGTCAAAAAATCTTGTGACGATATTTGCAAGCGTTGTCTTGCCGCCGCCGGACGATCCTACCAATGCGACTGTCTGCCCCGGTTTTATGGAAAGAGATACATCATTGAGCGCGTTTTTCTTTCCGTCATAGCTGTAACTAACGTGTTCTAATGTAATCCCATTATCTTTAGGGATATTATTCACGCTGCTTTCAGATAATGGTTTTTCGTTCAGCACTTCATTAATCCTGTTAATTGCGTCGCCTACAATCATTGCGTCCTCGCTCATAAACATAATTTTTGTGAGCGTCGTACCAATGACGGGCGTAATCACAATATAGAAAATAAGGTTTAACAGAAGTTCATTTGTTACGCCGCCCCTTGTAAAGAGAATACCTCCGGCAATCAGAAACGCGAATACACTGTTAATTGCCGTTGTATAGAACATCATAGGCAGACGCAGCCCCTTTGTGTATGCGATTACCCATGTTTCGTAATTGTCTATCGCGTTTTTGAAGCGTTTGAAAGAAAAGATTGTCTGTCCGAAAGTCTTTACTACGGGTACGCCCCGCACATATTCAACGGCTTCATTTGACATATCGGCAAGCGCATTTTGATATTGTTCCATTCGCTTTTCCATGTCTTTTCCTGTCATTTTCATCATAATCAGAAAACCAAGCACAACGGGAACAAGGCTTAAAAGCCCTAACCGCCAGTCAAAAGCAAGCAACAGGAAAAGTAGCCCTATAGGGGTGGCAATCGCCCCCGCTTTGTCGGGAAGCCTGTGTGCAAGATACGTTTCCGTAGCAGCACTGGAACCGTTTACTATTCTCCGCAGCTTTCCACTTCCATACTTCTCCGTTACTCCGAGCGGCAATGCTGCAATATGGCGCATAAGCTCTTTTCGGATATTAGCGGCAACCCGGAACGCGCTCAAATGCGAACACATCAAAGCGGCTATGTAAACAACAATAGAGATAACTGCAAACAATACGGCAGACCAACCGTAGCCTGTGACATTCTCCGCCTGTGAGAAGTCCGGGGAAACCTCCAGTATGTCGTGAATAATACACCATATATACCAAAAAGGTACAAGAGCCAACAGTGCACTCATTACAGACAGTACCCAAGAAAGATAGGTCAATATCTTATGCCCTCCGGCATAACCCATCAGTCTTGATAGATTTGACTGTTTTTTCATTGATAAAACCTCCTTGAAAATTTTTTATGATACGAGAACAAAATGAACGTCCTCCAATATCCTCATTTCAGTTAGTGTTGCCCTTGTGAAGTTAGCAGTAACTAACCTGTGTATAAAAATTATAGGGCAGATTGCCCTAACGAATTTATTCATTTTTATTGCCCCATAATTTTCATCCACCCGGCGGTATAGAAATCTCTCATTTCTTTCAAATAGTGCTTTGCTTCTTCAAGAGGCATTTCATGTATAATCAGCTCAAAAAATGTATTAAACATTCCTGTAATCAAGATATGCTCCAACCGTTCATCAATGGGGGGAGCAGGTCTGCCTATCTTTTCAAGAACTGCTAAATAATCATGTGTTCCTTTTGTTTCTATTTCCACCATTTCATCAATCAATTTTGAAAAACGTGTTCCCTCCGAACAGCAAAGTATGAGCTTAAATTCATTCAAGTGTTCATAGGCATACAAGAGCATTTCATACATACATTCGCCGGAAGTAGAAGTAAGATTGTTAGGTTGTTCTTCTGGCGGAATTTCAGCAAATTCTTTTTGAGCCTTGCAAAATCGTTCCAGTAAAAAATTGTAGTGTTCGCCTACCAATGCTTCAAACAAGTCCTCTTTACTATCATAATAGCCATATAAAGCCCCTGTGGTTACGCCTGCTTTTTTAGCAATATTTCGTAATGAAGCAGATGTGAAGCCTTTTTCAAGAAATTCCTGTATAGCAGCCGATAAAATCATCTGCAATGTCGTTTTTTCTTCGTTGCTCATTTTTAATCCTCTTTTTATAACACTGTTATATAACATCGTTATAATAGCACCTCGCAAAAACTTTGTCAATTCCCCAATATTATTTTCCACTATCCAAATATCATTTTCTGTCTGCTCAGAGATGTAAATTTCATTATCTTTTTGTTTGAAAAGGTGTTAAATGACCGTCTTTCAGTTAACACCCCTTGAAAGTGCGTTTACCCCCCATATATTCAAGGACTTTCGCCTGTTTCGTCCATTTGCCCTCGTAAATTGTGCCCCTTGTTAGATAACGGGGACTTTGAATGGCTTGCAAGCATGACGGGATTACTTCGCCAGTTGCTGAAATTGTGAGCGTATCCGTTAAGTATATCAGGTAAAATTTAAAAATTGTTTTACTTTCGAGCAACCACACAAAGCCAGCCTTTAGCATTTTTGTTCGTTTCTATATGCGTAAATCCTGCTTTTTCCAAAGAATATTTAATCTCTTTGGAAGTATAAATTTTCATTCCTTTTATAATCTCTGTCCATTTTTTATCTTTGTCATTTTCGCCATTTGACTCATTACAAACCATAAAAATTCCACCTTTTTTTAGCACTCTATATATCTGGCTAAAACTTTGGTCAATATCAGACCAAAAATATATTGTTTCAAAAGCAGTTGCTAAGTCAAAGGTTTCATTGGCAAAAGGAAGTTCCTGCACATTTCCTTGCAGAATTTCACAATGCTTTCTTTCTACTGCAAATTTATTAACTTTTTTTGATTTTCTAACACTAACCTCTGAATAATCAATGCCAAAAACTTTACCCTTTGGACTTTTTTCTAATAGTTTTTTTATATTTGCACCACCACCGCAACCAACGTCTAATGATATATCGTTCTTATTAATTTTTATATGCTTCAATCCCCATTCTGCCATAGGAGAATGACCTATATTCATCATATTAACCATAAGGCTTCCGCCAAGTCCTTTAGGTTTACAAGTGTTTTGAAAAAAAGACATAATTACACCTCTCCTTACATCAATCAAGTTAGCTTTGACTAATTCATTCTATCATTATTATAAAATTCGTGCAATAAAGTCTTAAAATAATTGCAGAAATGAGATAGTGTATTTACGCAGGTTTTCTCAATTTAGTATCTGTTTTCAAGTCAAAGAGGGTAGACAAAAAATATTATCTGCCTACCCTCTTTTTCATCTTATAAGCGTTACATTACTATGCGTAGATAATTTCTGCATTGACGATTTCTCTTGCTCTTGCCTGTATCTCGTTTATTCTGCCAACCCACAACATCGGGCGTTCTGTTTTGAGCTGTTCAGTAACGCCCTCCTTATCAGCCATTTGCTCAACCAATCGAAACATCATCTCCGTTGCCTGTTCGTCAATATCAGCAAGATAACTGTTCAATCTGCCACTTGTGAGTAGCGTGATGTAAACTGCTTTCTTGCATTCCTGTAAATAGCGTTTGTGTCGCTGTCCCCATAAGCCGATAGGCTTGTTTTCTTTTTCGGTTGGTAAAGTAAGGCAAGGAATATAATAATCCCCCTGCAATTCATACCAAAGTCCGTTGCTTTCATCGTAAATATATTTCTCCATAGTGTTATCCTCCAAAATAATCTATTCGCACATACATCACAGTTTCCCGATTACCACACTTTGTTATATTGTGTTATCAGATTTTTCTGCCCTTGATTTTGCCCTTATGATTGTGCAGAACAAGGGTAACATTGTGTGAAATCATATAAAGGGATAAGGTGGACTGATTGCGATAAATCCTTTATTTTCAAGGCTTTCGGAGGATTTTATTAAAACTCTATGAGGTGCGATAAACACCTGTGAAATTATGAATTTCTAATTTGTATTTGCTTTCGCCCAAAAATTGTACTAAGGCGCTTTCGCTCGTCTTAACGGTGCTGCCGTCCGCCTTCTTGATGGAGATATTTTTTTTCGTGCTGATCCCCGTCTTTTTGATACGGTCGATAAATTCCGTCTTGAAAAGGGCACGCTGTCTTTCGTTTTCGTGGATGGGATCAAAGAAATATTCCTTCAATTCCTTTGCCTTCTCCCTGTTGGGTGCAACCATGTCAAGTATCCTCTCCTGTGTTTCACGCATCAGCCGCATCGGGCCAAGGTCTCTCCAGCCCTCCGCTCCCTTGTCTCTCATGTCAATGCTTCCGACAGCCTTCGCCGCCCCCTCGTAAGCGTTGCGGCTTGCATATTCCTTGTATCCGCGAATACTGTTTTCCACCTTGCGCAGGGGCTGCTCTGCCGCATAAAGCCGCATCAAATCATCCGCATTGATCCCCGCAAGCTCCCTTGCCCTTGCCGCATCAATTTCTCCGGAAAGCATCTTTTCCAAAATCAGCTTGTCCCCGGCCGTCAGGTTGATCTTCCCTCGCACCTTCTCGGCTGCCTTGCGTAGCTGTCTGCGCTCGTCATAAAGCTGCTTCATGCTTTCCGTGTCAACCCTGCTGTAATCGGGCAGTTGCCCCTCTCTCAGCAGTTTTTTCATCTGCTTTTCCGCTCTTTCGTTTGTGTATCTTGTCAGCTTCGCCGTCTCAATCTGCAAGTCATCCATGGCTCTTTCAAATTCATCCCGCATGCCTGCCTTCATGCCGTCGTCAACCGTTTCCGCAAGCGGAATCTGTCTGTATTTCATCCCCTCTGCCACATCCGCAATCTTCTGCAGCTGCTCGGAGGGAACCACAATGTCCTTCGGGAAAAATTCAGGGTATCTGTCGCTCAGCTCCATGTAAAGCACATCCACATTTCCCTTTTCGCCGACACGCACGCCGCCAAGCTTCCCTCTGGTGCCCTTCCGCCATGCGCCAAAGTCCGCAATGTCTCCGGCATCCTGCTTGCTGATGGTCAGCTTCAGCTTCCGCAGTCTCTCCTTCAGTTCCTTGTCAACCATGGCTCTGTTGTCCGTGCTGCCGTTTTCAAAAAGCTGTTTAAAAATGCTGTCCCTTGTCTCAATGCTGATTTTTCCGTTTTGTGCGACCTCCTGCATGGCTCCCTTCATCAGCTTTCTGCCTTCCTCACGGCTTGCCGCTCCGCTCATGCCCAAAATATGCTCTGCCCGCTTAACCATCTGCACCTGCAAGCTTTTTTCCATCTGCTGCACCTTCTTGGTCTTTATGCCGAGCATATCTTCCAGCTCTTCCTTGCGGCTGATCAGTCGCTCAAGCTCCTTTGTTGCGCCGGCGGCATCGTTTCCGAATTTCTGTCCGATCTCTTTTGTTTTGTCGGCCCACCATCCGTCATCATTCATCAGGCTGTATTCCTTTGCAAGCTCCGGAAGGTCAGCCTCGTTCAGCAGCTTTTTTCGTCCCTTTCTTACGGTCTCCGTCTCCTTTTTCACCGCCGCCTCCAAAAGCTCCTTCTTTGCGGTCTCTCGGCTTGCCTGCACCGCTCTTTTTCCTTCCGTTGCCTTCTCAAGCACCTCGCCAACCTTCTTCGCCCCGGCTCCCAGTGCCGCAAGCCCCACGTTAAATGCTGCATCTGTTGCCTCCTGCTTGCCGATGTCCTTTGCAATCTCCTTGCGGCTCTTTCCGTCTGCCATGCCGGCCGCAATCGTCATCGGCGTGTTCACCACCGTGTCCGCCGCCTGCTGTCCCAGCATCCTTGTGGCAAAGGTGCCGGCTTTGCCCAGTGTTTTGCCCCCTGTCAGCTTACCCACGCCCTTGAGTGCCGCTTTCTCTGCCGCTGCGCCTGCCGTTCCGTAAAGAATACCCGCCTGCGTCAGCTCTCCGGCAAGCTCGCCTCTGCCATAGCTTTTTTTGTTTGCCGCCTTTACCTCTTGCCGCACCTTATCCTGCGCCGCCATCTGCTTGGAAAGGGCTGTGTTTCCTGTCTTTTTCGCTATCTTCTTTACGGCAGTGTCGTAAATGTCAAGTCCTGCCGCCTGTCCAAAGCCTGCACCGAAGGCAGTACGCTTTTGCTGTTTGGAAAGCTCTCCCTGCAATTTTGTTACTTGGCTGATTCTTGCCTTTGCCTCCTTGTTTCCAAGGAAGGAGGCCAAAAGGTTCTTGTCTCGGATTCGCCCAAGCTCCTTTTGCGCCTGTCCAATCTGCTTTTCTCTTTCCTTGCCGCTCAAGCCCTTGTTTGCGCTCAGTGCCTTTGCCCTCTGCAAAACAGCACTGTCCTTTCCCATTGTAGGTGCGCTGGTTTTCCTTGCCGTTGGTCTATTTAGCTGCATCCCACGGAAAAGATTTGTGTCAGGCACATGCTTTGCGCTGTCGGTTGTCTTGCTTGCTGTCCTGCTTGCAGATCCGGCAGAACGGCTTTTCGCCGTCCCACCCTTCTTCTCGTTGATTTCCTTCTGTGCCGCCGAGACAATAACCTTCTTTCCTGTTGTGCCGAGAAGTCCCCTCTCCTCCATTTCCTTGCGCAGTCTCTCGCTCTCTGTCATGTCTCAGCCCTCCTTATCGTTTCTTCATGTAATATTTCTTTCCGCCGGAGGCAACCATTTTCAGCGTGCCGCTTTTCAGCATCTCGTCAACCTCACTTAAGCCAACCTTTCCCATGCCGCTTACCATAATCCAGCCGTCGCCCATCTCGTTCCCTGTGGGCAGGCTGCTCACATCCGTGCTGTTGTTTCCGCCGCCGCCTTTGTTGCCGCCCTTGCCGCTGTTGCCTTTTGTCCCTCCGCCGCTCCCTCGTGTCACACTGCTGTTCACCTTAGCGATATTCGCCCTCGTCAGCATCGCGTCCAGTGCAAGCTGCTCCAACTCTGCATCCTGCATCCGCTTCAAATAGCTAACGTCATAGCCCATTGCCGCCAGCTTCTTGTAGTCGCCCATCTGCAGCGCAAGGTCAATCTGCTGCTGCCGCAGTGTGTCCGCATATTGCTTGCTTGCCAGAATCTCCTGATGGGTCTGGCTGTTCATGCTGTCGCCGTATTCCCGCAAGCCCTGCTTGTAGTTCGCCGCCCATTGGTTCCAGCTGTTTCGGTTCGCCGCCTCGTTCTGCAATGCGTTCATCGCCTGCTGCTTTGCGTCCGCATAATAGCCGCTGATGTCGCTGTCTGCCTGTGTCCGCGCCTGCAATGCCTGCAAAGCGTAGTCTCTTAATGCCTGCTGCCTTGCCTGCTCGTTGCTGGCAAGGTTGTTTTCATAGTTCGCCGCAAGCGCAAGGTTCGCGCTCTCGCTGCTGCCCCCGCTGATGCCAAGCGCCGCAAGCTGCTGCGGCAATGCGTTTTCGTTCTGCCGCTTTAAGATGTATGCCTGCCTTGCCAGCTCGTCATAATTGCTGTTTGCCTTCTCCTGCTCCGTCCGGTTCTGCGCCAGTGCGGCGGAAAGCAGTGCCTTCCTCTGCTCCGCAAGGCTCTCTGCCATCTCGTTGTAGCCGCCGAAAAGCTCGTCCTTCGTCATCCCTTCGTATGTGGGCATCTCCTGCTTTTCCCCGAAAAGGTTGTTGTAATTGCTGTAAATCTGGTTGGTGTAGCCCTTGTTTGTTCCGTTCGCGTTCATCCAGTTCAGCTTGTTCTGCCGCTCCTTCTCCAGCTGCACCATTTCCTGCGTGCTGCTTGCGTTCTTTATCGCCGCCGCATAGTCCTTGTTCGGGTCGAAGTAGCCGAATTGCCCGTAAACGGAATTCGCCGCCGCGTCCGTCCCTGTGCCGTAGCCTGCCGCTGTCAGTGGCGTGCCGCTTGCCGCCGTGCCGCTGTCTCCGCCGCCGGATGCTGTTTTCAGAGCCACTCCGTTCGGCGCAGTGTAAAGCCCGATACCGTTGTTCCCCTCCGTAATGCCGCCGCCGTATTTTGCCAGCAGCTCCGCATTGGAAAGCTTCACATCATTCGGGTCGGAAAGGCGGAAGGCGAAGGTGTTGTTTTCCTTTCCTGCCAGTCTTTCGTTCACTCTCTGCATCTCCTTTGCTACCCGTGCATCGTGTCCGACAATGTTCCCCCCGGTGTATCGGTTCACAAAATTGCCGTCCTTGTCATAGGTTGTCGTTGTCACCGTCCCCCGGTTGTATTGGTCTACGATTTTGTTCCCAAGCTCGTCTCCGCGCACCACCAAATCGCGCACCCAGCCGATATCGTTCTCACCTAAGCCGTAGCCGTTGCTGTTCGCTAAGGGATAATATCTGTAGTTGTCCCTCAGCTTCTCCGCCGCCCTGTGCGCCGCTGTCATGCCGCCTTGGTCGCCTGCCGCCTTCGCCTCGTTGTATTTCTGCTGATAGCTTTTTAAAAGCGTCTGGTCGGGAAGGCTCATGCTCCCGTCCCCGTTGTAGGTTCCCTCGCCGCTCTCCGCCTTCTGGTGGGCGTATTGTCTTGTGATGTAAGCCTGTAGGGCTGCCCGCTGCGCCGCGTCCGTGCTCCCGAAGGAGGTCGGCGCGGTCGGGTTTTCCGCCTCTGCCGCCGCCGCTGTCTGGGTCTGCGTGGTCGCTGTCGGCTGTATTGCCGCCTTGTTCGTGTTGTTCAGTGCCGCCTCCGTGCTGCGGTATTGCCCCTGCGGTGCGCTTGCCTGCGGCATCCCGCCGTAAATGTCGTTTGTGTAGCCCTTCGTGTTCGTTCCGCTCGCGTTCATCCAGTTCAGCTTGTTCTGCCTCTCCGCAATCAGCTTCGCCTGCTTCACGGGGTCTTTCTCGTTCCGGATGGCTGCCGCGTAGTCCAGATTTTTGTCAAAATAGCCGCCGCTGCTATTTCCCTTTCCGTCTCCGCCGGAGGAAGAGTTTCCCTTTCCGGAAGAGCTGTAAGAGCCGCCGTAAATGCTGTTTGTGTAGCCCTTCGTGTTCGTCCCTGCGGCGTTCATGGCATCAATCTTATTCTGTCTCTCTGCCTTTAGCTGCGCCTGCTTCGCAGGGTTCTTTTCTGCTTTAATGGCTGCCGCGTAGTCCTTTTTCGGGTTATAATAGCCTGCCAAGATCTCACCTCCTTATTTTTTTGCAAGAAAAAAGCGACTTTGCAAATGCGCATCGTCGCTTTCCTTATTACTATTTCAAAATAGTGATTTTTCTCCGTTCTCCGTCCCAGAGCACCGCATGCCCCATCGTCTCTGCAATAAAGCGCAGGGGCACCAGCGTCCGCCCCGTTCTCTCGTCAAGGATGGGTGCCTGCTCCATCAGCCGCTTGCCGCCGTCTACCAGTGCCGTCTGGTTGCCGATGGAAAGCTCAATGTCGTGCGCCCTGCTGCGGATGATAATGCGGCGGCTCTTTGCCAGCCATTCCACCCTGCATCCAAGGCTCTCGCCCACAAAGCGCAGGGGCACCAAGGTTCGCCCCGTCTTTTCGTCCACAATGGGCGGCTGGTCAAGGGAAATCTCCTTCCCGTCGTCAAATGCCTTGTCCTTCCCGATGAAAAGTTCCACCGCCGTCCCCTGCAGGTTCTCCCTTGCAAGGTCAATCGCGGTATACATGTCCATCACAAACCCCATCCCGAAGTCCTTCGTTCGGTAGGTGATGTATTCGTAGGGGATCCAGAAAAAGCCCTTGTCGCCCCAGTCCTCGCCCCAGCTGTTCTGGCATTCCAGAAAGCCCTTGTAGTGTCTGCCGTGAATCGTCTTTTCCTTCGTGTCATCGTAGCCGATGATCAGCACCGCATGTCCGCCGATGAGGAATGTCCCTAAGGGAAGTCCAATACATCCCTCTGTGGGCGAATAGATTTCCTCTGAACAGGTCATCCCTAAAAGCACGGGATTCTGATTGGCGAGAGAGAGCTTCACTTCCTCCAGTGTGTCTACCCTCGCGTAGTTTTTGCAGTAGTATTTCGGAATGTGCTGTTCCTCCTCCGCCGTTACTGCCATCGATGGAAAGTGCAGCTTGCCTGTTTTCTTGAAGCTCTCCTGGTCGTAGCTTGTAAAGGGGTAAAATACCTCGTCAAAAACCCCGTCCTTGCATAATGCCTTGCAAACGTCTAAAAGCGTGCTGCCCTCTGTGTAGGCAATGCCGTCCCTCGCCTTCACCGCTTTGGCAAGCCCCAGAGGGGAAAAGTTGTATCTCCGCTCGCCCCAGTCCTGCGTTTCCTGCAAATTTTTCAGCGCAGTCCCGGCAAAGCTGTGGCAAAAGCCGCTCTTGCCCTGTCTGCGAATCGGGCCGCAGCTCTGCCGCAGGCTCACCCTTTCCGGCAGCTCTCCCCCCGCGCATACGATTTTGCCGTAATGCCAGTCCCGCTCGTCTCTGGGGCTTTTCAGTAATGTTAAAGGTTCTTTCATTTCCTTCCCTCCCTTGCTTTTAAAAGCCTGTCCATTAAAACCATTGTCCGCAGCATGTCCTCGGAAAGATGCATCTGGTTCGGATCTGCAAAGCATCCCCTTGTAATCATCTCCTGCACCAGCTCCTTCGCCCATGTCGGCACCTCCGCAAGCGTTTCGTAACGCTTTTCCATCTCTGTCTCCCTCTTTTCCTTCCAGTCGCTCGCTACCTCAAAATGGGAACGGTCGGGCGTGTCCCATCTGCCGCCCCATGTAATCCCCAGCTGCGCCGCAATCCTTCCGCACCTGTCGAAAAATGCTGCATCGGCGTATTCCTGCCCCTTTACGTTCTTGCATACGTCCCACGCCAGCCGTCCGGTGTGGCGGCTCTTTCTCGTCCATGTGATAATCGCGCCGGCTCTCGTCCTGCCCTGTGCGTAAAGGTAGTCCTGCCGCTCCTGTGTGCGGTAGGTCTCCGTGATCAAAACGGGCAGTCCCTCCTTTTCGCATTCTGCGAGAAATGCCCTGCACGCCGCCTGCGCCGCAGGCAAAAGCGCGCCGATGTCTCTGCATGCCTTCGTCTCATTTGCCATCGTCCTCGCCCCCGATGCTTGCCGCAGCGTCAATCCGCTCAGATGCAATCTTGAGTCCCTTAATCAGCATAGGCGGCACGTTTACGCCCATTTCCACCATGTTCTCCAAAATGCTCCTGATTTCGTTTACCAGATAGTTCGCCAGCACAAACCACCCGATAAATTGCATGAAGCCAAGCCCCACGCCGATGGTCTCACCCATCTGCGCAAAGGAATAGCCGATGTAAAAGGCGATTGCGATAACCACCCAGTACCAGACCTTCTTCATCGCGCCAATTGCGCCTACCTTGCTGCAGCTTTCCCCCTTCATGCGGCTTTTTGCCCAGCCTGTCAGCCAGTCGATGAGGTTGAACGCCAGAAAGCCGGCAAAGAGAAACCAGTATTTCCCCAATGCCGCCGCCATCGCCGCCAAAAGCGCGCCGCCAATCATGTTTACCTTGCAAAATGCACCTGTCATGCGCCTGTCTCCTTTCATCCCATCATGCCGATCAGCTCCTGATACTGTTCTTCCGTAATGCGGTTCGCCATCAGGAATACATCCAGCTTGTTCAGCATGTCTTCCTTCTTGTAAGCCCCTCTTTCAATCAGCTTTTTCAATCTTGCGTATGTCATAATGCAGTCTCTCCTTTCAAATCTCTAATTCCTTCATGCAGACCAGATAGTCCACATTGATTGCTGTCTCCAAAATTGCCTGCTCCTGCTCCGTCAGCGTCTCCGGCACAGGCTCCGGCTCCTTCGGCGGCTCGCCCTTTAAAAATCGTACCGTAGCACCGTTTTTATAGTGCCGCTCCACGCTGCCTGCGTGCGCTTCTTCCTTCTGCATCCGCTCCACCTCATTTCTCGTCTAATTGATAGGCAATGTCCACGCTCCCAAGGCACTGCCGTCCCTCCGGCAATGTCTCCGATGGATTCGTAAAAAGAAAAGCCATCTGTATCTCCAAAGAGCGTTGAAAAGGAAGGTATCCGATAAACGGAATCACGTTCATGTAACCATCCTTCCGGTCGGTTGCGGAACTGCTGAAACCCTTTCCTTCCGTAATCTTTTCCGCCAGAATATTGACCCAACTGTTTCCTACCTGCAAATTTCCGAAAAGATCCCGCTGGCAGATCGTATTTCTCCCTTCCAAGCTCGGCAAAAGGTAGGTAAAGTCCGTTGCAAGCAGATGTCCAACCATGCCATAATTAGTACTGGCTACAGCCATCCGCACATCGGCAAATATCTCTCCGTCTATCAGAATACGCATATCCCAAGCACCTTCGCCAATATTCGCACCTGAAGAATTGTATGGAATACACCCAAACAAATCCGCCTGCAGCAGCTTTCCCATTCCGCTGATTACCGCCATGGTATGCCATTTGTTCGGCGTGAGGGCAACCTCCCCCGTGCGCACTGTCTCAAAGCCGCCTGCGGCATTGCCCTCCTGCAATTCCTTCAAAAATCCTTTCATGCTCCTTCACCCCCTATCAAGGACTT
>OCHG01001404.1_pt1 | contig 15524 bp, 12 predicted proteins | sample 1538801 | NCBI WGS metagenome assembly OCHG01 (sample SAMN04571727, study PRJEB22368) | human gut metagenome | biome: human gut; material: stool | host: Homo sapiens | place: Luxembourg | collected 2012-09-20 | reverse complement strand
ACCGCACGTTTAGTAAGAGGACAGATCCTTCAGATCAAGGAACAGGATTATGTGCAGGCAGCAACAGCACTTGGTGCATCAACCGGACGTATTATTATCAAACATCTTCTTCCGAATACACTGGGAATTATTATGGTTGATATCACGATGTCAGTTCCGGGATTTATTTTCAGTGAGGCTTTCTTGAGTTATATCGGACTTGGAGTAAGACCACCGGAAACCAGCTGGGGAGCACTTGCATCAGCAGGACAGCAGCAGCTTATGTTTTACCCGTATCAATTGTTCTTCCCATGTCTGATGATCGTACTTACAATGCTGACCTTCCATCTGATCGGTGACGGACTTTCAGATGCATTGGATCCGAAGCTGAGAAAATAAAAGGGGGAACTACAAGATGAAAGAAAAAATACTGGAAGTGAAAAATCTGGAGGTATCTTTTAAGACCTACGCCGGAATCTCACACGCAGTAAGAGGAATAGATTTTGATCTGCATAAGGGAGAAACTCTTGCGATAGTAGGAGAGTCTGGTTGTGGTAAGACGGTATCTTCAAAAGCAATCATGCGATTGCTTCCAGAATCAAACACATTAATAAATGAAAATTCTGAAGTATTGTTTCATGGGGAAGATCTTCTGAAAAAGTCAGAAAATGAAATGGTTTCTATTCGAGGAAGCAAAATTTCAATGATTTTCCAGGATCCAATGACTTCACTGAATCCGACCATGAAGATCGGGGATCAGATTGCAGAAAGTATTCTGATCCATAGACAGATTTCTAAAGAAGAAGCACATAAAGAAGCTTTAGAAATGCTGCAGCTGGTTAAAATACCAAATGCAGAAAAACGAATGAAACAGTATCCATTTGAGTTTTCCGGCGGTATGAGACAGAGAGCGATGATCGCAATTGCGCTTGCATGTAAACCGGAAATCCTGATCGCAGATGAGCCGACCACTGCTCTGGACGTAACGATCCAGGCACAGATCATGGAGCTGATCGGAGAACTGCAAAAAGAACTGGATATGGCGATGATCCTTGTAACACATGACTTAGGTGTTGTAGCGAGCGTTGCAGATAAGATTCAGGTTATGTATGCAGGAAAAATATTAGAACGTGGTGATGTACGAGAAATTTTCTATCAGTCTACACATCCTTACACGAGAGCTCTTCTGGATTCCGTTCCGAAGATCCATTCTACAAATAAAGAAACATTGTATTCCTTAAAAGGAACGCCGCCGGATCTTATCAATCCGCCGGTTGGATGTTCTTTCGCTCCACGTTGCGAGTATGGAATGAAGATCTGCAGAAAGAAATATCCGGAGCTTACAAAATTCAGTGATACACAGGAATGCAACTGCTGGCTTCATGATCCAAGAGCGGATGTGAGCAATCTTCCTGAGAATATGATAAGGAGGAGACAGTAACCATGGATAAAAAAGAAGTACTGATCGAAGTGAAAGACCTGAAGAAATATTTTCAGGTTGGAAGAAACCAGACACTGAAGGCAGTGGATGGGGTAAACTTTAAGATCTATAAAGGTGAGACTCTTGGAATCGTAGGAGAATCCGGCTGTGGTAAAACAACCTGTGGAAAGACAGTTATGGGGCTTTATCAGGCAACAGGCGGGGAAGTTATTTTTGATGGAGTCGATATTAATAAACTGAATAAAAAAGAAAAGAAAGAGTTTACAAAAAGAGCTCAGATTATTTTCCAGGATCCGTATTCTTCACTGAATCCAAGAATGACAGTCGGTGATATTATCGGAGAAGGAATTGACATCCATAAGCTTTATACCGGAAAAGAACGTCAGGAAAAGATTTATGAATTACTGGAACTGGTAGGACTTAACCGTGAGCATGCACTTCGTTTCCCTCATGAATTCTCAGGCGGACAACGACAGCGTATCGGAATTGCAAGAGCACTTGCAATCGAACCGGAATTTATCGTCTGTGATGAGCCAATCTCAGCACTTGACGTTTCCATTCAGGCACAGGTTGTTAACCTGCTGATCGAACTTCAGCAGAAGAAAAATCTGACCTATCTCTTTATCGCACATGATCTGTCTATGGTTAAACATATTTCAGACCGTGTCGGTGTAATGTATCTGGGAAATATGGTTGAATTTGCAGAGAGTGATGAATTATATCAGAATCCACTGCATCCATATACAAAAGCGCTGATGGCAGCGATTCCGATCCCGGATCCAGACACAGAAGAACAGAAGAAGAGAATTCGACTCGAGGGAGAGATCCCGAGCCCGGTTAATCCAAAACCTGGATGCAGATTTGTGACAAGATGTAGATATGCAACAGAAAAATGTCACCAGGAAACACCGAAGCTTGAAGAACTTAAACCGGAGCATTTTGTAGCTTGTCACAGAGCAAAAGAGTTGATGGAGGATCACCTGCAAGAGTAATCTTGCTGGATATAAAGGAGGAAGACTATGAAAAAAAGAAAAACATTAGCAATGGGGCTCGCAGTAGCACTGGCTGTCAGTTGTCTTGCCGGATGTGGCGGAGATGACAAAAAAGCATCGTCTGATGGTGGAAGTGGATCAGATCAGGTTCTGAATCTCTTCACTAACAGTGTAGTTGTCGGACTGAATCCGCTGATCAACACAACTGGTCCGGATAATGAGGCAAACAACATGATTTTTGATCCGCTGGTTAGAATGAGATGTGCAGAGGGAAACACCTATGAGCTCGTTCCGGCTGCAGCAGAAAGCTGGGATGTAAGTGAAGATGGACTTACTTACACTTTCCATATGAACAAGGATGCAAAATGGAGCGATGGAACAAAAGTAACAGCAAATGACTTTGAGTTTTCATTCCAGCAGATGGCAACTCCTTCTGTTGCAGCAACAAACGCATGGTTATTTGACGGTGTTATCGAGAATTTTACAGAGGCTCTTTATGATCAAGGAAAGAAACCGGAAGATATCGGTGTACATGCAATAGATGAAGATACTTTGGAAATCAAGATTAATTATCCTGCTTCTTATTTCCTGGAACTGGTTTCAACATCAGCTTATCCGGTAAACAAAGCAAAATATGAAGAACTCGGAAGCGATTTTGCAACATCAGATACGAAGACCGTATATAACGGACCTTTCAAGATTGAAAGCTGGAGCCAGAATACAGAGATGGTATTGGTAAAAAATGATCAGTACTGGGGAGCTGATGATGTAAAACTTGAGAAGATCAATTATAAGGTTATTCAGGAAAGTAACACAGCAGTTCAGTCTTATATCAATGGTGAGCTTGATGTAATTGCAACATCAGATCCGAACTGGGCAAAGACAATCGAAGAACAAGGTGGATCACAGTCTTATACTGTTCCAAATAGTTCACCACAGTTCTATATGTTGAATGCTGCTAATGAATATCTTAGCAATGAAAAAATCAGACAGGCCTTAACGGTTGCATATGATCGTCAGCAGATGGTTGATGACCTTCGTAACGGAAAAGGTAGTCCTATTTATTCATTGATGCTTGATCAGGTTATGGTTGGAGATAAATCTTATACAGAATTAGTTGATGGAAAGAACTATTTAGTAAAAGAACTTCAGGATGAGATTAAAGATCCTAAAGCATTATTGATTGAAGGGTTAAAAGAACTTGGTAAAGATCCAGACCCGTCAAAAGTGACAATCCGCTATGCAAGCCGTGGAACAACAGAAGTTTCTAAGAAGATTGCTGAATGGATGAAACAGACATGGGAAGAGACTCTTGGAATCAATGTTGAAATCAACATGATGGAATGGAATATCATGTGGGATAAGATTGATGAAGGCGATTATGATATTGCTACAGCTGGTTGGGGACCATACTACAATGAACCAAGTGCACTTCTTCAGTTATTTGATCCAGATAATGGTTACTTCAATTCTAAGAAGACTGGATGGACAGACGATAGTTCTAAAGAATTCCAGAATCTTCTGAATGAAGCAAAATATGAGGTTGATGATCAGAAGAAAGCAGATATTTACCTTCAGGCAGAAACATTGCTTGTAAAAACTGCATTAATTGAACCTACTTATGTTGAAAAATCTCCTACATTTGTGAAAGACTATGTAAAGAATTACTTTGTTTCTACAAATGGTCAGGTTGATTTCTCTCAGGTTTATATTGAAAAATAGTATATTGACTTACAGAGTAAACTAAATTGAAATGTCATAGAGGTTATAAAACCTCTATGGCACTTTAGGTTTAAAAAAAAAGTAAATGGAGAAATGATTATGTATGTAATTAAAAATGGAACCATTCATACCGGAACGGGTGAAGTGCTCGAAAACTATGATATCTTAATCGAGGGGAAAAAGATTAAGAAAATCGAAAAGAATATCTGCGAAGCAGATGCAGAAATTATCGATGCAACCGGAAAACAAGTTTTCCCTGGTTTCATCGATCCACATTCTTCTATCGGAGCTATGGGGATTCCGACTCGTTACAGAGATAATGCAGAAACTACAAATGTAATCAATCCGGATCTGAGCGTGAAGTATGCCATCGATCCAGATGAAGTGAATGCACAGGAATTCTACAAATCAGGAATTACATCTGTTGGATTTTCACCGGATCACAGCAATGTGATCGGAGGACAGATTACAGTGTGTAAGACAGCTCCGGATCATATGGCAAACCGTATTGTAAAAGAGCACGCAGCAATGAAGGGGAGCGTATGCTCAACCGTTAAGGATGTATATGGTGCAAGTAACCAGATGCCGAAAACAAGAATGGGAATTTTCCATTTGCTCAAAGAAGCAATCAGAAAAGATGACCTTTTGAAGAAATATCAGATGCCATTTGTCATCGCAGCAGAAACTGCAGGTGAGATTCAGTGTCTTATGGAGCTTCTGAAAGATGAAGATATCCAGCTTACAATCGTAGATGGATTTGAATTTGGCGATGCGATTGAAGAACTGAAAGAAAAGAAAGTTGGAATTATCTTTGGTAATTTCAGCAATCTGTCACAGATTTCCAAACATGAAATCGACCTTTCCAGATTAAAAGAACTGGTAGAAAACGGAAACCGCATCGCATTTACAAACACATGCAAAGGTGCTTCTGAAGGTAGAGAAGTATTCATCTGGAGTGCAATCGAAGTATATCGTGCAGGAATCGATGCCGAGGATGTAGTAAAAATGATGACGATCCAGCCAGCCGAGATGCTTGGTGTTGCAGATCAGATCGGAAGTATCGAAGTTGGAAAAGACGCGGACATCACAATTTACAGTGATCATCCTGTAAAATCTTATGCGGCACACGTACAGTTTTGTATGATAAATGGAAAGGTGGTATTATCGTAATGCAGACATTAATCAAAAATGGTATTTTGTATACAATGACAGAGGATAAGGGCATCTTTCAGGGGGATATTCTCGTCGAAGGAACAAAGATCAAAGAAGTAGCAGAACATATCAGTGAAGACTGCTTAGAGGATGGAGATAAGCTCATTGAGGCAGAAGGATATTATGTTCTTCCGGGACTTATCGATGCACATTCTCACATCGGATTATTTGATTTCAATGTGGATCCGGGTGTAGACGATGCCAATGAGATGACAAATCCGGTTACTCTTTCTGTTGATGCACGTTTTGGAACAAATCCAAAAGCAAGAGAATTTAAAGTAGCTTATGAGCACGGAATCACAACCATGCTTCTGACTCCGGGAAGCGGAAATGTATTTTGCGGACTTCCGTTTGCACTTAAAACTTATGGAAACAATGTGTTTGATATGACAATCAAATCTCCATGTGCTGTAAAGATTGCTCTTGGCGGTAATCCGAAAAATACATACGGAGATCAGAGAAGACTTCCGATGACAAGAATGGGAATCGCTAAGGTTCTGGATGATACCTTTGCAAAAGCAAAGAAATACATGGAAGACAAAGAACAGAATAAAGAAGTGGAGTATGATCCGGATATGGAAGCTCTTTGCCTGGCTTTAAAAGGAGAAATTCCATGTAAGATCCACTGTACACAGTATGATATGCTCACAGCAATCGAGATTGCGAAAAAATACAACGTACACTTCTCATTAGAACATGCATGGGGAGCAACTGATTATCTGGATGAAATCGTGGAAAGCGGATGCGATATATGCTACGGACCGATTGCAACTTACCGTAGCCCTGGAGAACGTAGAAAAATCGATGTGGAAGCTGTAAAAATGCTGGATGACAGAGGGGTGAATGTGGCGATGATCACTGATTCACCGATTCTGAGTGAAGAATCCCTGTATCATCATGTGGGAGAAGCAGTGCGTGAAGGACTTGCACAGGAGAGAGCAGTAAGAACGGTTACGATCAATGCTGCAAAGGTGCTGGGCGTAGAAGACCGTCTGGGAAGCCTGGAAGAAGGAAAAGATGCAGATATTATTGTAATGAAAGGAAAACTCGGACTTGATACCGATGCGATGGTATACTATACGATGATTGAAGGTAAGATCGTATATCAGAAATAGAAACCAGATTGATAGATAAAAAAGAGAGATCAGTGAATTTCAAATATTCACTGATCTCTTTTTCTAATTGGATGATAGATTCTTATTGTCCATTGCCAGAATCTGAGCCGCCGGTATTGCCGGAATCAGTGCCGCCACCGGTATTACCGGAATCGCCACCGGTATTACCGGAATCGCCACCAGTATTACCGGAATCGCCACCGGTATTACCAGAATTGCCACTATTATTACCGGAATCAGTGCCGCCGCCGGTATTGCCGGAATCACCGCCGGTACCACCGGTAGTATCCCCATTAGTGCCGGTAGAGTTACCGGAGGAGTTTCCACCCGTTGTACTATTAGAATCGGATTTGTCATTCGAATTTTTTGTACTGTTTGTGGTAGTTGACTTGCTTGCATGTCCGGAACATGTCTCGGTCGGGACAGTATCCGGATCAAACCATTCAGTCTGTGACGGACAGCCGGAACCGGCAAGTTTACCGGAAATTGTACATACGCTCTTCTGAACGAGAGAACCTGGCATCGCGAAGTCTTTGTAGGTTAGTCCCAAAGCTTCATCGATCCGGTTCATGATCTTAGCCCAGATCTTGAAATGATAGTTCCAGCTTCCTTCAGACATTTCCTGGTTACCATCGTAACCCATCCAGATACCACAGGTATAATACGGTGTAAATCCTTCGAACCAGAAGTCACGGTTGTCGGAGGTTGTACCGGATTTACCGGATGCAGGCATATTATTGAGCTGTGCATCGGTTGCAGTACCCTTTATGACAACATCCTGCATGGCGTTGGTAAGAAGTGCTGCAGTTGTATCTTTGATCACAGTGTGGCTTTCCGGATTGGAGTTGTCGATCAGGACATTACCATCATGATCCAATACCTTTGTGTACAGGGATGGTTTGTTATATACACCGCCGTTTGCAATGGATGCATAGGCTGCTGTCAGTTCATAGTTGTAAACACCATGGGAAATACCACCAAGAGCAAGAGACTCTACAGCATCGTCTTCGGTAAGTGTGGAAAGACCAAATTTCTCGCAGTATTCAAAACCAAGATTGATACCAATCTTATTCAATGTCTTTACCGCAATGATGTTCATGGACTGTTCGATCGCCTGACGGTATGTTACGGTACCTTTATAGTAATCGCCCCACCAGTTATGAACCTGATGATGTTCCAGGTCGTGCTGATAGTAGTATTCTTCATCAACTTCGGTGGTAGCAAGTGTAAGATCTGCGCTGTCCAATGCCGGAGCGTATACGGCAAGAATCTTGAATGTAGAACCTGCGTTACGGGTAGAACCCTTGTATGCGCGGTTCAGTCCACGGTTGGTTGTCTTTTGTCCACGGCCACCGACAAGAGCTTTGATCTGCCCTGTTTTCTGATCGATGATGGTAAGTGAAGTCTGCGGCTGTGGAGAGAGGTTGACATACTCATCATAGGTCTCGCCATCCTGGAGAAGACTGTTACGGAATGCGTCAATTCTTTCCTGCGCAGCTTCCTGTGATCCGAAGAGAAGTCCTTCATCATCACCGTACTGATCTGCCCCGAATTGTTTCAGGTGTCCGGCACTGTAGTTATCTACCGAGCCATCAGTATGATAGACTGTGAGGGCATAATCAACACCCCAGTCAATATTGGCCGGATAATTGTTGTCATCATTCAATTCTTCATCACAGATGTTCTGCATCGTAAGATTCTGAGTTGAATAAATGGTGAGACCACCGCTGTACAGTGCGTTCTCTGCCTGTGTCTGGGAATATCCAAGTCCGTCTTCTGAGGTGAGATCTTCGATCAGCTGCTCAGACAGGGCATCAACAAAATAAGAGTTGACGGTGTTGGTCTCTTCGATCCGTGTATTTACGTTCTGAATTCTGGAATATACGTCATCTGCCAGTGCCTCATCATGGGCAGCCTGGTCGATCCAGCCCTGATCGAGCATATTATCCAGAACTTTTTTGCGGCGGGTTGCGTTGTCTTCCGGATTGGTGATCGGATTGTATCTTCCCGGATTCTGTGTGATTGCAGCGATGGTTGCAGATTCGGAAAGGTTAAGTTCATTGACATCCTTATTAAAATATCTCTGTGCGGCTGACTGTACTCCCAGACAGTCCTGACCAAGGTTGATCGTGTTCAGGTAGCTTTCAAGGATTGAATCTTTATCAAGCTGCTTTTCAACCTGAATTGCGAGATACTGTTCCTGGATCTTACGTTCCAGCTTTTCTTCAAAAGTGCTTTCATTTACAAAGTCAGGGAAGACATTGTTCTTGATCAGCTGCTGGGTAATGGTACTGGCTCCTTCAGAGAAGTTGCCACCATGAGTGATACCAACAACAAAAGCACGGATAATACCTTGGATATCAACACCGTTATGCTTGTAAAAACGGGAGTCTTCGATTGCGACGAATGCATGCTGCAGATCCTCCGGGATCTGATCAATCGTCTTATATACACGGTTGGCACCTGCACCGGTGAATTCGGCTATTGTTGTCGTGCCGTCATCTGCAAGTGCGGTAGACGTATAACCCTGTGGTTTGATGCTGTCAGCTGTAATCTCAGGTGCATTATCAATCACATGCTTGATGATAAAGCCACCTCCGATCGCTGCGAGGATACAGCAGACAAAGATACATAATAGAAAACCTTTAAAAAGGCGAACGCCCAGTTTCTTTTTGTGCATATTCTTTTTCGATGTTATGCGTTTTTGTTTTTTAGAAGCTTTTCGCTTTCCATAATTCATGAATGCTTCCTCCTTCATATTGCAATATTATATCAAACTTGATAATCTAAATAAAGGAAAAATTGAAAACTTCAATGTTCCATTTTACAAAATTAAGAAAAATTTCGGAAATATAGGGAAATTGTAACATTTTTGTAATTTTCTTGCATCTGAAGAAATAGATTTGTATACTGGGAATAGTGAAAATATAAGGAAAATGAAGGGAAAAACGCAGACATGCAGGAAGAATACAAAACAGTATACCGGGGAGGAGAAGGGGAAATTGTTGAAAAGAAATCCCGTTTTATCGCAACGGTAAGACCGGTACACTCAGAAGAAGAAGTACTGGCATTTATAGAAGAAGTGAAGAAAAAATACTGGGACGCAAGACATAACTGTTTTGCTTATGTGATCGGTGTAACAAATCCAACTCTGAGATGTAGTGATGACGGGGAGCCTGCAGGTACAGCAGGAAAACCGATGCTGGATGTGCTTACAGGGGAAGGTCTTCACGATACGGCGGTTGTTGTGACCAGGTATTTTGGCGGGACGCTTCTGGGAACAGGTGGTCTGGTGCGGGCTTATCAGGGAGCAGTAAAGGAAGGTCTTCAGGCAAGTACTGTGATCACAAAGCGCCTGGGTTACCGGTATGAGATTGGAACGGATTATACCGGACTTGGGAAGATCCAGTATATCCTCGGACAACGGCAGATCAGTGTGCAGGATACACAGTATACGGATAAAGTGCTGATGAAAGTGATTCTGCCTTATGATCAGGAGCAATGTGTGGTTTCCGAGATTACAGAGGGAACAAATGGACAGGCTGTGATCGAAAAAGGAGACAGCTGCTATTTTGCGGAGGATGGAAAAGAAATCCTGGTTTTTGAGGAATAGAACAGGAAAAAGAACCCCTATACAGAACGGAGAATCCGTTCTGTATAGGGGTTTTAATGTCTTAGTATACAGGAGGAACTGCAGACAGCAGGTTCTCTGTATGAGCTTATTGGTTTACTGGAATTCCGGTTCGATCAGACCGTAGGTTCCATTCTTTCTCTTATATACGACATTGACTTCGTCTGTCTCAGCATTGCTGAATACGTAGAAGTTATGTCCGAGAAGTTCCATCTGAATGCAGGCATCCTCCGGGAACATTGGTTTGATGCCGAAACGTTTGGTACGGACGATCTCAATCTCATCTGACTCTGCTGCCGAAGTATCGGATTCAATAAATTCCTGACGGAAATCATGTCCGCCCTGCTGTTTTGCGATCAGTTTGGTTTTATACTTTCTGAGCTGACGCTCGATAATTTCTTCTACGAGATCAATGGATACATACATATCGCTGCTTTCCTGCTCGGAACGGATAATGTTTCCTTTTACAGGGATCGTAACTTCGATTTTCTGACGTTCTTTTTCTACACTGAGTGTAACGATAATGTCAGTTTCAGGAGTAAAATACTTTTCCAGTTTTCCTAATTTCTGTTCTACAGCCTGTCTGAGACCAGGTGTGATGTCAATGTTTCTTCCGCTAATGATAAAATTCATACAGCTCAACTCCTTTTTTCTCATATTTCTCATAGTATGTACGGAGATAAGTGCATCTATAAGAGCTTGACCGGCAGGATGTATAGATAGTTTTTATATCCTTCCGGCTATAGCTACATTATACTCTATCATAGGGGAGAGATGCAATGGTAAATGCAAAAAAATTATTAAAATTCTGTAAAGAAAACTGAATTATCAGAAAATTCTGTCAATGTATGGAGCGGATTACTTCGATACGACTGATCTTGCCGTTATGCATTTTGGCAACGCGCAGACCAAAATTATCGAAGAGTGTACTTGCACCAACACCAATTTCTGTTTTTTCCTGTTCAAATCTTTTAGTGATCACGTCATATAAGGTTTGTTCATCTTCATACGGAATATGGACGTGAAGGATGCTGTTTACAATCCGTGCTTTTGTAGTAGCACGGAAAATGATTTTTTCAGATTCATCAAATTCAATAAAAAGGAACTTTCTGGTTGCAAATAAAAGTGCGATGGAGATCACACCGATCAGGCTGGATACCGGATTATTATGTGCCATGATCACCTGTCTGGCGATGGCAAATAACAGCACCTCAAAAACGGTGGAAGGCTTGTGCTGATAAAGCATACGGATCAGCTCGACACCAATGATCAGATTGAAACAGGTTTCTACCAGGTCTTCGTAATTTGGATAAATATTCAGATCCGGAACATTTGGCATGGACAGGATCAGCTGGACAAGCAGAATGATGATTCCGGCAGCCAGAACGAATGAAATGATAAATTCCAGAAGTACGGTCAGCTTATGGAGTGCTGCGTTTAAGTATTTTTTCATAAAAAATCCCCCTTGTTCGTTGTATACAAAGATTGTAACGGATACAAGGGGGAAGTGTAAAGAAAAATCTATAGTTTTTTACTGGAAATTGCTTCTCTTACGGAGTTTCGGATCCAGAATCTTTTTACGGATACGCAGGCTCTTCGGTGTGACTTCCAGAAGTTCATCGGTATCGATGAAATCAAGTGCTTCTTCCAGACTGAGGATTCTCGGCGGAGTAAGCTTTAAGGCTTCATCAGCACTTGAAGAACGGGTATTGGTAAGGTGTTTGGTCTTACATACATTCAGTTCGATATCATCTGTCTTCGCATTCTGACCAATTACCATACCGGAGTAAACCTTTTCACCAGGTCCGATGAAGAGTGTTCCACGATCCTGTGCGTTGAACAGACCGTAAGCTACAGCTTCACCTGTCTCGAAGGCGATCAGGGATCCCTGGCTTCTGTACTGGATATCTCCTTTATACGGAGCGTAGCAGTCAAAGGCTGTGTTCATGATACCGTTACCTTTTGTATCGGTCAGGAATTCTCCACGATAACCGATCAGACCTCTTGACGGGATGGAGAATTCAAGACGGGTGTATCCGCCATTAGACATTCCCATGTTGCGGAGTTCGCCTTTTCTCTGGCTTAATTTATCAATAACTGTACCTGTAAATTCATCCGGTACATCAATGTATACGGTTTCCATTGGTTCGAGCTGCTTGCCGTTTTCGTCTTTTTTGTAAAGAACTTCGGCTTTGCTGACTGCGAATTCATAACCTTCACGACGCATGTTTTCAACGAGGACGGAAAGATGAAGCTCTCCACGTCCGGATACCTTGAAGCTGTCTGTGTTGTCTGTCTCTTCAACACGAAGGCTGACGTCTGTATTCAGTTCACGGAACAGACGGTCACGGAGGTGACGGGAAGTGACGAATTTACCCTCCTGTCCTGCAAACGGACTGTCGTTGACAACGAACTGCATTGCGATCGTAGGCTCGGAAATCTTCTGGAATTCGATCGGAACCGGATTGTCCGGCGAACAGATCGTATCACCGATGGAAATATCTGCAATACCGGAGATTGCAACGATAGAACCGATGCCTGCTTCTTTTACTTCTACTTTATTCAGACCGTCAAATTCATATAATTTGCTGATCTTTACTTTTTTCTGTTTGTCCGGATCATGATGGTTTACAACAACTACATCCTGGTTGACAGAAATCGTTCCGTTATCGACTTTTCCAACACCGATACGGCCAACATATTCATTGTAATCGATGGTGCTGATCAGCATCTGTGTACCTGCATCAGGATCTCCTTCCGGAGCCGGGATGTAATCCAGGATGGTCTCAAACAGAGGAACCATGTCTTTCGGTTCATCGTCGATATTGTAAGTTGCATATCCGTCTCTTGCAGAAGCAAAAAGGAACGGACAGTCAAGCTGTTCGTCAGATGCGCCCAGATCGATGAGAAGTTCAAGAACTTCATCGATAACTTCATCCGGACGTGCTTCCGGACGGTCGATCTTGTTGATACATACGATAACCGGGAGCTTCAGTGCAAGAGCTTTTTTCAAAACGAATTTGGTCTGTGGCATGGCACCTTCAAAAGCGTCAACCAGAAGAACCACTCCATTGACCATCTTAAGGACACGTTCTACTTCTCCACCGAAATCGGCATGTCCAGGAGTGTCAATGATATTGATCTTTGTATTTTTATAAACAACTGCAGTGTTTTTGGAAAGAATGGTAATTCCACGTTCACGTTCGATATCGTTGGAATCCATTACTCGTTCGGCTACTTCCTGATTTTCACGGAAAACACCGCTCTGTTTTAAAAGTTCATCTACTAATGTTGTTTTACCATGGTCAACATGGGCGATGATAGCGATATTTCTAATGTCTTCACGTTTTGTCTTCATATTCTCAAAACCCTTCTTATTACCTATTTAAAGTTACAACCCGTATAGTTTATCACATTTTGAAAAATTTACAAGTAGAAAGAAAAAAATTTGACTTTCTGCAAAAAAAGAGTTTACTTTTTGTTCTAAAAACTGGAAAAGCTTCATAGATTAGATAGTGATCAAGAGTAAGAACGCGGTAAAATACGCCTGCGAAGAGGAAGGAGATTTACATTATTATGTCAGATAAGATTATTGAAAATAACCAGGTAACGATCATGGGAAAGGTAGCAACTGAATTTTCATTCAGCCATGAGGTCTTTGGAGAAGGCTTTTATATGGTAGAGGTAGAAGTGAAAAGACTGAGCAATTCAGAAGACCGTATTCCGCTGATGATCTCAGAGAGGCTGATCGACGTGACACAGGATTATACCGGAGAGTATATTATGGTGCACGGACAGTTCCGCTCTTACAATCGGCATGAAGAGCAGAAAAACCGTTTGGTATTATCCGTATTTGTACGGGAGATTTCCTTTATGGAAGAAGAACCTGACGGGACAAAGACCAACAGTATCTGGCTGGATGGCTATATCTGCAAGGAACCGATCTACCGGAAGACACCGCTTGGAAGGGAGATCGCAGATCTTTTGCTTGCGGTTAACCGCCCATATGGAAAATCTGATTACATTCCATGTATCTGCTGGGGGAGAAATGCAAGATATGCCTCCGGCTTTGAAGTGGGAGAGCATGTACAGCTTCTGGGAAGGATCCAGAGCAGGGAATATGTAAAACGGATTTCAGATACCGAGACAGAAAAGAGGGTTGCTTATGAAGTTTCGGTCAGTAAACTGGAAAAGACTCTGATTGACAGTGCCTGCATTTAATGCTAAACTTGATTTGATCGTTTAGTATCATAAAGCAACATGTCAGGAGGAATATTATGGCTATATTTACAGGATCAGGAGTGGCACTTGTAACGCCGTTTCATGAGGACGAGAGTATAAATTATGACAAACTGGATGAAATGCTGGACTACCATTGTACACATGGGACCGACAGTATTATCATCTGCGGAACAACAGGTGAATCCTCTACTTTATCAGAAGAAGAGCACATGGAATGCATCAAATTTGCGATCGAGCGTGTCAAGGGAAGAATCCCGGTGATCGCAGGTACCGGTTCCAACAGTACCTACACAACGATCCAGATGTCAAAAGAGGCAGTAGAAGACGGTGCAGACGGACTGCTGCTTGTAACACCATATTATAACAAATGTACACAGGACGGACTGATCGCACATTATACCGCTGTTGCAAAAGAAGCAAAAGCACCAATTATCCTTTACAGTGTGGCGAGCCGTACCGGTGTGAATATTGCTCCGGAGACAGTTGCAGCTTTACATAAAAATATAGAGAATATTGTTGCGGTAAAAGAAGCATCAGGCAATATTTCCCAGATTTCAAAGATCATGCAGCTGACAGATGGCAAGATCGATCTGTATTCAGGCAATGATGACCAGATCGTACCGCTCCTTTCTGTTGGAGGAAAGGGTGTCATCTCAGTTCTTGCGAACGTGGCTCCGCAGTATACACATGACATCTGTGCAAAGTTCTTTGAAGGAGATGTCAAGGGAAGCTGTAAGATGCAGCTGGATGCGATTCCGCTGATCGAGAAGTTATTCTGTGAAGTGAATCCGATTCCGGTTAAAAAGGCTTTAAATCTGATGGGATGGCAGGCAGGTCCTCTGCGTATGCCTCTGACAGAGATGACAGAAGCACATACAGCACAGCTTGCAAAAGAACTGGAAGCATTTGGAATTAAACTGGCATAATAAAGGGTCAGATTATAGAGAAAAGGGACTGACTGGAGTATCCATCAGTTCCTTTTGTGCTATACAGGAATTTGTGAAAAGATACACAAGAAAATGGAGATAACAAGGAGGAATACAAAATGGTTAAGGCAATTATGCATGGATGTAACGGAAAAATGGGACAGGTGATCTCGGGACTTGTAAAGGAGGATGATGTGATCGAGATCGTGGCAGGTATTGATAAATTCACCGGAATCGAGAATCCGTACCCGGTATTTACAAGCC
>OCHG01001383.1_pt1 | contig 15659 bp, 13 predicted proteins | sample 1538801 | NCBI WGS metagenome assembly OCHG01 (sample SAMN04571727, study PRJEB22368) | human gut metagenome | biome: human gut; material: stool | host: Homo sapiens | place: Luxembourg | collected 2012-09-20 | reverse complement strand
TATGGTATGTTGTATAGCTCTTCATCAGGTTTACAATCTTACTAATAGACATTGTTGGTTCTGTCTCTATCATATAGTGAATGTGGTCTTTATCTGTTTCCATATATCTTATTATCACACTGTGTCTCTGACATATCTCATACGAAAACTGTTTTATATCATCTGATATCTGCCTCGAAACCAGTAATTTCTTCCTATATTTGCAGACGAAAATAATGTGATATTGTAATAGGTATTTGTGTCTGTTTTTAGATTTCCATGTTCCCATGCCATGAGTATATAATAATTTCTGATTTTTAGCTACCTTAACCCACCGTCTAAAGCCAGTGGGATTGCGGTAGCCTTATTTCAAATGTACCATTATTTCTTTATACAATGTCGGAACGCCGGCAGCAGAAAAGCATCTGCAAAAATCCATGCCAGTACGTTTGACAGGCAAATTCCGACATATCCAAACATCGGCGCCAGCACAATACCTGCAATGGTTCTGGCCGCCATCTCCAGCACACCTGCTGTCATGGCAAAACTGGAAAATCCCATACCCTGAATAGAAAAACGCACGGTATTAACAAGTGTCAGTAAACAAAAACCTAACGTACTTACCAATAAGAATAAAAATGAATATTCTACTACTTTCGCATTTGGTTCACTTAAAAACAGAAGAGTCATCGGCTTTCCAAAGAACAGCACGATTGGAATACAGATCACAGACCATATAAATCCACAGACAGATGCCTTTTTCAACCCATCACTCACACGCTCTTTCTTACCTGCACCAATATTCTGTCCCACATACGGTGCCATAGTCTGTCCGAGAGATTCAATCGGGCAGGTGATCAGATTACTAATCTTCTGCGCTGCAGTCACGCCTGCAACTGCTGTGGACCCCAGTGCATTTACAGCTGCTGTAATAACCAGAGAACCAATGGCTGTAATAGAATATTGTAATCCCATTGGAACGCCGATACTGCAAAGTTGTTTCATATAACTTCCACGGATTCTCCATTCATCACGCGATCCATGTAAAATCGCAAACTTGTTTTTCATGTAAAACAGGCAGATCAAACCGGAAACGCCCTGTGAGATCACTGTCGCAATCGCAGCACCTGCTACCCCGAGCGGAATTGGGATCATCAAAACAAAATCCAATATAATATTTATCACGGAAGACAAGATCAGAAAAAACAGCGGTGTTTTGGAATCTCCCAGTGCCCGTGCAACCCCCGCCAGGAAATTGTACAGGAACGTACACGGAATTCCAAGGAAAATAATCAGTATGTAAATATAAGCATACTCAAAAATATCCTCCGGTGTTTTCAGTAATACCAGCATATTTCGTGTAAAAATGGCTACAAAAAAAGTAATCACAATGCTGAAAAAAATACACAGCCAGGTACTATTTGCCACATAACGCCTCAGTTCCACTTCCTTATTTGCACCAAACGCCTGTGCGATCGGAATGGAGAATCCATTACAGATGCCGATGCAAAACCAGATGATCATAAAATTTAACGAACCGGTCGCTCCAACTCCGGCCAGAGGCTGCACACCCAGCACTTTTCCTACAATCATCGTATCAACCATACTATACAGCTGCTGAAACAGCATTCCCATACACAGCGGAACTGCAAAATTTATAATATGCCGCAGGGTAGAACCTGAAGTCATGTCTTTTGTCATCTTATACTCCTCCCTCAAATCAACATTTTCAAAAGCAAGCTATATACTATATCAAAACAAACCTTGCATCCATAACAGAACGGACATATAATATAACAAACACGACATTTTAATATTTTTATGGAGTTAATTATGGAAAATACTATAACAATCTCGGTTCAAGACGATTTTTTGGAAAATCGTGCCCACGGTGACACAGCATTTCCGTGCGCTGCTTACTTCACCGATGCCAAAACCCACGATATCCGCTGGCACTGGCACGAAGAATATGAAGTTTCCATTGTACGAAGCGGCTCTTGTCCGCTGTCTGTTGGAACGGATCATCTGGTACTTCATGCAGGAGATGGTATATTTATCAACACCGGAACGCTGCATTCCCAGGAAACCACCAAGGCCACCAGTGATTTTTATAAAGAAGATCTCGTTTTTCACGGACGTCTGATCTATGGTTCTAAGTACACAGTATTCTGGCAGAAATACATGGCTCCTATCGCTACTTCCGGACATTCTCTGCCTTACATTCACCTGCGTACATCCATCCCATGGGAAAAAGAAATTTTAGAACTGATTGCAGATGCCACCACCATTGCCCGTGAAAAACCCTTTGGTTATGAATATGAAATCCGTGAAAAACTGTCCCGCCTGTTCCTGGTTCTCGCCAAAAACCGTACGGAACTGGAATCTGACAATCGGCAGGATAGCTCCCAGGAGATGCAGCACCTAAAAAAAATGATCCGTTATATCCAGAACAACTATATGGAATCCATTTCCTTAAAACAACTGTCTGAGACTGCCAATATCTGTGAACGGGAAGTACAGCGTTCCTTCCACAACATCATCCAACAGTCTCCCATTCAATACCTGATCCATTACCGGATTGAAAAAGCCTGTCATATGCTGGATTCCGGGGAACAAAGTATCATTGATATTAGCAACAGCTGCGGTTTTTCCAGCCCCAGCTATTTCACAAAAACGTTTAAATCCATTGTCGGATGTACCCCCAGGGAGTATCGTAACACTCGTTGAAACAAAACAGGAAGGGACGATTTCTCCCTTCCTGCTCTCATTTCACAATTTCATTCTATTCCGGATGACATCTGCCACATGGTTCATACCCCTGCTGCTGCAGTTCAGCCGCAGTTCCGATATAATCCTTCCGGTTATTTATCTTCATGTCAGACACACTGGAACAGTCCGGTGTATGATACTTCATAGTATTCGTATTCAGTACATAGGTTTTCTCCTGTGACTGCCGGCTGTCTGTATCAGAAGATAACGCGGTCTGCATATCTGCGGATTTCTGACTGTCTCCAGTTGCATAATCAATGGTAATTCCCGGCTGTATATTATAGACATACACATTATAGCAGATTCCGGCACCATCATCTTCCACAGATTTTGCTTCCATCTGCACACCGGAAGCCACGAGATTATCACCCTCATAAATCGGCGTCACACGATAACGCACATGTGCATTGTTCTGCTTTACATAATCTGCCACCTCATCTTCAAACGGCAGCATACCGGTCACATTCAAATAGCGTGTTCCAGTAATCAGATTTTTCTCATTCGCATTCTCCCCGCTGAGCTGGTATCCAATCAAATGGCAACGGTTATACAGATAATTTCCGTCGATTCCTTCATACTTTACTGTATGCCAGCCACTTGGACGCACCTGACCAATGGCTCCGCGTGGTTCTGTCGGCATCAGATCAATGCCAACGATGGCATTTGCCGCACCACATCTGCCCAGATTGTCCAAATCAGAATACTCTTCGTAAGAAGTTGTCTGCATGTCTGCATCTGTAAAATCCGGCACATTGTTATTCAATGTCACATACGGCTGTCCGGAATACGCCGGAACACTGTCCAATGACGCACTGCTACTTTGCGTTGCATCTGTACCAACAACCACCTGCCCAGATTCCTGTGCCTGCGTTGTCCGCGGCTCCGGTGCTATTGTGCAGGCAGAAGTCAGGACGGCAGCAGCCACAAAAAGCGGAAGCAGGAGCGTCCGCAATGTCTTCGCTACCGTTTTTCGAATAGTTTTTTTCTGCTGATACGCTTCAATTCCTGCATTCTGCTTCAGAAATGCCCGCAAACTCTCATAATCTTCCGTGAACTGCATGGACTGCATTCCCGCTTTCCGGGCCGCTTCCACATTATCTTCCCGATCATCCAGAAACAGACATTCTTCCGGATTCAGGTGGTACTTTTCCAGCAAATAAGCATAAATCCGCACATCCGGTTTGATCAGGTGTACATCTGAGGATACCACCACACCATCAAAATCTTCCATTCTGTAAAATTTCGGGAAATACTCATAAAAACTCTGTGCAGCATTGGAAAGTACATACGTCTGATAGCCCCATTTTCTGGCATCTTCACACAGTTTTACAGATTTCTCCAACGGCTTCATGCAAATTATCCACTCATACACACATTTTTTCAGTTCTTCATGATATTTTTCCGGAATCCGTCTTGCTACGCTCTCATACATTGCTTCTTCCGAGATCATCCCACGGTCTGCTTCTACCCACTCCGGTCCCTCAAACAATTCTCTTCGGATCAGATTCCGTGCCTTCTCTGTCTTTACAAATTTCTTCAGTGGAACTTCCGGGTCGTAACGCATCAGTACGTTTCCCATATCAAATATCAAATGCTTTATCTTTGCCATAATTTCCCTGCCTTAACGGATACCGGTTACCTCATATCCTTCTTCTTCTACCGTTTTTTTCAGTACAGTATCATCTACTGATGCGGATAACTGTACCACCGCAATTCCTTTTTCATGGCTTGCCTCTGCGGATGTCACACCATCAAGTGCCTCTAATGCTTTCTTTACATGTGCCTCACAATGTCCACACATCATACCTTTAATTTCGATTATTTTTTCCATGCTATTCTCCTTCTGTTTTTCAGACATTACATCTGTATTTACGACAATCTGTAATTCTGACTGTTGCTGATTTTTTTTCTTATTTTTCTTGCTGTCTCTTCTGGTACTGTATACTTTTACAAAGTTCAGACGCAGTGCATTTGTCACTACGCAGAAACTGGACAGGCTCATGGCTGCCGCACCGAACATCGGATTTAATTTCAACCCAAACCAATGATACCACACTCCGGCGGCAATCGGAATACCTATTACGTTATAAATAAATGCCCAGAACAGATTTTCGTGAATATTTCGAAGTACTGCACGACTTAATCGGATTGCTGCAGGTACATCAGACAGGCTGCTCTTTACCAGAACCACATCTGCCGCATCCAGTGCCACATCCGCACCTGCACCTATCGCAATTCCCATGTCTGCACGGGTCAGTGCCGGAGCATCGTTGATTCCGTCACCAACCATAGCAACTTTTCCACGCTGCTGTAGTTCACGGATCACACGATCCTTTCCTTCTGGAAGAACACCCGCGATGACCTGATCTACTCCTGCCTGTGCACCAATGGTCTGTGCCGTACATTCATTATCTCCGGTCAGCATAACGACTTGAATTCCCATATTCTGAAGCTGTGAAATCGCCTGCGGACTGTCTTCCCTGATCACATCCGCTACCGCAATGATGCCAAGCAATTTCTGTTCTGTCGCAAAAAACAGCGGTGTTTTTCCCTGTTTTGCAAGTTTTTCTGCCTGATGCTGCATATTCTTGGATACAGTCGACTTTTCAGAAATAAAGTTCAGACTCCCTCCAAATACGCGCACGCCGGATACGAGTCCTGACAGACCATTTCCCGGCATCACCTGAAATTCATCTGCAGCTGTCATTGCAATCTTCTGTTCCTCTCCATAAACTACAATGGCTTTCGCCAGCGGATGTTCGCTCTTTAACTCAAGCGCCAATGCAGTCCGCACCAGAGCATCTTTCGCAATACCCTCACCTGGTATTATATCTGTCACCTTTGGCTCACCACGGGTAATAGTTCCTGTCTTATCCAGAACCACAACATCTACTTTTCCTGTTTCTTCCAGCGATACTGCTGTCTTGAACAATACACCGTTTTTCGCCCCAACACCATTACCAACCATGATAGCAACCGGTGTGGCAAGACCTAATGCACACGGACAGCTGATAACCAGTACGGAAATACCGCGCGCCAAAGCAAAACCAAAGTCTGCTCCTGCCAGAAGCCATGCAATAATGGTCACTGCTGCAATGGTAATCACTGCAGGTACAAACACACCGGATACTTTATCTGCCACTTTTGCAATCGGTGCCTTGGTGGCTGCCGCATCGCTGACCATCTGAATAATCTGGGATAATGTTGTGTCATTTCCGATTCTGGTTGCCCGGCATTTTAAAAATCCGGATTGATTTAACGTACCCGCAGATACACTGTCTCCCTCTGCCTTGTCCACCGGAATACTCTCACCGGTCAGGGTGGATTCGTTTAAAGCACTGTTTCCTTCCAGAATCACACCATCCACCGGAACCCCCTCACCCGGGCGTACTACAAAGATATCGCCGATCTGTACCTGCTCCACCGGAACCAATACCTCTTCGCCATCCCGGAAAATGGTTGCCTTTTTCGGAGCCAGTTCCATCAGGCTCTTTAGTGCATTGGTCGTTTTTCCCTTAGAATATGCTTCCAGCATTTTTCCCACTGTGATCAAAGTCAGGATCATGGCGGCAGACTCGAAATAGAACTCATCCATGTAGTGCATCACAGCATCCATGTCCATGCGCATCTGAGCACCGGTCATAGAAAACAATGCATACGTACTGTACGCAAAAGATGCGCCGGATCCCAGTGCTACCAGCGTATCCATATTCGGAGCTTTATGCAGCAAACTTGTAAAGCCACTGATAAAAAATTTTTGATTGATGACCATGACCAGAATAGTCAGAAGCATCTGATACAATCCCATTGCCACATGATTGCCTGCCAGAAAGGACGGCAATGGCCAGTTCCACATCATATGTCCCATAGATACATACATCAGCGGGATCAGGATCACAACAGATGCAATCAGACGTTTTCTCAATTTCGGTGTCTCATGATCTTTCAGTCCTTCCTCATCAAATCCCGGTGTAACATTATTCCGTTCACCCCCCTGTAAAGATGCACCATATCCTGCCGTGATAACAGCCTGAATCACATCTGACGGTGCTGCTGTTCCTTCCACATTCATAGAATTTGTCAGCAGACTTACCGCAACAGATGTCACACCCGGCACCTCCAACACTGCCTTCTCCACATGAGCGCTGCAGGCTGCACAACTCATGCCTGTTACTGAAAATTTATTCATAAAAATCCACCTCATCATCCCTTCTGGTTATATGCTTTTTCCTGTCTGCACTTCTAATGATTTAATCGCTACTGATTTATCCGCATACATTATCGCATCAGCTTCTGTATCGTTACAACAAGCTCGTCAATGATACTGTCATCTCCGTTTCGCACATTCTCCACCACACAGCTTTTGATGTGATTTGCCAGAAGTACTTTGTTAAAACTATTCAGTGCGGCATTAATAGCTGCAACCTGCGTCAGAATGTCCACACAGTATGCATCCCGCTCAAGCATTCCTTTCACGCCGCGTACCTGTCCTTCAATCCGGCTGAGCCGATTCATAAGGTCTTTATACTCTTTCTCATCCCGCTCTTTTTTCTTATGACAGCAGCAAACCGCTTCCTGCTCCGGAGTACTTTTCATTTGCTCCATAAAATCAATCCACTTCCTTTCAAATAATCGATATGCCTTTGTTCCTGCCTATACTATACCCCCTAAGGGTATATGTCAAGCATAAAAATCCGGAAAATACATCAATGATAAAAAATATCAAAAATGTATTTTCCGGTCGCGTTCTTAACACCTACATTCTTTCCAGAATCGCATCCAGAATACAGCCTGCAGCCTCTTTCTTGCTCATCAACGGAAGTTCTTTCTCAAAATCCTTTGCAATGAGTGTTATCACATTGGTATCCGTGCCAAATCCGGCACCTGCTACCTTCAAATTGTTGGCCACGATCATATCCAGATTTTTCTTTGCAATCTTTGCTCTGGAGTTTTCCAGCATATTCTGTGTCTCCATGGAAAAACCACACAAAAACTGATGTGTCTTGGATGCACCAAGCGTTGCCAGTATATCTTTTGTCCGTACCAGTGGAATAGAAAGATCACTATCCTGTTTCTTGACTTTTTCCGTGCTGACCTGTGCCGGACGGTAATCCGCCACTGCAGCAGTCATAATTACAATATCCGTTTGATCATATTCCTCTGTCACTGCCTCATACATATCCTGTGCGGAAATCACTGGTTTTACCTTAACAAACAACGGCACACGGACCTGTTACCAAAGTCACATCCGCACCACGCAGCATGGCATTTTCTGCAATGGCATAACCCATTTTCCCGGTAGAATGATTGGTGATATAACGCACCGGATCAATCGCTTCCTGCGTCGGTCCGGCAGTCACCAGCACTTTTTTGCCAGCCAGATCTTTTTCAAAGGCGATCACGCGCAGAATATGTTGAAACAGCACTTCCGGTTCCGGCATTTTTCCTTTTCCCACATCTCTGCATGCAAGCATACCGCTGGCTGGTTCAATAATTTTCTTACCATAAGAAGCCAGCACCTTTAAATTATCCTGCAGAATCGGATTTTCATACATGTTTGTATTCATCGTCGGCACGATCAGCATCGGTGCCTTACATGCCATCGCTGTGGTCGTCAGCATATCATCCGCGATACCATGTGCCAGCTTTCCGATCACATTTGCAGAAGCCGGTGCGATCATCATCACATCCGCCTGCTGTGCCAGACTTACATGCTTTACATTAAACTGAAAATCCCGGTCAAACGTATCCACCAGGCATTTATGTCTTGTCAATGTCTCAAATGCTGTCGGATGAATAAAATTTGTCGCATTCTGCGTCATGATCACATGCACATCTGCATGCTGTTTGATCAACATACTTGCCAGTGATGCAATTTTATAAGCTGCAATACTTCCTGTCACACCAAGTACAACGGTTTTTCCTTTTAACATGATATCTTTCTACTCCTCATCCAGTCTTGCTTTATCAAATAACTGACCATGTTTTTCATAATTGGTCACACGGTCAATCCGATTGATTTCATCTACAAAGACAACCGATGGTCTGTGTACCTTTGCTTCTTCCGGCGTCATATCCGCATAAGACATAATGATAACTTTATCTTTGACGGAGGCACAGCGGGCTGCTGCTCCGTTCAGACAGATCATTCCGCTTCCACGCTCTCCGGCAATGGTGTATGTCTCAAAACGTGCGCCATTATTGACATCTACAATCTGAACTTTCTCATATTCGAGAATGCCGGCAGCATCCAGAAGATCTTCGTCAATGGTGATACTTCCTACATAATCAAGTGCCGCCTGTATCACAGTTGCACGATGAATTTTTCCTTTTAACATCTGAAGGGTCATAAAACTTTTTCCTCTCTCTTTTACTTTTTTTCGCAGTGCACATTCGAAAAATCTCTGATTTTTCTCATTGATCGGCATTCGCCGAATAAAAATTCAGTCTTTCAATCTTGTCTGTACAACAGCCAAATTGAAATCCTATGAATTTTTGCACTGCTCATTAACATACAAAGTTATCAATCAGACGTGTTTTTCCAATATACACTGCCATTGCTACCAGTACCGGACTCTTCAGTTCTGTTACCTGCTGCATGGTCAGACCATCTACCGCTTTGATATAGTCAATTTTTGCCAGCGGTTCTGTCTCAACGTTCTTTTTCATTGCTTCTACTAATTTTACTGCATCTGTCTCGCCTTCTTCAACCATTTTCTGTCCCATAAAAATGGTTTTGCTCAGAATCAGAGCTGCTTTTCTCTCCTCTGCGGACAGATATGTGTTTCTGGAGCTCTTTGCCAGTCCGTCTTCTTCACGAATGATCGGGCATCCAATAACTTCCACGTTCATATTCAAATCATCCACCATATGTTTGATGACTGCCAGCTGCTGTGCATCTTTCTGACCAAAATATGCACGATCCGGCTGAACGATGTTGAATAATTTGCTGACTACGGTACAAACACCACGAAAATGAACCGGACGGCTCAGTCCGCAGAGTTCCTCCGTCAGAACTGTCATATCCACAAAGGAACTGAATCCTTCATGATACATCTCTTCCGGTTCCGGATGGAAGATCAGATCTGCGCCGAGGCTCTCACAGAATTTGCTGTCTTTTTCCAGATCTCTCGGATAGCTCTCCAGATCCTCTGTCGGTCCGAACTGCATCGGATTGACAAAAATACTGACAACTGCTTTGTCATTCTGTTCTACGGCTTTGCTGATCAGACTGCCGTGTCCCTCATGAAGGTAACCCATAGTCGGAACAAATCCGACGGTTTTTCCTTCTTTTCGCCATTCTGCCACAATATCTCTTACTTCTTTTACTGTTGATACAACCTGCATGTTTTATTCTCCTCTGTTACCTGTTTTAAATGTAAAGCGGACATTCGCAATCCGCTTTCGCTACTTGCTCATGAACGCAGTCGCTTTGCACCACGTTCATATTTTTAATCTTAATAATAACTTGTAAAGTTAACTGACACGATCAGCAATCATTTTTAATATAATTTATCAATGACTTCATCTGAAATCGCATAGGTATGTTCCTGTGCCGGAAATGTACCGGCTTTTACTTCCGCGGAATAATCTTTAAATGCCTGCATCATGATCTCACCTACATTTGCAAATTGTTTTACAAATTTCGGAGTAAAATCATGAAACATACCAAGCATATCCTGGTTTACCAGTACCTGTCCATCACAGCCTGCACCGGCTCCGATTCCGATTGTCGGAATCGAAATCGTGTTTGTAATAATCTCCGCAAGCTTGGCCGGAACACACTCCATAACAAGCATAGAGGCACCTGCTGCCTCAACTTTTTTGGCATCCTCCACCAGCTGACGGGCTGCTTCCTCGCTCTTGCCCTGTACCTTGAATCCACCAAAGGCATTGATGGACTGAGGGGTCAGTCCGATATGTGCACACACCGGGATGTCTGCTGCCACAATTGCTTCAATCTGTGGACACACTCTGGCTCCACCTTCCAGTTTTACGCCATGTGCATGACCCTCTTTCATCAGGCGTCCCGCATTTACAACTGCATCATAGACAGAAGTCTGATAGGACATAAATGGCATATCTGCCAGCACAAAAGCATTTTTTGCGCCTCTGCTGACTGCTGCTGTATGAGCAATCATATCTTCCATGGTAACCGGTAAAGTAGTGTCATACCCAAGCATAGTATTTCCAAGGGAATCACCAATCAGCAATATCTCAATCCCTGCTTCATCCATGAGTTTTGCCATGGAATAATCATAACAGGTAAGCATTGTAATTTTTTCTTTATTCTCTTTTTGTTTTTTCAAGGTAGAAACTGTCGTTTTCATGATCTAATAATCCTTTCCATCTCAGAATAATCCCGCTCCGGATGTTTCTCTCTGGCAACTTTCAGCACTTCCACAGAAAGATCCTGATAGATTTTCCGTGCCTCGCCGGATAAACTGTCCAGATGATCCATAACCGTTGACAGGTCATTTCGCTCAATTGGGCCTGTCAAGGCTCCAACCGGTCTGTATTGAACAATGTTTTCCGTATTTCCCATCATCAGCGGTGACAATGCACGATGCGCATTTGCAGCGGAAAATCCGCAATTCCGCAACATTTCCTCGCACAAATTTGCCAATCCCACATACAGATTGCTGACCATGGCTGCCGCCGCATGATATCGCACTTTGTCTTGCCCGGAAATAATCTCCACCGAATTTCCAAAACCTTCAAAAAGTTTCTGAAACCAGTTCAGATATTTCGGATCACCCTCAATGGTAAAAAAAGCCTGGGAGATCACTTTGTAAGATTCATACTTATCATTAATGGCGAAAAGCGGATGGATAGAATATCCATAAGCGTGATAACGCTCAATATCCGAAAAGACAGCGGAACTTAAGGAGCCGCTGAAATGACTTATAATCTTATTCTGAATCGGAAGCATTTTTAACTGTTCCCACATTGGAGCAATCGCCGAATCCGGGATTGCTACAAAAAGGACATCACTGTCCTCTACCAGATGTCGCAAATTCATATACTGTCTGGTATTCGTAAAATCTGCTGCTTCTCTGGATGAATCCGGATTACGACTATAATATCCGGTCACCCTGACGTTGCGCTCGGTTAGATATTTTCCCAAGGAAAATCCGACTTTTCCTGCGCCAATAAATCCAATATTCATAAGCATCCCTCCATTCTTCATGGCGGGACAGTGAGTCTCGTTTGCATCCGGCAATACAAGCTCCGTTTCAAAATAATAAATACAAGGTATCGTTTCCTTTCGGAATACCATCCGCTCGACATTATACCACTGCAAGTGGTTTTCGTAAAGGAATTTTTAAACCACCTTTTTGACGTTTTTTCATAACATTCACAACACTTGTTATTACTCACCACTTGCAGAAGTGGGAGTCTCAACTCAGACTGAGATAAATAATTCATCAGGAATACATCTGCTCATATTCCGAAATCCATCGATGACGAATTTCCGCTTCCCGTCCCTTCCAGTTAAAAGCATGGGAAGCCGTTGCCACTTTTTTTCGCTCAGTATAATATTCCTCCTGATCCGATACATCGGAAAAATGGGCATATGCTTCTTTCATCGTTTTGAACTGAAGTTCCGGCACTCTTGTGTCCGCAGAATCATCCTCTGTAATATAATTCATGGCATACAGATAACACAGTCGTGAAGATTCCGTGTGCGATTTCTGATATGCCATCGAAAACATCCTGGCGGCCTCCGGGAACAAAAACAATCTGGCATAAACCACACCGAGATTATGCATAATATGCCCCTGCAGTTCTTCTGTCATCTGTTGCAGGAACTCCGGCTGAAGTAGTTCCAGATACCCACAAGCGGCATAGCGGTATCTCTTTTTTGCGAGATAGTAATCCGCTTTCATCTTTCTGCGTTCCATGGAGTTCTTTCCCTTCATTTTTTCAATGATCCGTTCCAGTTCTTTTTGTTCCTGCCGGGAATAGAACCCAGATGCTGAAAACAGAAATGCGGCACATTCATACACATCCCGATGCCGCTGATACAGTCGTCTCAACTGTCCCGCCAGTTCTGCATTCCCAACTCCCTCTGCAATCCACTGAAAAAATTCTGTTCCCATCCAACTTTCATCCAGCAGGAAAAGACTGGATTCCATGGCATAACACAATTCTTCCATCGTGTATACATGTAAAGATAACATCTCCAGATACAGCGGATATTCTGCTTTCTTATATGTACATAACTTCAATGCACCCATTGTCTACCCTTCCTGTCTCAACTATTTTTTCTGTATTTTCGGTCGTACAAGGATCGTTTTTCCTCCGGCTCAAATGTGACTGGAAACTCCCAGACTTTTCCGGAGCTTTCAAACAGTTCACCAAATCCGTCATCCTCCAGGTGTAATACAACCTTGCGTCCATTTTCAGCCAGTGCCCGGATTCGAAAACGCAATGTTTTTTCCGGCCGGTCCGGCAGATCCGTTAACGGAAATACACGGGTCTGTGCATGGATCTGTCCGATTTCACCGATTGTCACAGACAGTTCCGGTGTTCCATCATACAGCAACACATATTCCGGCATCGACGCAAACCAGTTTTTCCCGGCTTCCACCAGGCGGATTTCTATATTTTCTTCTCCGCACTGCACCTGCATTCGAATCTCTCCCTGCATTTTGTAATCGCAGTTATAGAAAAATCCCCAGAAAGAAGCATCTGTATATCGGTACCCTGCATAACAAGCCCCTTTTGTAAAGAGATTTTTGCCTAAAAATACTCGTTTGTTGCCGCCAAGCACCCGCAAGGATTCTTTCAGCCAATCCCCGTCAAATCCATCTCCCACGAAATACACCGCAGAAATCATATGACTGGCAAATGCCTCCCGGATGATGTTAGCGAAAAATTCATCTTTCACACTTGCATCCTGATGCACATATGCCGGAACATTCCACATTTTTTTCTCTGCGGTCACTATCTGAATCTTCGCGCCATGCCTCCGGTGCAGCAGATAAAAGGTAACGTGCTCTGATGAAAAGTCAAACAATGCCACATCATGCTGCCATAAAAGTGCTTCCTGATGATAGGTGTGTCCAAAAAAACTTTCTCCATGATCCATCAGAAAAAACTGTTCTCCGAAAAGTCCCAGCTCCTTGCACATCCACTGAAAAACTGTCACCACCTGTTTTGTAATCTCCGGAACTGTAATACATACACACAACTCCTGTGCGTCAAAACGATACCTGTCTTTTAATTGAATGAGCCGCTGGACAAACTGACGAAGCAGTCCCTGATAAAACTTCGATTCACTCTCTGTTTCATCCAGTGCCCGCTGATACAGATGATCAAAAAAATCACCCTGAGGATTCTCCTTTCGCCGCAATGCTTCTTCCCCATAAAAAATATGTCCGGAATCTGCCAGATACATGGCCACCGGAATGCCATACCGCTCTTTTGAAGCTCCGGTCATTATGGTTTCCGGTTCTTCCATTCCCCTGCCAAACAGGCTTACCATAGCCTGTTCATCGGTAAGATCAATTCCCATATATAATATTTTCTTCTGTTCCACCAGTCATTTACTCCTCTATTGCCTGAAACAGTACATCTGTCAAATCTGTTAATTCTGCATATTGATAAGCATCCTGTGTATTCCCTGCTGCCGACAGATGTACCAGTTTTCCGTACCTGGTATCTCTCCAGCGTTCCGTCTCTGATGCTGCAAGTGTTCCCTGTACTACACAGCTGCCATCTTTTGCCCGGATCACATACTGCTCCGTACAGGAACGGATTTCCCGACAGGTATAGCTGTAAATTCCCGGGAGTACTTCTTTCATATCCCCGGTTTTATCCGACTGTCCCTGTTTCTTTCTGTAAATACGCAGATATTTTCCGGGAACCGCCACACAGGTCACCGTATCACATCCAAAGAGCAGATACTTCCGCTGCAGTTTTTCCGGCAGCATTGCATAGAATGCAAAAGATTTCTGTTCCAATACAAAACCTTTCAGAATCCTTTCTGCAATCTCCCACGCTTCCTTTGTCTGATTCTGACCACTGCATACACAAAATTTCAAAAACGCTGCTCTGCAAAATTTCTGCCGAACCGGTTCTTTTGTAAATATCTGACACAGATGTACACTGACTGCCTGCGGCAGCGGTTCTTTTCCTATCATATACTGCCAGGAAAACCATGTCTCATATGCACGTAAAAGCAGTTCTTCCGTCTCACATTCTGCCAGATTCTGATAAACTGTTTCATGCTCCGGAAGAAAAGTTCCGGTAAACAGCATATACAACATAAGTTTTTCTTCATAAGGCTGCACGTCCATTCCAAGATCTCTGGCCTTCCGAATCCGCTTTGCCATCACAGACAACGGTGCGGCAAACAGCTCCAGCTGTTCTTTTAAGGATTGACTGTCTGTTACCGGTTCTGAAGATAATTTCTGCTCCGGTTCCTCATCTTTCTGATAAATGTGTGTGCCGGACAGCATTTTTTTCAAATGGAACTGATCACGCGCCGTATATAACCTTCCGCCGACACTCTCATACAGAACTACAAAAGGCTTTTTCTCTAGGTAAATATAAGTCCCCTGATCAAACACAGGCACCCGCTGGATATCTTTCTTTCCTGCCTGCAAAACATGAAGATTTGGCATCGCATCGTTCATGACACGGATACGATAGCAACACTCCGCTTGTTTCTTCCAGCTGTCCCATTCCGCTTTTGTGCAGTGACGCCGCACTTCTTCATAGATCACTGCCAGATCTTCGTTCATTTCTCCTGCCATCAGTTCCTGTTTTGCAAAATTACGGATCAAAACCAGATAAGCATCCCAGCTTTTTCCAAGCCGATTCCTGTTTTTCACCATGTGTGCATACAGCATGGCTTTCCGTTTTACCGGAAGGGAGCTGTTTCTGGAAAAATAATGTAAAAC
>OCHG01001359.1_pt1 | contig 15856 bp, 9 predicted proteins | sample 1538801 | NCBI WGS metagenome assembly OCHG01 (sample SAMN04571727, study PRJEB22368) | human gut metagenome | biome: human gut; material: stool | host: Homo sapiens | place: Luxembourg | collected 2012-09-20 | reverse complement strand
CAAAAGTATGGTTGAACCAGTCGTCTGTTTTAAAATATCCGCGTGCTTTTGAAGGTAAAGAACGTCATGTATATCTGGATGGGGAGGCTTATTTTGAAGTGGCACGTAATCATGAGAAACCTTTTACGGTAAAAAGTCAGGCAATGGATGTCAGGGTCTTGGGAACCTCTTTCAATATAAAATGCCGTCCGGATAACAGTTTTGCTGAAACGACTCTGGTAGAGGGGGAAGTTGAGGTAAAAGATAAATCAGATAAAGGCAGAATTACTTTGTTACCGGGACAAAAGGCTGTTTTAAACAGGGTGACAGGGCGGATGCAGGTAAAACAGGTCGATCCCAAGATGGAGATAGTCTGGCATAATGATTTGATTCCATTTGAAAAATCATCTATTTTCCAGATTGCGGCAGCATTGGAACGGTTCTATGGGGTGAAGATTATCCTTTCACCGGATGTAGACAGTACCAATACTTATTCAGGAGTGCTGAAAAAGAAAGATAATATAGAGTCTGTGCTGAATTCTTTGCGTAACTCTATTCCTTTCAATTATAAGAAAGTAGATGATAACAATATATTTATCTCATCGGAAACGAAATAATTTTTAAATAAAGAACTATGAAAATCAACATGCTCTTAAGCGGCTGTCTTCTAGGGTTATTGTGTTTCACCGCATGTGATTCTGAGGGCAATGAAATGAATGATTACACCCATTATGTCAACTCTTTTATTGGTACAGGAGGCCATGGACATACCCATCCGGGTGCTATGGTTCCCCATGGCATGATACAGCCGGGACCAGATACTCGTATTGACGGTTGGGATTCCTGTTCCGGATATTATTATGAAGATACTACGATCAATGGTTTTGCCCATACACGTCTTAGTGGTACAGGGTGTGCGGATTTCGGAGATTTCCTGTTGATGCCGACTGTAGGTGTGCAGCGTACTGATTTCTTGGGAACAGAAAGCCAGAAGCGTCCTTTCGCATCGGCTTTTTCTCATGAAAAGGAACATGCCGAACCGGGATATTATTCTGTCTTCCTGGATACATACGGGGTAAAAGCCGAACTGACCTCAACAGAGCGTGCGGCAATGCATCGGTATACTTTCCCGGAAAGTAAGGAGTCAGGATTTATCTTGGATATGGACTATAATATTCAGCAACAAATCAATCAGGTCATGGAAGTGGAGGCTGTGAATGATACTGTGTTGTGGGGGCGCAAACGCAGTGCCTATTGGGCATACCGGCAGGATCTTTATTTTTATGCCGTATTTTCCAAACCCTTCACGTATACTTTGTACACGGATACTGTTCAGGAAAATGACAAACAGATTCCTGTATGCAAAATGCTTTTGCATTTTGAAACGGCGAAAGACGAACAAGTGCTGGCTAAGTTCTCTATCTCTTCTGTTGATGCGGAAGGTGCTTATAAGAACCTCCAGGCTGAGATGCCCGGTTGGAATTTTGATGGAGTGCGTGCCGATGCTAAGAAGAAATGGAATGAATGCTTGTCAAAGATTGCAGTCAAAACCAATGATGAAGACCAGCGTGCCATTTTCTATACGGCTATGTATCATGCTTTCCTAAGTCCCAATCTGTTTACAGATGTAGACGGGCGTTACTTGGGAATGGATTTGAAAGTGCATACCACCGACATGAAACATCCGGTTTATACCATTTTCTCTTTGTGGGATACTTTCCGTGCGTTACATCCGTTACTGACTATTGTCGATCCTCAGTTGAATACGGAATTTATCCGTTCATTGATAAAGAAGCATCAAGAAGGTGGTATTTTCCCGAAATGGGATTGTGTATCCAATTATACCGGAACGATGGTAGGGTATCATGCGGCTTCGTTGGTAGCCGATTCTTATGTGAAGGGATATCGCGATTTTGATGTGCAGGAAGCTTACAAGGCATGTTTGCGTGCGGCGGAATATGATACGACCGGTATTGTCGCTCCCGGTTGGCTGATTCCTTATGTAATGCCTAAAGCTCGTTACTATAAGAATACCCTTGGCTATATCCCGTGTGATCGTGAGAATGAATCGGTTGCGAAAGCGTTGGAATATGCATACGATGACTGGTGTATTTCCGTGTTGGCAGACAGCCTGGGAGATACTGAAACCAAGGAGAAATATGCCCGTTTTGCGGATGCGTACGAATTTTATTTTGATCCTGCCACCCGTTTCATGCGCGGATTGGATAGTAAAGGTGAATGGCGTACCCCGTTCAATCCCCGTTCTTCCAATCACCGTAATGATGATTATTGTGAAGGAACTGCATGGCAGTGGACTTGGTTTGTTCCGCATGATATTCCGGGATTGGTGAAGTTGATGGGTGGAGAGGATGCTTTCGTTGGAAAGCTGGATTCTTTGTTTACGGTTTCTTCCCAGTTGGAAGGAGAGGCTACCTCTGCTGATATCACAGGACTGATAGGCCAGTATGCGCATGGCAATGAGCCGAGTCATCACATTACTCACATGTATAACTATGTAAACCGTCCATGGCGTACTCAGGAATTGGTTGACAGTGTGCTGTATAACCAGTATTTCAATGCTCCTGACGGCTTGTCGGGTAATGAAGATTGCGGTCAGATGTCTGCATGGTATATTTTGAACTCCATGGGCTTCTATCAGGTATGTCCCGGCAAGCCGGTTTATTCTATCGGACGTCCGTTGTTTGAGGAGGTGACGATTAATCTGCCCGACCGCAAGACTTTCGTTATCCGTACCCACAACAACTCGAAGACCAATAAGTACATTGAGTCGGTTCTGTTGAACGGAAAACCACTGGATGTTCCTTTCTTTACCCATAATGACATAGTACGTGGGGGAACGATGGAGATTACCATGAGCTCCGTACCGACGGAATGGGGAAAACAGATAAAGAATTAAAAAGTATAACTTAACCCAAATAACAATATCATGAAAAAATTATTTCTATCAGTTGCAGTCCTGTGTGTTACACTGTTTGTGCAGGCAAAGGATTATGCAGACTATGTGAGTCCGTTGGTAGGTACACAGTCTTCCTTTGAACTCTCTACAGGAAATACTTATCCTGCCATATCCCGTCCATGGGGTATGAATTTCTGGACTCCCCAGACAGGAAAGATGGGGGACGGATGGCAGTATGTCTATACGGCTAATAAAATCCGTGGTTTCAAACAAACCCATCAGCCCAGTCCGTGGATTAATGACTATGGTCAATTTTCCATCATGCCCGTAACAGGAAAACCGGAATTTGAAGAGGACAAGCGTGCAAGCTGGTTCTCTCATAAAGCTGAAATTGCAAAACCTTATTATTATAAGGTTTATTTGGCAGAACATGATGTCGTAACCGAAATGGTTCCTACGGAGCGTGCCGTAATGTTCCGTTTCACTTTTCCTGAGAATGATTCATATGTAGTGGTGGATGCTTTTGATCGTGGTTCGTCTGTCAAGGTGATTCCCGGAGAAAACAAAATCGTGGGCTATACTACCCGTAACAGTGGTGGTGTTCCTGCCAACTTCAAGAATTATTTCGTTATTGAGTTTGATAAGCCGTTTACTTATGAGGCTACGTTCTCTAATGATGTACAGCCTGAAAAACCGGATGGCAGTGTTCCTGTAACCTTGAAAGAAGGTAAACTGGAGCAGACTGATTTCCATACCGGAGCCGTTATCGGTTTCAAGACAAAGAAAGGCGAAGTAGTTCATGCCCGTGTCGCTTCTTCATTCATCAGTCCTGAACAAGCAATTCAGAATCTGAAGGAATTGGGTGGAGACAGTTTTGAAGTATTGGTACAGAAAGGTAAAGATGCCTGGAATGAGGTCTTAGGTAAAGTAGAAGTGGAAGGTGGAACATTGGATCAATACCGTACTTTCTATTCCTGCTTGTACCGTTCCTTGTTGTTCCCGCGTAAATTCTATGAACTGGATGCCAATGGGCAGCCTGTTCATTACAGTCCTTACAATGGGGAAACATTGCCGGGATATATGTATACGGATACAGGATTCTGGGATACATTCCGTTGCTTGTTCCCTTTCTTGAACCTGATGTATCCTTCGGTAAATCAGGAAATACAGGAAGGTTTGATTAATACTTATAAGGAAAGCTGCTTCTTCCCCGAATGGGCCAGCCCCGGTCATCGTGGTTGCATGGTCGGCAATAATTCAGCTTCTATCTTGGTCGATGCTTATCTGAAAGGAGTACGTGTGGAAGATGTGGAAACATTATACAAAGGACTGATTCATGGAACGGAAGCCGTACATCCTGAAGTTTCTTCTACCGGACGTCTGGGATATGAATATTATAACAAGCTGGGCTATGTGCCTTGTGATGTGAAGATTCATGAGAATGCAGCCCGTACATTGGAATATGCATACGATGACTGGTGTATTTATCAGCTGGCGAAAGAATTGAAACGTCCGAAGAAGGAAATCGCACTCTTTGCCAAGCGTGCCATGAATTACAAGAACCTGTTTGATTCGGAAAGCAAGCTGATGCGCGGCAAGCAGAAGGACGGCAAATTCGCTCCTAAATTCTCACCGTTGAAGTGGGGAGGTGACTTTACGGAAGGAAACAGCTGGCACTATTCTTGGTCTGTATTCCATGATCCCCAAGGCTTGATTGACTTGATGGGAGGTAAGGAAATGTTCGTTACCATGCTTGATTCTGTCTTTTCGGTTCCCCCTATCTTTGATGATAGCTATTATGGACAGGTGATTCATGAAATCCGTGAAATGACAGTTATGAATATGGGTAACTATGCACATGGAAACCAGCCCATTCAGCACATGATTTATATGTATGATTATGCGGGTCAGCCTTGGAAAGCCCAATATTGGTTGCGTGAGGTGATGAACCGTATGTATACAGCCGGACCTGACGGATATTGCGGTGACGAGGATAATGGACAGACTTCGGCATGGTATGTATTCTCTGCATTAGGATTCTATCCGGTATGTCCCGGTACAGATGAATATATTCTGGGTGCTCCGTTGTTCAAGAAAGCGACACTGCATTTTGAAAACGGAAAGAACTTGGTAATAACCGCACCGGATAATAGCGATACCAACCGATATGTAGATGAAATGCGTGTAAACGGTACTGTTTATACCAAGAATTATTTGAAGCATAACGAATTGTTACAAGGCGGTACTATTGACTTCAAGATGACCGACCGTCCGAATATGCAGCGTGGAACACAAGAAAGTGATTTGCCTTATTCATTTTCAAAAGACGAAAAAGTAAAATAAAAGTTTCACCATGCACTTCTCTCTTGTAAAGAGAGGTTGGAGGGGGATGTTCTCTTTTGGCAGCATTGCAAGAGTACATCCCCTTTTTCTTTTTAAGTATTTCTTCTATACGTCAAAGTCCGATGATATTACTACTTTTGCCTTTCCTCTGCTTTTTTCTGGAAAATTTAGAAAAAAGAACAAGATTGAGTAAGTGTTTTCTTTTAGCTGCCTGTTTTTATTCTCGAAAGGGGAATGAGAACCCCTTCACTGGAGAAAAACAAGTCAGTGTTAACGAATTTATAAATTATGAAAGGCAATCAATTAATGAGAAAGCCCAAATTACTCAGGGCGCTTTTGATTCTTTTGTTTGTGGCTGCACCCATGCAATGGACCCGCGCACAAATTGTTCTTTCAACTCCCAAGACAACTCTTGGAGCGGTAATCAAGAACATCAAATCACAGTCTAACTATCAGTTTTTCTATGATGACAAACTGGCTGAAACGCCGGTGAATGCCATTGATGTAAAGAACGGTTCATTGCAGTCTGTACTTGATGCAGCTTTGCAAGGCAAGGGAATCACCTACAAGATAGAGGATAATATTGTCTATCTATCAGCACCCGGAGAACCTCAGACACCTCAACAGACAGGACAGGAGCATACAGTGACCGGAACAGTGGTTGATGCGACAGGAGAGGCCTTGATTGGTGTAAACGTACAAGTGAAAGGAAACCCTACAGCCGGTACGATTACTGACTTTGAAGGTAACTATTCTTTGTCGGTTCCCGGAAATGGCGAGGTTGTGTTCTCATACATTGGTTACCGTTCGGAAACATTGAAGCCCGATGGCAAGAATGTACTGAACGTAACCATGCAGGAAGACACACAGCAGATTGGCGAAGTGGTGGTAACCGCTTTGGGGATCAAACGTGAGAAGAAGATGTTGGGTTATGCGGTTCAGGAACTGAAAAGTGATGAACTGAACAAGACAGGTGACCCGTCTGTGACCAGTGCCTTGCAAGGTAAGGTGGCAGGTCTTCAGATGAATACTTCGGCTACAGGTTTAGGTGGTTCTACGAAAATTACCATTCGTGGTAACTCTTCTCTTACCGATAACAACCAGCCGTTATGGATTGTGGATGGCGTTCCTTTCAGCGACAACACTACATCCGACGCATCTCGTTATGGTGGTGTGGACCGTGGTAGCGCTTCCATGGACATTAATCCGGATGACATCGAGAGCATTTCGGTATTGAAAGGTCCGAATGCGGCTGCTCTTTACGGTTCGCGTGCAGGTAATGGCGTTATCTTGATTACGACAAAGAAAGGCAGTAAGAAAGATGGTTTCGGAATCCGTTATAGTGGTAACTTCACTTGGACAGCTATCGGCGAGACATTGGATATGCAACGCCGTTACGGACAAGGACATATTGATACAAAAGATGCCAAGACTGCGGTGTATGACAAAACGGATAGCGGAAGCTGGGGTCCGGTATTGGATGGAAGCATGAAAGAGGCTTGGAACGGAGAAACTTACGCTTACTCTAACTATGGGGATAAGTTGAAAGATTATTTTGATACTGGTTTCTCGCATACGCATAACGTATCTATCAGCAACGGTACAGAGAAATCACATTTCCGTACTTCTTTCGGATACTCAGATAATGACGGTGTATTCCCCACTGAAAGTTTGAGCCGTGTGAATGCCGACCTGAATGCAGGAACGGAATTGAACAAATGGGTGTCTATGGACGGAAAGATTTCTCTTTCACGTACAAAAGCCGATAACCGTCCACTGTATGGTGATTACGGTGCTATTTCCCAGTTGATGAGAATCCCTAACAACGTCCGTCTGGATGACTTGAAACAATATTCTGATGAAACTCATGCGCATGTGAACTGGACAGGACCTACTGCCAGTATCCGTAATCCTTATTATGTATTGCATCAGCGTCAGAATTCAGATGAACGCTGGCGTGCTTTCGGATATTATAGCATGAAAATCAATTTCACAGATTGGCTGCATCTGTCTGCCAAATACGCTTTTGACTACTACCGCACCAGAGTGCAAAGCACCAATGCAGGTGATGGTATCAATGGAGAAGCCAATACTTCCATGATTACGAATGACTCAATGGATCGTAGTGAAGAAAACTTCTTCGAGTCAAATGCTGAAGTCATTTTGATGGGTGACCGTCAGTTGACTGATAACTTCCGTCTGGGCTTCAATGTCGGTGGTAACTTTATGTACCAGCGTTCGGAAACTTTGGGCGTGGGCGTAGGTAATATGGTGGACAAAGGTAACTGGATGCTGAATGCGGCCAATTTGTTGAGAACCGGTAGTGAGGATGGCTACAAGCGTGCCATGAACTCGGTGTTCGGCTCTGTACAGATGGCGTGGAAGGAATATCTGTCTTTGGATTTGACAGCCCGTAACGACTGGTCATCCACTCTTCCGTCAGGTAACAATTCTTTCTTCTATCCGTCTGCCAACCTCAGTTTCGTAGTGTCGGACTTCTTGCGCTCTATCGACAAACCGTTGCCAAGCTGGGTGACATTTGCCAAGGCACGTCTGTCTGCCGCACAGGTAGGTAAGGACACAAGCCCTTATCAGTTATACAACACCTACTCTTTTAAATTCGATAATGGTGTATTGACTCCGACCAAGGATAATGTGAAGATGAACGATCAGTTGAAGCCTGAAATCGCGACCTCTTATGAAGCAGGTCTGGACATGAAGTTCTTGAACAACCGTCTGGGCTTTGACTTTACTTACTATTACAGCAAAACAAAGAACCAGATTATGAAAGTGCCCGCAGCAGCTCCCTGGAGTGGTGGCCAATGGGTAAACGCAGGTATGGTAACCAATCAAGGTGTAGAATTTATGTTGTATTCCACTCTGGTAGAAACAAAGGATTTCGCTTTTGATTTGAATGTGAATATGGCTCACAACGTATCGAAAGTGAAAGAACTGGCTCCGGAAGAAAATGTGAACTATATGTTCTTTAACGGTGATGGAAACTTCCCTGTAAAAGTAGGTACACGCGCCGGACACAAATTAGGCGAGATTTATGCTACATCGCTTTATAAGCGCAATGAAAACGGTGATATTATCGTAAATGAAAATGGTTTGCCCATGACTGTGACCAATGAGTCTGAATATGTGAACAAACCTATCGGTAATATCCAGCCTAAGCTGACCATGTCTGTATCTCCTACCTTTACTTATAAAGGGATTACACTGTCTGCACTGTTTGATATGAAATTCGGTGGTGATATCTTCTCTTATTCCGAGATGCTGGCTACCGGAAACGGTTTGGCTAAACGTACCTTGAACCGTGGTGAGGAAAACAACTATATGATGGTATTCCCCGGTGTGACAGAGTCAAGCGAGGTGAATACAAAACAGGTGTCCGCTTCAGAATACTATGGTGCATTGCAGGCTGAGGATTTCATCTACGATGCTTCTTTCATTAAGCTGAAAGAATTGTCAATCGGCTATTCATTCCCCTCATCTATGCTGAAGAAGACTCCTGTCAACTCGCTGAATGTTTCATTTGTAGCACGTAACTTGTGTTATCTGATGAAGCACACGCCGGGTACAAGCCCCGAAGGCGGCTATGACACTACGATGTTCTCACAAGCCATTGACTATGCATCGTTGCCGTTTACACGTACTTTCGGTATTTCTATCAACTTAGGTTTCTAATTAATTAAAAGGAAAAACTGATTATGAAAATCAAATTATATAAATCCGTAGCCTTATGCTCATTGCTGGCTCTGGCCGGATGCCATGATTTTGAGGAATTGAATACAAATCCTTACGCACCGATTTACGACCCGACTGTGGAGAATGTATCGGCCGACGGTATAGATATTGATTATACTTTGACGGAACATGCCATGGCAAGTTTGAAAGGGATGGAAGGTGCTATCGGAAGTATTTTTGCCAATTTCACCTACGAAGGTCCTTACAATGATTATCAGACAACAACCAATCTGACTCATGATATCTATGCCGGTTATTGGGGAAACAATGTCAGCGGCTTTGTGAATCAGGCGCCTACCTATTCTTATACGGATGGATGGTCGGCCAGCCGATGGAAGCATTTCTATGATGACCGCAGCACTTCGGAATACAGTCAGTTGGTCAAGACATTCTATTTCTGTAATAAGGATTATTATCATACGGCATTCTATATTACCCGCATTTATTATGCTTTCTTGTTGTCCATGCAGACAGATACTTACGGAGATATTCCCGTCGCTTATTATGTGAAGGGAGCTATGCCGCCGGAAGAAAATGTGTCTTATACGCCTCAGAAAGAGGTCTATAATATCCTTTTCCAGCTGTTGGATCAGGCTATAACAGAGTTGCACCAGGAAAATCTTCCTGCTGTCAGTCAGTATGATTTAGGTGACAATGACAAATGCTACGGAGGTGATGTGGACAAATGGCGTCGTTTTGCCAACACACTGCGTTTGCGCCTTGCTTTGCGTGTATCCAATGTAAATCCGGAATTGGCCCAGACTCAGGCAAAAGCAGCTTTGACAGATCCGGCCGGTCTGATGCAAAGCCAGGATGACAATATGAAGCAGACTCCAAAACGTCAGTATATCGCCGGCGGTAATGAAAATATATACGCATTGTTGTTCAGCTGGACCGGCAATGCTGTATTGTCGAAAGAAATGGAACGGGCTTATAAGAATCAGGCTTTGAAAGAAGGTGCGGCAGCCGATGCCGTTACTTTCAATGAGAATTCTGAGAACTGTTATCTCGACCCTCGTTGTGAAGTTTTATGGTTCCGTCCTACTCCGTTTGATTCGTTGACTACCAGTCCGCTTCCCACAGAGAATCTGAAGAGAGATTTCAACGGGGTGATGAATGGAGAAACCAATGTAGGTGGCTCTTATCTGAACAGATACTCTGCCAACCGTTGTATTCTGTCATCTGATGCCATGAACAAGGATTATTGGTGGAATCTGGCCCGTGAAATAGTCTGGATGGGGTATTCTGAAAGTTTGTTCCTGAAAGCGGAAGCAGCATTGCGCTGGCCGTCATTGGTGGATGAAACTGCTGAAGCTCTTTATTTGAAAGGTATCAAGGCATCTATGGATTATTATGAAATTGATGCGGACAAGGCCAATGAATACATCAGTCATCTGGATGGCGTAAAAGCATTTGCCGGTGGTAGTAAGGAAGAACAATTGGAACAGATTATTACTCAGAAGTGGATTGCCGTTTTCCCGAATGGAAATGAAGGATGGGCGGAAGTGCGCCGTACCGACTATCCGCGTTATCTGCTGGCTCCGGTCAATGGAAACAATTCCAATGGAGAAGTGGCGTCCGGCAAGCTTATCAAACGCATCAACTATCCTAACAGCGAGTCCCGTAACCCCAATAAACCGGGCAATGTGAACCAGGGTAGCCGTGTATGGTGGGATGTGACCGATACGATGAATGATAGAGGTCAGTGGCATACTCCGAATAATTTCCGCTAGAAATTGCTATCTTTGTATCCTAGGGAACATAAAAAGAAACAAAATGAAGCAAATTCTATTTTTATTGGCAGCCGTCCTGTTATTGGGCGGCTGTGCGGAAGAGAAGAAGACCGACGTTCGTTGGGCTACTTTCAATATCCGTTACGACAATCCGCAGGACAGTTTGAACAATTGGCAATATCGGAAAGACCGTGTGTGCCAGTTTATTAAGGACCATGAGCTGGATATTGTCGGTATGCAGGAAGTCTTGCATAACCAGTTTCAAGATCTTCGCGCAGGCTTGCCCGAATACGATGGTATCGGTGTGGGACGTGATGACGGGAAGACAGCAGGTGAATATGCGCCGCTTTTCTATCGTAAGGACAAATATGAGGTGTTGGACTCCAATACTTTCTGGTTGGCCGAAAATCCCGATAGCGTAGGAATGATGGGATGGGATGCGGTTTGTGTCCGTATCGCCACTTGGGCAAAATTTAAGGACAAGGCTACCGGAAAGATATTCATGGCTGTCAATACTCATTTTGACCATGTGGGTGAAGAGGCCCGCCGTCAAAGCGCATTGCTCATTATCCGTAAGATAAAAGAGATCGTAGGCGAACGTCCCGCAGTGGTTACGGGCGACTTTAATGTGACCGATGCGAGCGATGCATACGAAACAATCACCACCAACGAGTTTGTGATGAAGGATGCTTATAAGACGGCTGCCCGTGTGACCGGCGTTGATTATACTTTTCATGATTTTGCCCGTATTCCGGCCGAGGATTGTGAAAAGATTGATTTCATCTTTGTCACTCCGCAAGTTCTGGTAAAGAACTGTGAGATACCGGCTGAAGTACCGGAAGCTTTGCTTTCCGATCATAATCCTCAGTTGGCTGACTTGGAATTCTGATTTTTTTAATAGGTGAACTTACGCCGGTAGAGTCTTCAAAAGGGCTTTATCGGCGTTTGTATTACAATAACTTTTTCAAATCTTCAATGTTTGGCAGAGCGTTACGAAGTCGTTCCGGCATATCTTTAGATGCACGGTAAGTGGCAACTCCCATCGGCTTGTTATAATCACGAACGGCAAACTCTACAAAGGTTTGGTTCATTTCTTTGCAAAGAATTATTCCGATAGAAGGGTTTTCGTGCGGTTTTCTGATATATGTATCTAAAGCGGATAGATAAGTATTCAACTGCCCCAAATAAGAAGTGCGGAATTTTCCGGATTTAAGCTCAACTGCGACTAAGGAGTTAAGCTCCCGATTGAAAAAGAGCAAATCAATAAACATTTCTTCTCCTGCAACCTCCATGCGATATTGATTGCCTATAAAGCTGAAATCTTGTCCGAAGGTCATAATAAACTTCTTCACATTGGCAACAATTGCCTTTTCTACTATTTTTTCGTCTAAGTCTTCTTCCTGCTCATTCAGTTCCTCCACATTGATGAAATCAAGCAAGTATTCATCTTTGAATGAACAAACAGCTTTTAGCGCTTGCTTAGTATCAGGCAATGTTTGTGCAAAATTGTTGGGTAAAGTTCCCCGATGGCTGTATAGATCTGCTTTTAAGTAATCCCTTAACGTGTATTTACTCCAATAGCGAATGGCTCACTCATGTATATAAAATAGTCTTGCTTCTAAAGTCTTGGCTTTGGATATTATTTCGGTATGGTGACTAAAGCCGATTGAAAAGAAGTCTGACCAATTAAATTCATCCGCCACTGGCTGATGAATTGCTACAAGAAGCAATTTTTCATTCAACACCAAATCATCAGCCAATGGCGGATGATTTAAAACCTTATCCCACTCTTCATAAAAAATACGCATATTTCTTATGCTTGTTGCTGAAAATCCCCTCAGCCCCGGCAATTCTTTTTGTAACAGAGAAGATATTTGTTCAATGGCACCTTTCCCCCAAAAGCCTGTACGGGAATTTTCCGACACGTAATGCCCGATGCCGTAATAAAGAGATAATTGTTCCTTATTTACTGATGCGGCTGCACGGTACTGGCTTCGTAAGATAGCTTCTTTTATGGCCTTTACTGCTTCTCTATAATTCTGATTTATATTCATTTGCACTTTGTTATATGTGACAAAAGTACAAAATTAATGCTGTCAGTACAAATAAGCTTATCATTCCCTCTCCCATTTAAAATAATTTTCCTCCTTCGATAAGTGTAATACCTTATTTAATTGTTTTATATTTGTATCATTAATCCAATTTAATATTATGAAGGCATACAGTTACTATGTATTATTTTTGTTAGTCGTGTTTTGTGGGTGTTCTCGCCCCACAGAATTGACATCGCCGGATGGCAATATAAAATTAGTATTCAATCTCAATGAAGCGGGAGAGATGACCTACGGAGTTTCTGTAGGAGGGAATCCATTCATCACCCCCTCCGTTATGGGCTTTGAAGGCCGTGACGGGGTAAATCTTTCCAAAGGTTTTCTGATAGAAAGTACCGAGTACACCACAAAGGATGAAACTTGGACCCAACCTTGGGGAGAAAATAAATCAATCCGGAACCATTATAACGAAGTGGCCGTGCGTTTGAAAGACCAGGCAAATACACAGCTGACCCTCCGTTTCCGCGTGTTCGATGACGGCCTGGGCTTCCGCTATGAATATCAAGTACCCCAAGTGGACAGTGTGTTCGTAATGGATGAGCTCACTTCATTTAATTTGGCACAAGACGGCAAGTCATGGTCTATTCCCGCCAGTTTTGAAACCTACGAATTGCTGTATCGCACCCTGCCCGTCAGCAAGGTGGATAATGCCAATACCCCGATGACTTTCAAAACAGATAACGGGGTATATGCCAGTATCCACGAAGCAGCTTTGACCGATTTCCCCGAAATGACTTTGAAGCATACCGAAGGTTGTCACTTCAAATCGGAACTGGCTTCCTGGCCCGATGGGGTGAAAGCCCGTTTTGCCGGAGGGACTTTCGTGACTCCGTGGCGCAGTATTCAGATAGCTCCCAAAGCGGTAGGTCTGATAAACTCCGGCCTGATACTGAATCTGAATGAACCTTGTGCGCTGGAGGGTGATTTGAGCTGGATACGTCCTATGAAATACGTAGGTATCTGGTGGGGAATGCATCTGGGGGTTGAAACGTGGACGATGGATGAACGCCACGGCGCTACCACCGCTAATGCCAAACGATATATAGATTTTGCTGCTGCCAATAACATAGAAGCGGTGATGTTCGAGGGCTGGAATGAAGGCTGGGAAAGTTGGGGCGGTATGCAGACTTTTGACTATACCAAGCCTTATGCCGATTTCGATATGGCAGAGGTGGCACGTTATGCCAAGGAGAAAGGGATTGAAATAATCGGTCACCACGAAACGGGTGGCAATATCTTTAATTACGAACGCCAGCTGGACAATGCTTACAAATGGTATGCAGACCTGGGAGTGCACAGCGTGAAGACCGGTTATGCCGGAGGACTGCCGGGCGGTCACAGCCATCATGGACAGTTCAATGTACGCCATTACCGCAAGGTGGTGCAGACTGCCGCCGGTTATCATACAACCGTTAATGCCCACGAACCTATCAAAGATACAGGAATTCGTCGTACTTACCCCAATATGATGACGCGCGAAGGCGCCCGCGGCATGGAGTGGAACGGATGGAGTGAAGGTAATCCCCCCGAACATCACGAGTTATTGCCGTTTACCCGCTTGCTGGGCGGTCCGATGGATTATACACCGGGTACTTTTGATATTCTTTATGAAAAGACACGCAATTCCCCACGCCGCAAGAAGTGGAATGACTTGGATAAAGGAAACAGCCGTGTGAATACCACCTTGGCAAAGCAGATTGCCAATTGGGTAATCATTTATTCTCCATTGCAAATGGCATCGGATATGATTGAGAATTATGAAGGGCATCCTGCTTTCCAGTTCTTCCGGGATTTTGATGCGGACTGTGACTGGTCTGAAGCCTTGCAGGGCGAACCGGGAGAGTTTGTAGCCGTAGTACGGAAAGCGAAAGATAATTATTTCTTAGGAGCTACGACCAATGAGGAAGCACGTACGCTGACCATTCCTTTGGATTTTCTTGAAAAAGATAAAAAATACCATGCGGTGATTTATGCTGATGGAGAAGATGCCGACTGGAAAACAAATCCTACTTCTTATCAGATTAAGGACAGAGAGGTGACAGCAGCCGATACCTTGTCTGTAGTCATGGCAAAAGGTGGTGGACAAGCGGTAAGCTTTATTCCTGTAACTGACTGATTTACCAAATGCTTCGTCCTATTGCATTAATAGATTCCGAAAGGTAACTTCATCCCCTCTCAGAAGGAGATGAAGTTATCTTCGGTTATAGCCGAATTCAACAACCTTAAAACTTAGATATAAATGAAAACAACCGAAACCCCAACTCCGTCCAGACGCCGTAGTCCTATTTTCTGGGTTCCCACCGCTTATTTTGGTATGGGGCTCCCTTTTGTTGTCCTCAATATGGTAGCCGTACTGATGTACAAAGGTCTGGGAGTCAGTGATGCGAAAATAGCCTTCTGGACTTCCCTTATCATGCTTCCTTGGACACTGAAACCCCTTTGGAGTCCGTTGCTGGAGATGTACCGTACCAAGAAATTCTTTGTTGTCCTCACTCAGATGGTGTCGGGAGTTACTTTCGGGTTGATCGCTTTGTCGCTTCATCTTCCGTCTTTCTTTGCGGTCACTATTGCCTTGTTCGCTATTGTCGCTTTTAGCGGAGCAACGCACGATGTGGCCTGTGACGGAGTATATATGGACGAGTTGAATGCGCAGGAACAAGCTAAATATATAGGTTGGCAGGGAGCTTTTTATAATGTGGCGAAGATTATCGGTACAGGCTTGCTGGTCTATCTGGCCGGTTTTCTGAAAGATGAATACGAAGGGCCTGCAGAAGATGCGGTACTTTATTCCTGGACGGTCATTATGATTATCCTCGGAGTAGTGATGTTCGCCTTGGGAATTTATCATACCCGTATGTTACCTTCGGGCAAGCACGCCCATTCGGTCACCTCTTTTTCGCAGAGTATGACCGAGTTATGGAATGTCATCCGGAACTTCTTTACGAAAAAGCATATTGTTTACTACATTTGCTTTATTATTTTATATCGTTTTGCCGAAGGGTTTGTGATGAAAATTGTACCTT
>OCHG01001332.1_pt1 | contig 16149 bp, 17 predicted proteins | sample 1538801 | NCBI WGS metagenome assembly OCHG01 (sample SAMN04571727, study PRJEB22368) | human gut metagenome | biome: human gut; material: stool | host: Homo sapiens | place: Luxembourg | collected 2012-09-20 | reverse complement strand
CGGCGCAGATGGCTCCCCACAGCTGGTCCCACGGACAGGTCGGGAAATCCTCGCCGGTCTGCTTCTTCACGGCGGCCTTGAAGTTCTTCACCAGCTCCTTGAGGTCGTCGGTCGTCAGGTCGGTGTCGTTCTTCACGCCCTTCTTGGCCTTCTGCTCCTCGATGATCACCTCGAACGGGTCGTGGTCTTCCTTCGAAACGGGTTTCATGCCCAGCACCACGTCGCCGTACATCTGTACGAAGCGGCGGTACGAATCCCAGGCGAACCGCGGGTTGCCCGTGCGCTTGGCCACGGCCTCCACGGCCTGGTCGTTCATGCCCAGGTTGAGGATGGTGTCCATCATGCCGGGCATCGAGGCGCGTGCGCCCGAACGTACGGATACGAGCAGCGGCATCTCCTTGTCGCCGAATTTCATGCCGGTCAGTTTCTCGATGTTCTTCATCGCCCTTTCGACCTCGGGGCGGAGCATCTCGATGACGGCCTCTTTGCCGTGCTTGTAGAATTCCGCACACACTTCCGTGGTGATGGTGAATCCCGGGGGCACGGGGATGCCGATAAGGTTCATCTCCGCAAGGTTCGCACCCTTGCCGCCGAGCAGTTCACGCATTTTGCCGTTTCCTTCGGCCTCTTTGTTGCCGAAGGTATAGACCCGTTTTACGTCTGCCATAACTTTTTTGGTTTTGAATTATAGTATAAATATAAAAATTTTTTCTTTTACCTTACCCTTAAAGCCGAAAAATTGCGGTGACGTTTCCGTTACCGCATCCGTAAAATGCATTTCCGTCGAAGGGATTGCGAAAATACGAAAACTTTTCGAAATATCCAAAAAATTCTACCGGATGTAAATGAATACCGGAAGCGAATAACCGTAGCCGCCGCGATAAACCCCGCGGGAGTAGGTCGTGAGGGGGTTACCGCTCTTTTGGTCAACCAGATAGCGGCGTGCGAAAACGTCGCCCTCCGAGGTGGTCAGCGCCGTGTCCGCGAGGATACGGTCGCGCATCTGCCACCGTCCGCCGCGTCGTACCGTGCCCCGTCCGGCCTGTTCGGCGCGCCGGGTCGCGTCGCGCAGTCCCCAGCGTCCGGGGTCGGGGAGATCCGAGCGTCCCAGCACGATCAGTTTCACGTGCGGACGCTCCGCACGCAGGTCGCGCACGACCCATTGGGCCATGCGTGCGTCGCCGCACAGCGCCAGCCCCACGGTGTCGCGTCCGAGTTCGCCCTCGACGTAGAGGTAGCGGCGTCCCGGCTCGTCGCGGGTCGGGTAGAAGAGGTCTCCGTAGTAGAGCAGCGCAAAATCCATTCCGTCGAGCGAATTGAGCGTGCGGTGGAGGTAGGAGTAGTCGCCCCGGCAGGCGGCGGCGATGTCGCGCACGACCTGTTCGTTTTCGACGCCCCACAGGGCGACCAGGGGCAGGGCCATTGAGTCGATCACGGCAGCCGTGTTGCGGATTTTACGCGCGTAACGCTCTGCGGTCCAATGCAGACGGCCTTCGGGCGTGTAGTCTGCGTCGTCGTAGAAAAGCGCCGGGACGGTGTCGTAAATCCGGTCCACGTCGTAGAAAGCGATTCCTATGGGGCGTTGCCCGTAAGAGTGGCAATTAAAAATTAAGAATGAAAAATTGAGAATTATCAGCAGACGCAGCCACATGGTTCCGCCGGTTTAGAGTGGTTGTTCGGGCAGGAAATCGCGGGGCGAGCAGCCGAGGAATTTGGCGATTTCGTTGATGTGGTTGAGGTTGTATTTCGAAGGACTTTTGGGGCTTTCCACTTGGCTGATAAATCCGTCGCTCACCCCGATTCCGTAGGCTAAAGTCGCTTGTGAAACACGTTGAGCCATCCGCTCTTTGCGGACAGCTGCACTGACGTATTTATCGAACGCGCTTTTCGGTTTCACAAACATCTGTTTAGATGTTGTAAAACTAAAAAAGATGCCAGAGTGAAAGTTTAGTTATAACTTAAATTCGCTTACGTATAGGTAGATGTTTTGTCTCTTTTATCGGATTTATGGACATTTTGTGTTTCGTTCGCCCCAGCCCCCCCCTGGGGGCGAACGACGGGCGCGGTGCGCCCGGAAGATTATCCGCACCGGGAGGGATGCGTCCGGGACAAGTGGGAAGCACAGAAGCCTACGACCGCTCTTGCGAGCGGTTTTGGGTACCTTTTGCCACCAAAAGGTACAAAGCCTCCGCGGCATACGCCGCGGTTAAGGCTGCTTTGCCGACCAAAAAGCGGCAAACAACACCAGTCGAAGAGTGCAAATATCTTTTGCAGCCGGGAGATACGCAAAAAATCCCCGCGTTGAAAACGCAGGGATTCAGTCGCCGGATTGCGAAACCCGGCGCAATGCGCCCGGACTACCGGATTCCGTATTTGCGCAGGATCTTCCGGATACGGGGCAGCCGCTCCGAGATCATGCGGTCGTAGCCCAGGTCGGAACCGTGGTCGCAGTCGATGGTTCCCTCGGCGTCCCGGCCGAAGAACCATTCGCCGTCGAGGAAGTAGACGTTGTCGTATTGCTTCGCCAGCCGCCGCATCATCCCGTCCGCGGTGTTGATCCGCTCGCGGTGGAATTTCGCGGCCTCCTGATCGAGGTTGCCTGCGGTGTGCCAGTGGGTCTGCATGAAGATCAGCGGTTTGTCGGGATGGGCCTTGACGAGCGTCGCCACGAACGCGTCGAGGCGCTCGCGGATCATCTTCGGGGAGGGGTTCGAAAAGGCGTCGAACAGGAAGGCGTCGGCGTCGGTCTCGGCGAGCAGCCGCGCGAATTCGGGCTGGAGCATGCAGTTGCCGCTGTACCCCAGATTGACGAACTCGATGCCCGTCATGCGGCTCATGCGCGCAGGATAGGTCATGCCCGGGCGGCTGGCCGAAGCTCCGTGGGTGACGCTCGATCCGAAGACGATCACGCGGTGCTTGTAAGGCGATTCGAGCGGCGTGACGGATGCACCTTCGTCCACGCCGATCTCCAGCGTCAGCAGTTCGCTCCACGCCGGCAGGTAGAGCATGCACTCCTTGGGCTGTCCGTCCATGTGCTCGACGATGGTGCTGGCGTGCCGGTCCTGTAATCCGGGACGTGCCGCACCGGCCATCGTCCATACGCCGTTTTCGCGGACGTAGAGATCCATGCCGCGTTGCAGGACCGGGGTCATGTTCCAGCCGTAGCTGCGCGGTGCGGTGGTCCAGCGGGCCTCGATCCGGCGGCTGTCGGTGGTGAAAAGCACGGCCACGCCGGCCGGGTAGCCGCAGTAGTGGCGGATGGTGGCGTTGTCGAAACGGTAGCGCGTCGTGTCGACCCGGTAATAGGGATGCCCCTCCATCGGGCAGGTGCGGCCGATGATGGTCAGCGTCGAGGCGTCGACGTACTTTTGCGCCGATGCGGCGTGAAACATCGACAGCCCGGCTGCAATGAATAATAGGTGTTTTATCATGGTTGGTTTGAGTTGGTCAGCCTTCGATCACGCCCGATCCGACCAGCTGGTCGCCGTCGTACCACGCCGCGAACTGTCCGGGGGTGATGCCCCGCTGGGGCCGGTCGAAAACGAGGTAAGCCCCTTCGTCGCGGACGAACAGCCGCGCGCCCTGCAAGAGCTGGCGGTAGCGGATGCGGACGGAGAACCGGGCGCTCTGCCCGGCGGTCAGCTCCCGGGCGGGGTTCACCCAGTGGATTTCGCCGGGCGCGATGTGCAGCGCGGGGCGCCACAGCCCGGGGTGGGCGTCGCCCTCGCCGACCCAGATCACGTTCTGCACCGTGTCCGTGGCGAGGATGAACAGCGACTCCCTGCGGCCTCCGATGCCGAGTCCCTTGCGCTGTCCGATGGTGTAGTAATGGGCGCCGTTGTGCTCGCCGATCTTCTTGCCGTCGCGCACGGTGTAATGCCACGGTTCGGCCAGCGCCGCGAGTTGTCCGGTCGTCGGCTCTCCCTCCGCCGGGACCTCCTCGCGCACGTATTTCGGCCATGCGGGGAGTATTTCGTGGATGTTGCCCTTTTTCGGGGCGAGCTTTTGCTGGAGGAAGGTCGGCAGGTCGACCTTGCCCACGAAGCAGATGCCCTGCGAATCCTTGCGTTTGGCCGTGGCGAGACCCTGCTCCTCGGCGATGCGCCGCACCTCGGGTTTGAGCAGCCCGCCGACGGGAAACAACGCCCGGCTGAGCTGCTCCTGCGAGAGCTGGCAGAGGAAATAGCTCTGGTCCTTGTTGGGATCGCTGCCTGCGAGCAGCTTATGGATCGTCCTCCCGTCAGGCAGCGTCTCTTCCGCCTTGCGGCAGTAGTGGCCCGTGGCCACGTAGTCGGCGCCCAACTTCAGCGCCTCGCGCAGGAATACGTCGAATTTGATTTCGCGGTTGCACAGCACGTCGGGATTGGGCGTGCGGCCCCGTTCGTATTCGGCGAACATGTAATCCACGACACGCGTGCGGTAGTCTGCCGAGAGGTCGACCACGTGCAGCTCGATGTCGAGTTTCCTGGCCACGAGTTCGGCGAAAACCCGGTCGTCGTGCCACGGACAGTCGCCTTCGAGCGTTCCCGTCGTGTCGTGCCAGTTGATCATAAAAAGCCCTACGACCTCATGCCCCTGCTCCTTGAGGAGCCAGGCCGCCACCGACGAATCGACGCCGCCCGAAAGTCCGATTACCACCCGTGCCATCCTTATTCCAATGTCAAGAGTCCTTCGGGCAGCACCAGGTGCATCGTGCGCCCCTCGAAGTCGATGCGGGCGATGAACTCCTCGACGGCGGGGACCAGCACCTGCCGTCCGCCGATCTCCAGTTCGAACAGCGGATTGGCGTCGCTGTCGTAGTAGTCGGTGACCGTCCCGCAGAGTTTCCCGGAGGCGCATGACCCGGTTTCGCCGGCGGCGGTCGCCGCCCTTCCGGACGAGGCTCCGGCCTCTTCGGCCACGACCGCGAAGCCGATCAGGTTTTCGAGGTAAAATTCGTCGTCGTCCTCTTCGCCGTTCATCTCGATCCGGAATTCCAGCCCGACAAGCTCCTGCGCCCTGCGCTCGGTGTCGAAATCGGCGAATGTCGCCGTGGCTCCCGACTGGCCGCGGCGTTCGAAACGCTCGCACCAGAGCGGAACCTCCAGCGCGTCGATGGTGACGCGCAGCGGGGTGTCGGTCGTGAAATCCTCGGGGAAAGCGGGGTAGAGCGAGAGCATCACTCCGCCCTCCGTGCCGAAAAGTTTGTTGATTCTGCCTGCGGGAACGATCATGTCGGTTGAATTATGGCGTAAAAATACAAAAAAAACGGTAATCTTCCCGTGGGAAGTTTACCGTTTTTATTCGGATCGGGAAACGTCTTGCCGCGTCCCTTCCCTGTGTCGCCTTATTATTCGGCGGCGGGAGCTTCCGGAGCGGCCTCTTCGGCAGCAGTCTCCGCAGCGGCAGCCTCGGCGGCCTCACGGGCGGCAGCCTCGGCAGCGGCCTTCTTCTCGGCGATTGCGGCAGCGCGCTCCTCCTTGATCTTGGCCTCGGCAGCCAGACGGGCCTTCTCGGCCGACTTGGCGTCGGTGGCCAGCTTGTTGGTCTTGGCTTCGATCTTGCCGGCTTTGGCTTCCATCCACTTGTTGAAGCGGGCTTCTGCCTCGGTTTCGGTGAACGCACCCTTGGCGACGCCGCCCAGCAGGTGTTTCTTGTACATTACGCCCTTGTACGAGAGGATAGCCCGACAGGTGTCCGTAGGTTGTGCGCCTTTCTGTAACCAATCCAGGGCTTTCCCGAAGTCCAGGTCGATCGTAGCAGGATTCGTGTTGGGGTTGTAGGTTCCCAGCTTCTCGATGAATTTACCATCACGTGGCGCTCTGCTATCTGCGGCAACGATGTGATAGAAGGCATAACCCTTCTTACCGTGACGTGCCAGACGAATTTTAACAGCCATTTGCTATAAAATTTTGTTGTAATTAATAAAAAACGCTCACCCCTTCGGGCTTTTAAGCCTGCAAATGTAGGGAAAATATTCCGCCCGGCAAAATAAATGCCCTAAAAAACTGCATTTCACGGCTGTGACGGGGTTGTCCGGAAGAATGGGACGGGCCGCTTCGGGTTGTTGCGGGGCGGGTCGGAAATGAAAGACGGATTGAATTCAATTGCCTGAAAACCAATCCGTCCGTTGTGATCCCGGCGGGATTCGAACCCACGACCGACAGCTTAGAAGGCTGTTGCTCTATCCAACTGAGCTACGAGACCATCGTTGAAACAACGCTGCAAAAGTAAGAAATTTCGGGCCAACTGCAAACTTATCGTCCGATTTCTTGCTCCGGACCCGGACGGTCCGCCATACTCCGGAAAAACGGTCCCGGCTCTATTTCGTGAGGTATTTGTCGAGATACATTTTCAGTTCGCGCGGCATGACGGGCTTGGTGATGAATCCGTTGCATCCCGCCTCCTCGGCGACGCGCCGGTCGGTGTCGAAAGCATAGGCCGTCTGCATGATGACGGGCAGACTGTCCGTATGGAGCCGAATCTCCTTCAGCGCCTCGATACCGTCCATCACAGGCATTTTAATATCCATCAATACGGCGTCGGGATTGTGCGATAGCGCATACGCCACTGCCTCCTTGCCGTTCTTCGCCCAGAGCAGGTCATACTCTTTCTTGAGGATTATTTCCAGCAGCTTGTAATTGCTTTCCACGTCTTCTGCAATCAGGATCAACGGCTTACGTTCGGATGTATTGTTGTCTGTCATTGTGTATTACGTTGCAGTTCCCGCAAATATAGGAAATTTTTTCCAAAACCGTCGTTCGTCAACGGTAAAATGTTCCTTCGAAATGCGTTGCGTTTCCGCATCCGTCGGTGACCGAAAGACGCACGGCGTGGGTGCGCCGCTGCGCCGGCGCGTCGAAGAAATGAACCAGCGTTCCTTTCATCGGAAAACGGTCGCAGGGAACCCATTTGCCGTCGATGTGCAGCCTCCACGAGGCGATGCCCGAGAAGTTGTCCGCGGCGCGGAACCGCACCCCTTCGGCCCGGGTGAGGTCGGCGCCTTCGGCGAAGAGCGGACGGATCGCGGGCGGCAGCGTGTCGGCTACGATCGCCAGGTCTCCGGCCGTCCGCACCGAAGCCGTCACCGCGCCGTCGGCATATGCGCCTCCGACGCAGGCCAGCGAGCCTCTGCGCGTGCGTACGGCCAGTTGGGCGCGTAGTTGCAGCGGGCGCGGCACGCTGCCGCGGAGCGTGACCTCCACGGCGCGGAAAAGGGGCGTCGCGGGGTCGAAGAAACGGTAGGCGGGCGAGAGCACGACGACGCCCGAATCCGCCTGCGGGGCCTCTCCGAGTCCGGGACGGACGAAGATCGGCTCGTAAATCGTTCCTTCGGGAATGCGGACCTCCGCCTCGCGTCCGACGCGCAGGACCGAAGTCCGGTCGGGCCGCAGCGTCACGGCCGTGGTGTCGGCCTCGGCGCGGAACTCCCCGGCGCGTCCGCGGACGGCGAATTCCAGCGTCGAGACATTGCCGCAGTCGTCCTCGGCCTCGATGCGGATGCGGCGCACCTGCCCTTCCGCCGTGCGTATCAGCCCGCGTTCCGCCATCGTCGGGTAGAAACTGTCGGGCGCGCCCTCCAGCTGGGCCAGGCGGATCGCCTCGTTGTGCGAATTGATTTGTATCGGGTAACAGCTCACGGCATCGCTGCAACGCGATATGTCGTAGGTGAAGCTGTCCATGCGGAATTCGAAGCAGGGGATGCCGTCCGCGAAGGCTGTGACGCGCCATACCCCGAAGGAGTTCCAGACATCGTTGCGGCGGTCGGTGACTTCGGCCACGAAATAGCCCCTGCGGCCCACGCCGACGGGCCCGTCGTGGGTCAGGGCGTAACGGCCTGCGGCCGTGCGGACCACGGCGTAGCTCTCCGGGACGCTGCGCACGGGCACGCCCTGCACGGTGTCGACCTCGACGTAGTGCAGGCGCACGATGCGCGGCGGATATTCATCCCTGGGGCGGATGATTCCTTCGCGGACGGGGTTGTAGAGCCGCTGGGTCTCCGTGTCGCGGATTTCGTAATGGAGGTGCGGGCCGCCCGACGAACCGCTGTCGCCCGAGTAAGCCACCACGTCGCCCTGCTTCACGGGCCAGGTTCCGGGACCGAACCAGAGGTTCACGCCGTTCGAACGGCGTTCGTAACGCTCCCTGCGCACGTGCCGCTCGATGTCGTCGCGGAAACGCCGGAGGTGGCCGTAGACGACCGTCGTGCCGTTGCGGAGCGTGAGGTAGACGGCGCGCCCGTAGCCGCCCGCCTGCAATACCACGCGCGAAACGTAGCCGTCGGCCGCGGCCACGACCGGTTTGCCCTCCTCGGCGTCGGTCTTGATGTCCACGCCCGCATGGAAATGCCCGGGACGGATTTCGCCGAAATTGGCCGAGTAGAGCCGTTGTTTGAGCTCCCGCAGGGGGTAGATGTAGTCGTTGGGGGCGAGTTGCTGGCCTTGTGCCCCGAGGCAGGCCGTCGTAAGCAAAAAAAGTATTAGAAATCGTTGCATGTGTCCGTCTCCCTGACCATTGCCGAGGCTGCGTCCATGACGGCCTCGTAGTCGTATCCGAGCGAAAGCCCGTAGCGTATCAGTCTGGTTTTCAGTTCGTATTGCGAGGTGTATTTCACCGTCCGGGCCTTGCGTTCGAGCTGCTGCGCGAGCCGCTCGCCCATTGCCGGACGGTCGGCCTGCGACAACGCCGCGTCGATCCGTTCCTTCGAAACCCCCTTGCGTTGGAGCGCCGTGCGGATTTTGTACTCGCCCCAGCCGCTGAGCCGCAGTTTTTCGCGCACGAAGGCCTCGGCGTAGCGGCTGTCGTCGATAAAGCGGTCGCGCACCTGCTCGGCATCCTTTTCCGCCACTCCCCAGCCGCGCATCAACCGCCGGGCGTCGCCCTCCGACTTTTCGGCGCGGGCGCAGAGGCGCATCAGCGCCGCGAGCGCCTCGTCGGGCGTTTTGTCGCGTTTTTTCCTTATTTCAGCCGGGTGCATACCATGCGCGGTTTTCCGAAGAGGTCCTCGCGGACCTCGGTGTCGGTGTATCCTTCGGCGCCGAGCATGCGGACGATCTCCGCCGCGGCGCGTTCGTAAATCTCGAACCAAAGACGTCCGCCGGGCGTCAGCATCTGCCGTCCCGCCCGGGCGATGGCGCGGTAGAAACGGATGGCGTCGTCGTCGGGGACGAACAGCGCCAGGCCGGGTTCGTGGTCGCGGACGTTGGGGTGCATCGCCGCGCGGTCGCTCTCGGGAACGTAGGGCGGATTCGATACGATCGCGTCGAACCGCTCCGGAAAAGCCTCCTCCAGCCCGTTCAGGGCATCGGCTTTGCGGAGCGTGACCGCCGCGCCGAGTTGTTGGAAATTCTCCGCCGCCACGGTCAGCGCGTCGTCCGAGATGTCGGCGGCGAAGACCTCCGTCCCGGGCATCCCCAGAGCCAGCGAAGCCGCGATGCAGCCGCTGCCCGTCCCTACGTCCAGCAGCCTCCGGGCTTCGCGCTCCCCGTGCAGGATCGCGTCGACCAGCTCTTCGGTTTCGGGCCGCGGGATCAGAACCCCTTCGCGCACGGCGAAGCGGCGGCCGTAAAATTCCGTGTGTCCGACGACGTATTGCAACGGTTCGCCCGCAGCCAGACGGGCTGCGGCCTCTTCCAGCCCTTCGACGGCGAGTTCCGCTTCCGGGTCGGTCAGCAGGGCCGACGGCGAAAGCCCCGAAAGCTCCGCCACGGCGGCCAGCGCGATGCTGCGGGCTTCGCGTGCGTCGTAAAGTCCCGTGAGCCGTGCGGCCAGCGCGTCGATGCTCCCGCGGCGCGTCATTGGCGGATGAAGTTGGCCAGGGCGATGGCCACGGCGGCTTCGACGACCACCGCGCCGCGCAGGGCGACGCAGACGTCGTGGCGGCCGTGGATTTCCAGCGGTTCGACCTTGTTGGTCGCCAGGTTGTAGGTGATCTGTTCGCGGCCGATGCTCGGCGTGGGTTTCAGCGCCGCGCGCACCACGATCTCGTTGCCGTTGGTGATGCCTCCGTTGATGCCCCCGGCGTTGTTGGTCGCCGTCGTGCCGTCGCAGTCGGTGAAGCTGTCGTTGTTCTCCGAGCCGCGCAGACGCGCTCCGGCGAATCCGCTGCCGAATTCGACCCCCTTGACCGCCGGGACGGCGAACAGCAGGTGGGCGATCATGCTTTCGGCCGAGTCGAAGAAGGGCTGTCCCAGGCCGAGGGGCACGCCCTGCACGCGGCATTCGACGATGCCGCCCACCGAGTCGCGGTCGGCCGCCGCGGCATGCAGCACCTCGTTGAAACGTTCGGGGTCGGTGCAGCCGCCGATCTCGGTCAGCCGGGTCGCGAAGCGGATGCTTGCGGGCAGCATCTTTTTGGCCACGACGCCCGCGGCCACCAGCGCCACCGTGAGGCGCGCCGAGAAGTGTCCGCCGCCGCGCGGATCGTTGAATCCGGCGAATTTGTGGTAGGCCACCAGGTCGGCGTGCGAGGGGCGGTAGTGGCGCATGACGGTCGAGTAGTCCTGCGAGTGGGTGTTGGTGTTGGCGAATTCGATGGTCAGCGGCGCGCCCGTCGTGTAGCCGTCGTAGACTCCCGACACGATCTGCGGTACGTCGGGTTCGCGCCTCGGCGTCGTGCCGGGCGCTCCGCTGCGGCGTCGCGCGAGGTCTTCGGCGAAGTCCTCCTCCGAGAGCGGGATGCCCGCCGGGACGCCGTCCAGCGAAATGCCTATCTGGTGTCCGTGCGACTCGCCCCAGATGGCGAGCCGGAAATTGTGTCCGAATTGGTTCATGGGCGGTTTGGTGTTTTAGACCCGAATATGTTCCAGGTCCTCGAAGAACCCGGGATAGCTTTTGGCGACGCTCTCGGCCCCCTCGATCTCCACGGCTTCGTCCGAGCGCAGGGCGGCGACGGCCAGCGACATGGCCATGCGGTGGTCGCCGTGGCTCTGCGTGCGTGCCGCGCGGACCTTTCCGCCGCGTATTTTCATCAGATCCTCCTCCGAGGTGTCGACCTCGATGCCCAGTTTGGCATACTCCTCGCGGATGGCCTCCGAGCGGTTGCATTCCTTGTATTCGAGGCGCGAGGTTCCCCGGATGACGCTCACTCCGTCGGCCGCGGCGGCCAGCGCGGCCAGCGCCGGGAACAGGTCGGGACAGTTCGTGGCGTCGAATTCGAAGGCCCGGAGCGGCCTGTGCAGGGCCGTCACCGAGTCCTCCTCGTTGATCACGGCGGCTCCTGCGCGCACCAGCGCGGTGCAGATGGCCGTGTCGGCCTGCTTCGAGAGCATCGAGACGTTGCGCACGGTGACCTCTCCGGCCGTGGCGCCCGCCACCAGCAGCATCGCCGCGGCGCTCCAGTCGCCCTCGATGCTGAAATAGGTCGAACGGTAGCGCTGCCGTCCGGGGATGTAGAACTCCTCGTAGTCGCGCTGGCTGATTTCGATGCCGAAGCGCGCGGCCGTGTCGAGAGTCATATCTAAATAAGGTGTCGAGACCGCTCCGCGTACGTGCAGCGAGGTGTCGCGCCTGGCCAGCGGCAGCGCGAGCAGCAGCCCCGTGATGAACTGCGACGAGACCGACCCGTCGACTTCGGCCTCTCCGCCCTGGATCGGGCCGCAGACCTCGATGGGGAGGAATCCCCCGTTGTCGCGGACCCGCACGCCCAGCCGGCGGAGCGGTTCGAACATCATCTGCATCGGGCGGCGCAGCAGCGAGCCGCGCCCCTCGATGGTGACGGGTGTGGGGCAGAGCGATGCCACGGGCGTGAAAAGACGTGTCGAGAGGCCCGATTCGCCGACGTTGAGCACGCAGCCCTTCGGGGACAGTCCGCCTTCGATCGAGAGCGATGTGGGGTCGACCCGGCGCACCCGCGCGCCGAGCGTCTCGATACATTGCAGGGCGGAACGCGTGTCGTCGCAGAATTCGATGTTGCGCAGCACCGAAACCTCCTCCGAGAGCAGTGCCGCTGCGAGGGCACGCTGTGCATAGCTTTTCGAACAGGGCGGCGTCAGCGTGCCTTTGACGCGGCCCGGCGGAACCGTTTTATCCATATTTACTCATTAACCTCCTGTCCCTTGCGGTTTTTCATCTCCTGCGTCAGCTGATGGCTCTTCTTCAGCTCGAAATGCTGCCCGAGGTAGACCTTGCGGACCATCGGGTCGGCGGCCAGCTCTTCGGCCGTACCCGTTTTCAGGATCTTGCCCTCGTAGAGCAGGTAGGTGCGGTCGGTGATGGCCAGCGTCTCGTCGACGTTGTGGTCGGTGATGATCACGCCGATGTTCTTGTGCTTGAGCGTCGCCACGATCGACTGGATGTCCTCCACGGCGATCGGGTCCACGCCGGCGAACGGTTCATCCAGCAGGATGAACGCCGGATTGATGGCCACGGCGCGCGCGATCTCCGTACGGCGGCGTTCGCCGCCCGAGAGCTGTATGCCGAGGCTTTTGCGCACCTTTTGCAGTCGGAACTCCTCGATCAGCGCCTCGACGCGTTCGTTCTGGTACTCCTTCGAGAAGGAGGTCATCTCCAGCACGGCCCGTATGTTGTCCTCCACCGACAGGCGGCGGAATACCGACGCCTCCTGCGCCAGATAGCCTACGCCGAGCTGGGCGCGGCGGTATACGGGCAGGTCCGTCAGTTCGGAGGCCTGGCCTTCGTCGCTTTCGAGGAAAATGCGCCCTTCGTTGGGCTTGATCAGTCCCACGATCATGTAGAAGGTCGTGGTCTTGCCGGCTCCGTTGGGACCCAGAAGGCCTACGATCTCTCCCTGGTTGACGTCGATCGACACGTGGTCGACGACGGTCCGGGCCTTGTATTTCTTGACGAGCTCGCTGGTGTAAAGACGCATTGCGTTTCGATAATTTTTTTACAAAGTTATGCTTTTTTCCGAAAAGTTTTTTATCTTTACATTGAATTTTATGATTTTTAAAGCATACTATCGGCGAAATGAAACAATTTGATTCTTCCCTGCTGCATGACAAGCTGAAGGAGTACTTCGGCTTTTCGTCGTTCAAGGGAAACCAGGAAGCGGTGATCCGCAATGTGCTGGAAGGCAAGGATACTTTCGTGCTGATGCCCACGGGCGGCGGCAAGTCTTTGTGCTACCAGTTGCCGGCCATGCTGATGGACGGCGTTGCGATCGTCATATCGCCGCTGATCGCCCTGATGAAGAATCAGGTCGACGCCATGCGCACCTTCTCGGCCGAGTCGGGGATTGCGCATTTCCTGAATTCGTCGCTCAACAAGACAGCCGTGGCGCAGGTTCGGCAGGATGTGCTCGACGGCAAGACCAAATTGCTCTATTTCGCACCCGAGTCGCTCACCAAGGAGGACAACGTGGCGTTCCTGCGCAAGATAAAGGTTTCGTTCTACGCCATCGACGAGGCGCACTGCATTTCGGAGTGGGGACACGACTTCCGCCCGGAGTACCGCCGCATCCGGCCGATCATCAACGAGATCGGCTCGGCGCCGCTGATCGCCCTGACGGCTACGGCCACGCCCAAGGTGCAGCTCGACATCCAGAAGAATCTGGGCATGTCCGACGCCTCGGTCTTCAAATCGTCGTTCAACCGCCCGAACCTCTACTACGAAATCCGGCCCAAGCACAACGTCGACCACGACATCATCCGTTTCATCAAGCAGAACGAGGGCAAGAGCGGCATCATCTACTGCCTGAGCCGCAAGAAGGTCGAGGAGCTGACCGAGTTGCTCGTGGCCAACGGCATCCGGGCGCTGGCCTACCACGCCGGGATGGATGCGTCGACGCGCGCCGCCAATCAGGACGACTTCCTGATGGAGCGCGTCGAGGTGATCGTGGCGACGATCGCTTTCGGCATGGGCATCGACAAACCCGACGTGCGCTATGTCATCCACTACGACATTCCCAAGTCGCTCGAAGGCTATTACCAGGAGACGGGCCGTGCCGGCCGCGACGGCGGCGAGGGCTACTGCCTGACCTTTTACAGTTACAAGGACATCCAGAAACTCGAGAAGTTCATGCAGGGCAAGCCCATCGCCGAACAGGAGATCGGCAAGCTGCTGCTGCTGGAGACGGTTTCCTACGCCGAGAGTTCGATGTGCCGCCGCAAGACGCTGCTGCACTATTTCGGCGAGGACTATACCGAGGACAACTGCGGCAACTGCGACAACTGCCGCAATCCCAAACCGAAGGTCGATGCCCGGGCTGCGCTCAAGATGGCGCTCGAAGCCCTGCGCGACATCGGAGACAAGTTCAAGGCCGACTATCTGGTCAACGTTCTGGTGGGCAAGACCACGGCCCTGATCAAGAGCTACGGGCACAACAAGTCGAAATGGTTCGGTGCGGGCGCCGAGCACGACGCCCGTTTCTGGGGCGCGGTGCTGCGTCAGGCTTTGATACTGGGCCTCATCGACAAGAATATCGAAAACTACGGGCTGATTTCGGTCAACAAGAAGGGCGAGGGCTATATCGCCCTGCCGTTCCCGGTGACCGTGACCCTCGACCACGACTACGACGAGGAGGAGAAGGAGTCCGAGTCCGTGGCTCCGATGGGCAAGGGCGGCGCGGCCGACGAGGAGCTGTTCTCGATGCTGAAGGACCTGCGCAAGAAGGTCGCCAAGCAGCACGGGCTGCCGCCGTTCGTCATTTTCCAGGACCCGTCGCTGGAGGACATGGCTGTGCAGTACCCGATCACGTTCGAAGAGATGCAGAACATCACGGGCGTCGGCGTGGGCAAGGCGCGCAAGTTCGGCGAGGAGTTCATCCGCCTGATCAAGGCCTATGTCGAGGAGAAGGAGATCATCCGTCCGCAGGACATGATCGTCAAGGGCGTGGCCAGCAAGTCGGGCAACAAGATCTTCATCATCCAGTCGATCGACCGCAAGATGGATTTCGAGGACATCGCCCGCGCCAAGGACCTCGACTTCGACGAACTGCTGACCGAGATCGAAGGCATCGTCAACGCCGGAACGAAACTCGATATTTCCTACTATCTGAAGGAGTTCATGGACGAGGACAAGATCGAGGACATTTACCTCTACTTCAAGGAGGACGCCGAGAGCGACTCGCTCGACGCGGCCATCGAGGAGCTGGGGGCCGATTATACCGAGGAGGAGATACGCCTGGTGCGCATTAAGTTTATGTGCGAGCAGGGCAACTGATTTTCGGTTTTACAGGGTGTTTTCCGCACTTCGTCTGCGGCCCGGGACCGTCCTGTTTTTGCAGCTCCTGCTCGGGTCCGAAGCCCGGAAACCGTTCCTCCGGAATCAAAAAGCAGATGAAACGGGGTTGGCCTTCGGGTGCCGCTGGCAAGGATGTAACTAACCGATATAACCTAATTTTGACGCCTATGAACAAGAAGACTTTTACTTTAGCCGTGATTTTTCTGATCTGCGCGCTGGGGTGGCTCGGGGCCAATGTCTATTGGCGGGTGACGCGCTCCAACTGCGTGAATGCGTTCGATCTGGTCGTGGGCGTGCTGTTCGTCGCGGCCGGAGTCGGAATGGTGTATAACGAGTTCAACAAAAAGAAATGCAGACACCTCGATGAGGTGAACAAGCACAAAATTCCTTGACCGATGCGTGCGATAGACCGTTTTCAGGCCGTCATGGCCGTCGTATTTTTCATAGGGACCCTGGTTTCGGCCTGGCGGGTCGCCGTCGCCGACGGAGGGGACATCTGGTACGTTCCCGTGATCATGGCCCTGGCATCCGCCGCGATGACCGTCGGCGCGTTGCAGCACCGGAAAAGGAAAGTTACCCAAAATAAGGATTGACATGAAAACCAATCTTATGCAGCTCCTGCGCCTCGTACTGATGGTGCTGGCTGTCGCGGGCGTCATCTATGCCATCGAATTCATGGAGCGCGGCATCGCCGTGTGGTTCTGGGTTGCGCTGCTCGGTATCGGGTTCGTGGGCCTGCTCTATACGTTCCGCCTGACGCAGCGCCGCGTGGCCCGGGAAAATCGCGAGCGGCAGCGGCTCGAAAAGAAGCGCAGCCGCCGTTCGAAACGCTGACCGGGGCTGTAACCGGAGGATGTCGGTCGTTTTGCCGGTTCCGGGTGCGTGACCCGGCCGGAATCGTTTTCCGGGGTCCGCAGGTTCCGTGCGGCTCTTTCGTCCGGGATCGCTCGTCCGGTCGTTTGGACGTTGACCCCGGCTCGGAGCGTCGCTCCGAATCTTCGGTCCTGTCCGATCAGCCCCCCCCCTGCA
>OCHG01001308.1_pt1 | contig 16384 bp, 8 predicted proteins | sample 1538801 | NCBI WGS metagenome assembly OCHG01 (sample SAMN04571727, study PRJEB22368) | human gut metagenome | biome: human gut; material: stool | host: Homo sapiens | place: Luxembourg | collected 2012-09-20 | reverse complement strand
TTCATAAACAACCAGGATGTTGGCTCAGAAGCAGCCACCATTTAAAGAGTGCGTAATAGCTCACTGGTCGAGAGACGCTGCGCCGAAAATGTCCGGGGCTCAAGCACGGAACCGAAGCTATGGCATGATAGCAATATCATGGGTAGGGGAGCGTTCTTATAAGGAAGAAGCATGACCGGAAGGACATGTGGACAAATAAGAAGTGAGAATGCCGGTATGAGTATCGAAAAGAAAGGTGAGAATCCTTTCCACCGAAAGCCCGAGGGTTCCTGAGCAACGATCGTCGACTCAGGGTAAGTCGGGACCTAAGCCGAGGCGAGAAGCGTAGGCGATGGACAACAGGTTGAAATTCCTGTACCGGATCAAGTCGATCGAGCGAAGGAGCGACGCAGGAGGGCACATGATCGCGCGGGTGGAAGAGCGCGTCCAAGTGCGTATGTTGCTGCAGAGGAAAACCCCTGCAGCTAAAAGCAGAGACATGATGGGGAGTTAAAGGGAACTTTGACGAACTCATGAATCCCACACTGCCAAGAAAAACTTCTAGCGAGACAAGATCCGCCCGTACCGTAAACCGACACAGGTAGGCGGGGAGAGAATCCTAAGGTGCGCGGGAAAACCCTCGTTAAGGAACTCGGCAAATTGCATCCGTAACCTAGGGAGAAGGATGGCCCCCGGTCAGTGAAGAGCAGAAACGCTCAGAGCTAAAAGGGGCGGCAGAAAAGAGGCCCAAGCAACTGTTTACCAAAAACACAGGTGCCTGCGAAAGCGAAAGCTGAAGTATAGGTGCTGACGCCTGCCCGGTGCCGGAAGGTTAAGGAGAGAAGTTAGCGAAAGCGAAGCATCGAACTGAAGCCCCGGTGAACGGCGGCCGTAACTATAACGGTCCTAAGGTAGCGAAATTCCTTGTCGGGTAAGTTCCGACCCGCACGAAAGGTGTAACGATTTGGGCGCTGTCTCAACGAGGGACCCGGTGAAATTGAAATACCTGTGAAGATGCAGGTTACCCGCGACTGGACAGAAAGACCCCATGGAGCTTTACTGCAACCTGACATTGATGTTCGGTAAATAACGTACAGGATAGGTGGGAGACGGAGAAGTATTGGCGTTAGCTGATATGGAGTCAACCTTGGGATACCACCCTTTATTTATTGGACCTCTAACTGAAGAAGTAACGACTCTCAGGACAGTATCAGGCGGGCAGTTTGACTGGGGCGGTCGCCTCCCAAAATGTAACGGAGGCGCCCAAAGGTTCCCTCAGCGCGAACGGAAACCGCGCAAAGAGTGCAAAGGCAGAAGGGAGCTTGACTGCGAGTCAGACACGACGAGCAGGTACGAAAGTAGGGCTTAGTGATCCGGTGGTTCCGAGTGGAAGGGCCATCGCTCAACGGATAAAAGCTACCCTGGGGATAACAGGCTAATCTCTCCCAAGAGTCCATATCGACGGGGAGGTTTGGCACCTCGATGTCGGCTCATCACATCCTGGGGCTGGAGCAGGTCCCAAGGGTTGGGCTGTTCGCCCATTAAAGTGGTACGTGAGCTGGGTTCAGAACGTCGTGAGACAGTTCGGTCCCTATCCATCGCGGGCGTAAGAGATTTGCAGGGATCTGCTCCTAGTACGAGAGGACCGGAGTGGACGGATCAATGGTGTACCAATTATGCCGCCAGGCGTATCGTTGGGTAGCTACATCCGGAGAGGATAAACGCTGAAAGCATCTAAGCGTGAAACCGACCCTAAGATGAGATCTCTCATAACATAAGTTAGTAAGACTCCTTGTAGAAGACGAGGTTGATAGGCCGGGAGTGTAAGTATAGTAATGTATTGAGCGGACCGGTACTAATCAGTCGAGGGCTTGATTTCGAAAGAAGCAAGCAAGAGGTAAGGTAAGTAAGACAGGCGATTCGTTGATCAGTAGTTTCTTCTGTTAAGTTTTGAAGGCGCAGCCTTCGAATCCGGTGATGATGGCTGAGAGGACCCACCTGTTCCCATCCCGAACACAGTAGTTAAGCTCTCACGCGTCGAAAGTACTTGGCTGGAAGCGGCCCGGGAGGATAGATTATTGCCGGTAGGAAACCGCACTGCAGAGAAGATCCGCAGTGCGGTTTTTTTGTATGCAAAACTTTGCTATGGTAATACGGTTCTTTCGTGCGTGAGATTTACTGTTTACTAGCTGATTTCATACATTAACTTTACATAGTCCCTGTTTTTATAAGCGGGATTTGTGTTATAATGAAAAATAAGGATGTATGATTGTCTGTTTTACTTATTAATATAAATTCCTGTTAATTCTCTTGTTCAGATGCATATAACAGATGTGTAAGGGAGGCGCTGCAATGCGGAAGAAAGAATGTCTGTCCATGATTTTGGCGGGAGGCAAGGGAAGCCGACTGGGGGTCTTAACGAAAAATGTGGCAAAACCGGCCGTATTATTCGGTGGAAAATATCGTATTATTGATTTCACCTTGAGTAATTGCCGGAATTCGGGGATTGAAACAGTAGGCATCCTGACGCAGTATCAGCCCTTGGAACTAAATTGGTATATTGGCAACGGAAGCAGTTGGGACCTGGATTCGGAACATGGAGGGGTCTTTGTCTTGCCGCCGTATATAAATGATAACGATTCTTCTAATTGGTATCAGGGGACCGCGGATGCCATTTACCAGAACCTTAATTTTATGGAGATGATCGACCCGGATTATGTGCTGGTTTTATCCGGGGATCACATTTATTCCATGGATTATTCCAAGATGCTGGCTTTCCATAAAAAACACAAGGCAAAGGCCACGGTCAGTACGATTCAGGTGCCCTTAGCAGAAGCATCGCGTTTTGGTATTATGAATACGGACGCGACATTGCGGATTAAAGAGTTTGAAGAAAAGCCGAAGAATCCTAAGAGCACATTGGCCTCTATGGGCATTTATATTTTTAATAAAAATGTATTGAAAGAGTATTTGAAGGCAGATGCGGGAGAAGCGGGTTCCGAGCATGACTTTGGTAAAAATATCATACCGAAAATGCTGGGGGACCAGTTGGCGGTATATGCTTATCCTTTTGAAGGCTATTGGAAAGATGTGGGTACTTTTGAAAGTTTGTGGCAGGCAAATATGGATCTGTTAGATGATGAGCCGCCGTTGAGCCTGAATGATCCTGACTGGCGGGTTTATGCGGGCAACCAATCGCTGCCACCGCACTATCTGGGCCCTAAGAGCAGCGTGCATAGTTCGCTGGTGGGCGAAGGAAGCGTCATTCTAGGGCGGGTATCTCATTCCGTAATCTTTTATGATGTGGTGATCGAAGAAGGGGCTGCGGTGTCGGATTCGATCATAATGCCGGGTACAGTGATAGAAAAGAACAGTGTGGTTGAAAAAGCGATTATAGGAGAACGCTGCCATGTCTGTGCAGGGGCGATCATCCAAGGGCAGGAAAAACAGATCAAAGTCTATGGCAATGGTCGAGAAATAAAGGCGGAAGAGGGGGCAGAATAAGATGAAGTCCATTTTAGGATTGATTAATTTAACTGGCTCTGACATGCTGAAAGAAATCAGTACAAAGCGTCCTTTAGCTTCCCAACCGTTTGCGGGGAAATTCCGTTTGATGGATTTTTCGTTAAGCGCTATGGTAAACGCAGGGGTGGATACAGTGGGGCTTATTCTTCCTTTCCATTCCCGCTCTATCTTAGACCATGTCCGTTCGGCGAAAGAATGGAATCTGGCACATAAGCAACGTGGCTTATTTTATTTACCGGTAGATGAGGAAGAAGAGATCCTTCATCCTCAACAGAGCGACATAAGAACGTATCACAAAAATTTAAGGTATGTGGAGTTGGATTCCCGCCGTTATTTACTTCTTGCCGGGTGTGATGTGATTTGCAATATTGATTATGAAAAGGTGTTGCATTTTCATCGGCGCCATAATGCAGATATTACAATGGTTTATAAAGTTATGGAGGAAGACAGTCCTGGAGCAGGCTACCGCATAACCAACAGAGATTCTGGGCGGATCACCGGTATGGAAAAGGTGGAGGGGGGAAAGCAGGGAGAGACGCTGTTCTTAGGTTCTCTTCTGATTGACTGCGAACTTTTTATCAAAATGGTTCGCTGTGCTTACGAATTGGACCCGCTGAAATCTTTTAATGAAGTGTTGGCAAGAAACGTGGGCAGTCTGAGGGTCTTTGGCTTCCCGTATGAAGGGTACGCCAAACGGATCAATTCCCTGTCGTCTTATTATCAGGCAAACATGGATATGCTGCATCAGGAAAACTGGCGGGAAATATTTAATCGTGACCGGCGTATTTTTACTAAAATAAAAGACGAAGCGCCGGCTAAATATATGGAAGCGGCTAAAGTCAATAATTCTCTTATTGCCAACGGATGTATCATTGAGGGAACGGTGGAAAACAGCATTCTGTTCCGCAAAGTACGGATAGGAAGAAACGCTGTGATACGCAACAGTATCATTATGCAAAACACAACTGTCGGGGAAGATGCGTTTTTGAATTATGTTGTTTGCGATAAAGACAGGGATATCCAGCAAGAAGCCATCCTGGAAGGCACAAAAGAAGAACCGTTGTGTATTGTAAAATATGAGGTTCTGTAGGTAAAAGCGGTCCGGCAGAATAAGGCTTTACCATAAAAACAGGGATTCGCTATGCTTGGGTAAATAAACAGGCGAATAAATGCTTGATAAACAAATATAATAGGATGGGTTAAAATCAGTTATGAAATCTTGGAAATCAAAAAAAGCGTTTAAAGAGTTATTTCTGGAAAAAGCAGAGGTTTTGTTTGGCAAAGCTCCCAGGGCTTTAAATAAACAGGAAGTATATCGCATTTTAGTATCCATGGTACAGGATCTGGCGGCAGATGACTGGACCCAAACAGTGAATACCTATGATGAGAAAAAAGTACGTCAGGTCTACTATTTTTCCATAGAATTTTTGTTGGGACGGCTTCTGAATGTGAATCTGCTGAATTGTGAGGCGGAAACCATTTGTCGTAATGCGTTGAAAGACCTGGGCTTTAATCTGGATCAGATCCTTCCGGAAGAGGAGGATCCCGGATTGGGTAACGGGGGATTGGGCCGCCTGGCCGCCTGCTTTTTAGATTCTTTGGCAGCCTTGCAGTTGCCCGGACACGGCTGCGGTATCAGATACCAGTATGGTTTATTTGACCAGCGTATTGTGGACGGGCAGCAGGTAGAGCTGCCGGATGCCTGGCTGCAAAATGGTTTTCCCTGGGAAACAAAGCGGGCGGATAAAGCCGTGGATGTACGATTTTACGGTAATGCATACATGGTTCCGGGGCGTAATGGAAAGCTGGTTTGCGTACATGAACATTTTTGTACGGTGCGGGCTGTTCCCTATGATGTACCGATCCTGGGCTATCACAACAATACGGTAAATACCCTGAGGCTTTGGCGGGCGGAGTATACCAGAGCAGGTATGTATGATCAGCTCAGGTATGGAGATTATCGCAGGGCGCTGCGTTACAAAGATGTGGCACAGCAGCTTTCCCGCTTCCTGTATCCCGATGATTCTACCCATGAGGGACGTAAATTGCGCCTGATGCAGGAATATTTCTTTGTTTCCGCCGGATTACAAAGTATTATGCGGCATTTCAAAATTCACTACAGTTCGGCAGAAGATTTCGATCAATACATAGCTTTGCATATTAATGATACCCATCCGTCGCTTGTGATACCGGAGTTAATGCGCATTCTGATGGACGAGGAAGGGTTAAGCTGGGAGCATGCCTGGGAGATCACGACAAATTCTGTGGCCTATACGAACCATACCGTTATGCCGGAAGCCCTGGAGCGCTGGCCGTTGCCTCTGTTTAAAGAGCTGCTTCCGCGTATTTATTTAATTGTAGAGGAAATCAACCGGCGTTGGCTGGAGGCGGTAGCACAGCGTTATCCGGGCAAAACTGAAAAAGCCCGGGAAGTGGCTATTTTATGGAATAACCAGGTTCGCATGGCAAATCTGGCCATCGTGGGAAGTCATAGTGTGAATGGGGTGGCGCCTTTGCATTCCGAGATCTTGCGGAATAAAACGCTGCATCCTTTATACGAATGGTTTCCGGAGCGCTTTAACAATAAAACAAACGGGGTCAGTCATCGACGTTGGCTGGTAAGCGCGAATCCCCAGCTGACCGATCTGATCAATGAGACGATAGGGGATCATTGGATCAAAACACCCCAACGGTTATGGGAGCTGGAAGCTTTCAGTAAAGACCCGGCTTTTCTGGAAAAACTGGCACAGGTGAAGCAGCAGCGCAAAGAAATGTTGGCGGATTATGTGTATAAGACCAAGCAGATCATAATTGACCCCCGGTCTATTTTCGATATCCATGTTAAACGTATGCACATGTATAAACGGCAGTTGCTGAATATCTTACATGTTTATCGCTTATATCTTGATCTGCTGAATAATCCGGCCAGGGATTTCGTCCCCCAGACGTTTATTTTCGGAGGGAAAGCGGCGGCCGGCTATGGCGAAGCAAAAATCACGATCAAACTGATCAACACGGTTGCGTCTTTGATAGATCAGGATGAGCGAGTTACCGGATTGATCAAGGTTTTGTTTTTGGAAAACTATAATGTTTCTCTGGGGCAGCTCCTGTTTCCGGCTGCGGATGTCAGCGAACAGATTTCTACTGCGGGTAAAGAGGCTTCCGGTACGGGCAATATGAAATTTATGCTGAATGGCGCGATCACGTTGGGGACAATGGACGGCGCCAATGTAGAGATCCGCAGGGAGGTGGGTGATGCCCACAGCGTGATTTTTGGCTTACGGGCCGAAGAAGTGGAACGATATTATCAAGAGGGCGGTTATTCTTCCCGACAGTTATTTGGTAAAGATGAGAAAATTCGTGAAACCCTGGGTGTGTTGGAAGAAAACCCCATGTTTGGACAGCTGCGGGAGGATTTATTGGATCGGAACGATGAATTCTTTGTGTTGAAAGACTTTACATCTTATTGCGAGGCGCAGAAAGAGATTCAGAAACGCTACAGGGATCGGGCCGGATGGTATCAGTCCAGTACGGTAAATATTGCTCATGCCGGATATTTCTCCAGTGATCGTACGATTGAGGAATATGCGCGGGAAATCTGGCAGCTTCGTCCGGAAAAAATTTAAGCGGACTAAACGTAACAGGTTGGAGTATTGTGAGGTGTTATCATGCGAATCAGTGCCATTGATGCCTACAGCACGTACTTATTTCATCAGGGAACAAATTTTAACAGCGACCGGCTGTTTGGGGCGCATTTTTTAAGCTGGCGCCGCAAACCGGCAGTACGGTTTTGTGTATGGGCACCTCATGCGCGACAAATCAGTGTGGTCGGCGATTTTAATCAATGGGATCCGACTGCGACACCGATGCAAAGAACGGAGGTAGACCAGGATATTTGGGCGGCCTATGTGCCGGGTCTGCCGGAAGGCGCCTTATATAAATACGCGATTACCGGTCCGTCCGGGGAAATTTGCTTCAAAAGCGACCCCTATGGATTTGCTGCCGAGGTGCGTCCTCACACTGCGTCGAAAGTTTCGCGTTTGCGTTATGTCTGGCGCGATCAAAAATGGCTGAAAAATCGGGGAAACTATGATTCCTATCATAGTCCGATGCTGATTTATGAAATGCATCCGGGTTCCTGGCGCAGAGGCGAAGGCGGCAAAGAGCTCAGTTATCGGGAGATCGCGGAGCCGTTGGTTCGCTATCTGACAGAAATGCACTATACCCATGTGGAATTAATGCCTTTATGCGAATATCCTTTTGATGGTTCATGGGGCTACCAGGCAACGGGATATTTTGCGGCGACAAGCCGGTATGGGAAGCCGGAAGATCTGATGTATCTGATTGACGAACTTCATCGACAGGGCATCGGTGTAATTTTAGACTGGGTGCCGGGGCATTTTTGCAAAGATGCACATGGACTCAGACGCTTTGATGGAGACACCCTGTATGAGTCCGGCAACCCGCAATTAGCGGAGAATAAAGACTGGGATACGCTGAACTTTGATTATGGACGCCCGGAAGTACGCAGCTTTTTGATTTCCAGCGCCTGCTTCTGGCTGGAACAATTCCATTTAGATGGGTTGCGCATTGATTCCGTCGCTAACATGCTGTACCTTGATTATGGAAAAAAACAGGGAGACTGGTGGCCTAACCGATTGGGAGGTCGAGAAAACCTGGAGGCGGTGGAGTTTTTACAGGCCCTGAACAAAGCCGTGTTTGCGCTCCGGCCGCAGACGCTGATGATTGCGGAAGAATCCACGTCCTGGCCCCTGGTGTCCAAACCGACAGAACAAGGGGGTCTGGGCTTTAATTACAAGTGGAATATGGGCTGGATGAATGATCTGCTCCAATATACCGCCGCTGATTTTGGTCAGAGAAGTCAGACGCACGATCACCTTACTTTTTCCTTATGTTACGCTTTTGCAGAAAACTTCATCCTGCCCTTAAGTCATGATGAGGTAGTGCACGGTAAACGTTCGCTTTTGGACAAAATGCCGGGGGATTATTGGCAAAAATTTGCCGGTTTGCGGGCTTTTTATGGCTATTGGATGAGCCATCCGGGGAAAAAACTTTTGTTTATGGGCGGCGAATTCGGACAATTTATTGAGTGGAAATTCGATGACAGCCTTGACTGGCATTTATTGGATTACCCGATGCATAAACAACTGCACGACTATGTCCGGGCGCTGAATGCATTTTATACAGCACATCCGGAATTTTGGGAAATTGACGATGACTGGAAGGGGTTTGAGTGGATCAGTTGTGATGACCGGAAAAACAGCGTGATCAGTTATTATCGTCGCCGCAAAGAAAAAAAAGGGAAGCGGGAAGAAACCATCGTAATCTGTAACTTTACGCCACAGGTTCTTGCTGACTACCGTATTGGCGTGGACACGCCGGGAGAGTATACAGAAGTGTTCAACAGCGATGCAAGCCGATTTGGCGGTTCCGATGTGAAAAATGCCTCCGCTTTGCGGAGCGAGGCTGTTCCCTGGCATGGGAGAAAGCAGTCTCTGGCAGTCACATTGCCGCCGTTGGCCATTTTATATTTAAAAGAAGTAAAAAAAGCAGAAAGGGGAAAGAGTCATGGCGCTTAAGGTACTATTTGTGGCAGCAGAAGCGGCCCCGTTTGTTAAGACCGGGGGACTGGCGGATGTGATGGGCGCGCTGCCGCAAGAAATGCAAAAACTGGGGATAGAACCGGCGTTGGTTCTCCCTAAGTATCCGGCGGTGGAAAAAAACTATGGCAAGGAGCTGAAAACCGTTTATACCGGACGCATCAACCTGGCCTGGCGCAATCAGTACATCGGTGTGGAAAAGCTGCTGCTCAATGGTCTGCCGGTGTATTTTATCGACAATGAATTTTATTTTAAACGAGAGGCATTATATGGCTATGGCGATGATGCGGAACGGTTTGCGTATTTTTCCCGGGCCGTATTGTCCATGTTGCCCTGTATCGATTTTAAACCGGATATCATCCATACCAATGACTGGCATACGGGCCTGGCAGGGGCATATTTAAAGGAAGAATTCATGAAGGATCCCTATTATCGGGGCCTGAAAAATATTTTTACCATTCATAATTTAAAATATCAGGGGATCTTCGGCCGGGACATTGTCGAAGATGTGTTGGGGCTGCCCCTGCGCCTGATGCATAATGGGAATCTTGCCAATGACGGCGATGTGAATTTTATGAAAGCGGGTATGTGCTATGCCGACTATATCACTACGGTGAGCCGTACCTATGCGGAGGAGATCCGCTATTCCTATTTTGGTGAGGGGCTGCAGGATTATGTGGCTCTGTGCGCCGGAAAAATTACCGGAATTTTGAATGGGGTGGATCAAAAGGCTTATGACCCTCACACCGATCCTTTTATCAAGACTCACTTTACCGATAAAAGTGTATTTACCCGGAAACCGCAGAATAAAGAAGCGCTGCAAAAAGAGTTAAATTTACCTGTAAACCGTGAAATCCCGATATTGGCCATGGTTACCCGGCTGGTGGAAGCGAAAGGGTTAGATCTGATCCTTCGCATCATGGATGAACTGCTGCAGGAAGACATTCAACTGATTGTGGTAGGAACCGGCGATGACCGTTATGTAAAAGAACTGCAGGCGCTGGCTTTGCGAAATTCGGATCGGGTTTCCGTCAACATCTTATTTGATGAAGGGCTGGCCCACCGGGTGTACGCCGGTTCGGATCTGTTTCTCATGCCTTCCCGTTATGAAGCCTGTGGCTTGAGCCAGATGATCGCCATGCGTTACGGGACGGTTCCGGTGGCTCGGGAAACCGGCGGCCTGAAAGATTCGGTCACCGATTTTGAGAAATTTACCAACCAGGAAGGAAATGGTCTGAGTTTCTTTAACTTTAATGCTCATGAATTGCTGTTCACGGTGAAACGGGGGCTAAGCTATTATGCGGAAAAGCCAATCTGGAAAAAATTGGTGCTCAATGCGATGAGAAGCGACAATAGTTGGGAAAATGCAGCCAAAGCTTATGCATCGCTGTATGAAAAAGTCCTTCATGGCAACCGATGCGTGGCCGGACCAAGGCAGAAATCGGGCGAATGAATCTTCAGAGCGAAATTACTTCTGTTCAGGCAGAATTTTTCGCTCTCTATTTTATTTCATGGGAGGCGTATTGCTTATGGAACGGCCTGTCTTATTTCATGATTCCCGCAATACGATTTATCGTGTGCCTTTTGGCGCGGCACCCACGCTCAGTCGTCTGACTTTACGGCTGGACGTGGCAGGCTGCCGGATCGCCGGGGTCGGATTGCGTTTATGGCAGGAGAATATCGGCGCCACCTTATTGCCGATGGAGCTTATTTGCGATACGGAGCAAACACAAACTGATGCGGAGCAAGAAAAAAAATTTTCAAAACAAAGATACAGCGTTACCTTTTCCCTGCCGGAAAAAGGCTGCTTAGTCTGGTACTATTTTCAGCTGCAGAGCGAGGACGGAGCGATTTTTTATTACGGTAATAATGAAACGCAATCAGGCGGTGTCGGGCAGACTTATGAATACGAGCCGCCTTCTTTTCAGATTACCGTGTATGATGCGGCGTCTGCTACGCCAAAGTGGCTGAAAGACGCGGTAATTTATCAGATTTTTCCCGATCGTTTTAATCGGGGGCAGGTTCCGCTTGCACAATTTACGGGGAAAAAAGATGCGCTGCTCCACAGCTGTTGGGAAGACGAACCGCACTATGTGAAAGATCCGGAAACCGGCGCTGTGCTGCAGTATGATTTTTTTGGCGGCACCCTGGCAGGCATACGGGAAAAACTGGATTATTTGCAGGACCTGGGTATTACCTGCCTCTATCTGAATCCTGTCTTTGAAAGCCGGAGCAACCACCGCTACGATACAGGAGATTATAAAAAGATTGACCCGTTTCTGGGGACAGAAGAAGAACTAAAACGTTTGTGCCGGGAAGCAAAGCAGAAGGGAATCCGAATTCTTTTGGACGGCGTATTCAGTCATACGGGTGCAGACAGTGTGTATTTTAACCGCTGGGGGCGCTATCCGGGGAAAGGCGCATATCAGTCTCAGAAGTCGCCTTATATTTCCTGGTATCGCTTTAAAGAACATCCGGAGAAATATGACAGTTGGTGGGGAGATAAAAGTCTGCCCGAGGTAGAGGAAACAAACCCGGCTTATTTAGATTTTATCATTGAAGGTAAAGACAGCGTACTGTGCCATTGGCTTCAGGCGGGCATCAGCGGCTGGCGTCTGGATGTGGCGGACGAATTGCCGGATGTGTTTTTGCAGGCTTTTTATAAAAAGCTGAAAGTCGAAAATCAAGAGGCTGTTTTGTTGGGCGAAGTGTGGGAGGATGCTTCCAATAAAGTCAGTTATGGCCGTCAGAGGGCGTATTTATGCGGCGGTAAATTAGACGGGGTCATGAACTATGTGCTCCGAAAAATTATGTTGGATTTTGTGCAGGGACGTTCAGACGCGGCACAGGCAAACGACCGTTATTTACAGCAGATGGAGAATTATCCCCGGGAAAACCTGTACAGCATGATGAATCTCCTGGGCAGTCACGATGTGGAGCGGATCCTGACGCTGACGAGTAAGGAGTGGGCGCCGGAAAAGGCAGAGATCGAGACCGGGACGATGACCGGGGAGATGACCGGAGTACAGTCTCCGGAGGTTCTTTCTGTAAATGTACCGTTGCCCGGTGCTCGGGCAAATCTGCCGCAAAAAGAAATTTTTTCCGCCGGAGAAAAACGCCTGCTTTTGTTGTGGGCCTGGCAAATGACCCTGCCGGGAGCTCCGTCAATTTATTATGGAGACGAAGTGGGGTTAGAGGGCGGCAAAGATCCGGCAAACCGGCGTACCTATCCCTGGGGCAGGGAAAATAAACGCCTGTATGCCAAGTGCAGAGAGTTTGTTCGCCTGCGCCGGCAAAATGCCGCCTTGCGGACGGGGCGCATGATCCCTGTTTATGCGGCAGGGGACGTTTACGTGTATGCCCGTTCCATCGAGGGGGCGAGAGATGTGTTCGGGCAGCCGGCGGAAAACGGGACCTTTTTCATCGCCTTAAATCGAAGTCATGCCTTAAAAACGGTGACGGTTGACACGGCAGATCTGGCCTTTGGGGAACTGTGTCAGCTCAGTCCCGCAGTCGATCAGGGGGAAGCGATCCCTGTGGTCAACGGCAGTTTTTCTCTTACTCTGGAACCGTTTGGCTACCGAGTTTTTCAGTGCACGGAGAGGAGCCGGAAGCTTCCTGCCAGACAGGCCGGTATCCTTTTGCATCCTACATCTCTGCCGGGGCCGAACGGACCGGAAAAAGTAAAACAGGCAAAGCGGTTTATTGATTTTCTGGCGTCAGCCAAACAAAAAATTTGGCAGATATTGCCTCTTAATCCGCCGGATGGGGCAGGTTCGCCGTATAATTCGTTTTCCGCTTTTGCCGGACATGACGGTTTATTCACGACGCCGGCAAAGGAACTTCCCCAAGCTATACAAACGGCAGGGGTCGCATGGTCATTGAAAGACAATGTGCCTTTTTTGGTGTGCCGGGAAGGTCGGGGAAGATTTATCGACGGTTATGACGGTTCTAAAGCAGAAAAAACCGGCGAATGGGAGGCCTTTGCGGAATTTTGCCGGAAAAATCAATACTGGCTGCCGGATTATGTGTTGTACCGGGCGTTGCGAGAGCGGTTTGGGGGCAAGCCCTGGCAGGAATGGCCGGAACCTTTACGGCAACGGGACAAAAAAAGTCTGGCCGCTTATGCGGCGGAATTAGCCGAGCCCATTAAATTTTATGCCTGGGAGCAATACAGATTTCAGAAAGACTGGCTGCGGATCAAAGAATATGCCAATGCCCGTACCATTTCTGTTTTTGGCGATCTGCCTATTTTTGTTGCGGCGGACAGCGTGGACTGCTGGTCTCATCCAGAATATTTTTACCTGGATGAACAGGGCTATCCTCTGGAAGCGGCCGGTGTGCCGCCGGATTATTTCAGCGCGAAAGGCCAGGTCTGGGGCAATCCTCTGTACCGCTGGGAACGTATGGAACAAGACGGTTTCCGTTGGTGGGTGGAACGCTTGCGCTGCCTGTCTGACAGGGTGGATTGGCTGCGCCTGGATCATTTTCGCGGATTTGAGGCTTGCTGGGCCATTCCGGGACAGGCGGAAGATGCTGTGTCCGGGCGCTGGTTAAAAGGGCCGGGGAAGAATTTGTTTGAGGCCCTCAAACAGTCCGGCAATCAAATAAAGCTGATTGCTGAGGACCTGGGCGTGATTACTCCGGAAGTCTCTCGGTTAAAGGAGGAATTAGCGCTGCCCGGTATGCGTATCCTGCAATTCCACTGGCGAAACCGCGCGGGGGGCAATTGTGACTTTTCTACAGAACCGCACTGCATCGCCTATACGGGAACCCATGACAATAATACATTGCGGGGCTGGTGGGAAGAGGAGTTGACGGTAGAAGAAAAAGCACAGCTCCTGGTCATGCTCGATCAGGAAACAGCTTTGTCAGATATAGATGCTTCGCCCGGCGACGACTGCGATACGGAGCTGCAGCCGCTTAAAAAGCTGCTTGCGTATTTATACAGCCGGCAGTCTGATACGGTGATCGTACCCTTGCAGGACTTTCTGTTGCTGTCTTCGGGCGGTCGTATGAACCTCCCGGGCACGACCCGGGGGAATTGGATCTGGCAGGCTTGTGACGCGGATTTAAATGAAGCATTGGCGCAACAAATTGCAACACTGACAACAAAATATAAACGTGCCTGAACCTGAAAATTTTGTTCATTGAGAAAATACGCCGTGCTGATCAAGGGAAAGAAAAAAATTTTTTGTTCGTTTATTTTTAAGGATAAATGATATTGTCTGATAATTCATGGAAAAGTAAGCGGCAAAATAAGGCGGTTCTTACATAAAGTAAAAAATGTCAAGCGGTTAAGAAAAATAAATTTGGCATTGTTTACAAAAAATCACCTTGACAAATTAAAAATAATCAATATGTCTCTATTTTTATCAGATTATTTTAGGAATATCACTACATCTTGTGGTGTGTATAAAATATTCCCTATGCACATAAGTTATCCACAACCTGTGCATAAGGAAGTGAATAACTTCGATACAAAAGGAGAAATGGCTTATTTATGCCCATTTTTTCCTTTTGAACACCTGTTTTCTGTGGATAACCCTGTGTATAGTGTGTATAAATGCAAGTTATCAACAGACGGCGTAAACCAAATATTTGGTGTAACTTCTCCAGTGGGCAATACAAAATGGACAAGATAACAGGAAAGATTATTTTTAAGAAGGAATTTTACCAGGTAAAGAGATTTCTGCTCCCGTATCTTTTGGCTTTGCTCTTTTTTCCTTATATGATAAAATATAACGGTATAATTTTTACCATACTAAATTAACCGGCAGGGAAAATCTGTCTGAGAAATTAACACAGGATACACGGAACTGTAAACAGAAACGGATCAATTTATCAATTACTGGAGGATGTACGAATGGCAATTAAGCGAGAAACAGCGGAAATACTGATGAATAAAGGAGGCAATCTGGTTACGGCGTCTTTTTCTGTGATACCGGACGGTTATGCAGGCCTGGTAAGACAGGGGACTGCCAGCCAATTAGCCGTTGTATGCAATGAAAAATCCGGCGTGGGGGACTTATGGCGAGGGACGGAGTTCATGACGGATCCCGCTTACAAAAATATCAAATGGGGCTTTTTTCCTCTGAATTCCAATAATGCCGCCCTGATCCGCCGTCTGGTAGGCTGGGCATCGCCTACATCCTGTGGTGTGGGCGGTCTGAGTGTGAGCCTGTCGGATTGGCTGAGCCTGGTCTCCGGCACCGTGCCGAACTTATTTGCTCATAAACAGGTGAAACCGGTGCTGGTGGATTTTTCCCCGGTCAACAGCGCAGCGCTGAACAAAACATTTTTAGAGGTGATGGATACGGCGACCTGGAGCGTGCTTTCTTCCGGTTATAAGGAGGGCTGGGCGGCTAACGCAGCCGGTCTCCATACGGAAGAAGAAGTGGTTAAAGCATTGCTTTATGGATACAGCGGGATCGGGATCGACTGCAGCGGAAAAATAGATCGTTCCATCGAGAAGTTAACGGACGAGGAAGTTGAAAAGCAATTTGGCGAACTGGATCGGGATTTTAAAGAAGCAATCGACAAATCCTATCTGGATGCCGAGTTCCAACTGGGAGCAGAAAAGCTGCGTTTTGAAGAAAAAGCCCTGCATCGGATGGTATTGGAGTTCGGTCAGGCTATTATGTTCCTGCAGAAAATGTACAAGGATTATCTGGATAACACGCCCTGGGATCTGGATTTCGAAGTGGATCTTTCTGCCGTTGCTAAAGTACTGACGCCGCAGGAGCATTATTTTCTGGTGAATGAATTAAAACGGGCGGCGGTGAAATTTGATACCCTCTGCGTTTCTGCGGCAATGGTAAAAGAAGGCTGGCAGGAAGAGATTGCTGTTCATGCGGCGATTGCCAAAGCGTTTGATTACCGGCTGAGTTTTGCCGACGCGGATCTTTACTTTGCCGAACCGGGAGAGACCGCCAAAATTTTCGGCAATCGGGTCCACTTTAAACTGACTTCGCTTTTATGGTTAGCGGCGCTGCAGACACTGGCTGCCACAGAGCCGGAATTATATCGGCAGGCGGCAGAGCGGGCAGGGTTGCCGGCAGCAGAGGAAGTTCTCTTAATTGCCGGAACAGAGGTCGGGCGGAATTTCGCACAGGCCTATGGGAAAATTGCCGGCGGCGAAGAGAAAAAGGGCCTGGCGGACGCGTTGAAAACAACGCTGGAAAAAAATCGGGAGATTTATGAAGCCCGCGCCGCTAAATTAGTAGGCCGGTTTCTGTCGGCGGTTTAACCGGTCGTTG
>OCHG01001293.1_pt1 | contig 16560 bp, 14 predicted proteins | sample 1538801 | NCBI WGS metagenome assembly OCHG01 (sample SAMN04571727, study PRJEB22368) | human gut metagenome | biome: human gut; material: stool | host: Homo sapiens | place: Luxembourg | collected 2012-09-20 | reverse complement strand
ATTGAATAGAGCATCTGACTACGGATCAGAAGGTTACAGGTTTGAGTCCTGTCGGTGTCACAAAATCGCATCAGTAAACCGTTGTAAGTTAATAACTTGCGACGGTTTTTCTTTGCCCCGGGTAAAACATAGGTAAAACATTTTTTATTTTCTAAATACCTATTTATCAAACACTTACATTTGCAAATATAGAATTTATTTTGTAGTTTTACGGTAACAAATCACTGAAAACTGCATGACAAACGAGATTATTCGGTCGAATCGGTTGGAATTACTGAAAAACGAGGTATTCGGCGCACTGGATGTCACGGATGCAACACGCAACGAATACCGGGTGCGGATCACGCATTTCATTCGGTATGCGGAAACACACGGCATCAACCGCAATTCTTATTTGGATTATAAACGGTATTTAGCTGGTATCGACACATTCAGCGTATCGACCAAAAACAAATACCTGATTGCGGCGAAAATCTTTTTGGACGGATTGCATCGGTTGAATTTGATTCCGCAGAAAATTACGGATCATGTCCGCGGATTCACGCAGTGCCGACTGCACCGCAAAGAGGGCTTGCAGGATGCCGACATCGGAAAGTTACAACGGTATTGTTCCGACTTACCGCCTGCCCCGCAAAATTTGAGATTGAGAGCGCTTGTCGCTCTCTTTTTGTTTCAAGGGCTTCGGCAGATCGAGGTCGTCCGGTTGGATGTCGGGGACATTGACCTGCGGAACAAGACCGCATTCATCCGCGGCAAAAGCCGGGACGATAAAGAGCCGATTCATTTGCACCCCTCAACGGTCCGGGTACTGCGGGAATATCTGAATTGTTACCGATTCCGGAGCGGCGCACTGTTCCGCAGTGACAGCAACCATTGCCGGGGCGAAAGGCTTACGACCAAATCGGTCCGGGAGATCATAAAACGGATATTTGCAGAATTGGAGATCGACGGAAGCACGCATGGCTTCCGTCATTTCTTTATTACCAAATTAATCAAATCCTATAAAGGGGAATTATTGATGGTGTCGAAATACAGCCGTCACCGGAGTATTCAGATGCTCGAAGTTTACAACGACGAGATTATCCGCGAGCAGGATTTACCCCGGTTTTACGAAGTCTTTAAAGAGATACGGATATGAAGAAGCAACTACCCCGGAATATCTATTGTTTAGAGGGAAATTGGAGAACGAACCCGCGGTGCAAACAAAGCGTGCGCCCGATGCTCGACATATTGCGGGATGCCGCAGGGATAAAATACATTTACCGCAAATGCAACACGCGGGAAGAGTTCTTCGAATATTTGCGGCAATACACGTTCGAGCGTTACCGGAATTATACGATTCTATACATTGCCTTTCACGGCAGGCCGAATAAAATACAGATCGGACGGGACCTTGTGACGTTACGCGAGATTGCGGACGTTTTGGAGGGGTTTTTAGCGCATCGGATCGTTTACTTCGGAAGTTGTAGCACCATGCGCACGAAACGCGCAAATATCGACGATTTCCTGCATCGTACAAAAGCAGACATCCTCGCAGGCTACCGCAAGGATGTCGATTTTATTCAGGCCACGGCGTGGGAGATGATGCGATTCGCCAATTTTTTATATTAAAGTCTATTTTGTTTTGCTTTGACAAATCCCGTGAAAACATTTAAAGGCATTATTTTATCTTGAAAACTCTCGTCGAAATATCTAATATATGGTTTGGGAACAACCAAACATACTTTTTCTCTATACATTTCCGCTAATTGATTCTTAGATACTCCTTGTTGAAGTGTGAAAAGATGTTTTACAGGAATTCGATCAGCTTCATTGAGAATCTGCCTCCATCTGTCTTTACAGGTTGTTTTAGCACCTAAACAAATCAGATCATCTGCCGGAAATTCAAAATTATGGTATGATGCACCATCAGGAAAGATAAAATCCGGTTTTTTATGTTCCTCTGTTATTACTTGAGTTTCAAATTTCAGATCACAAAATTTGAAAATTGTTTCCAAATGGTGCTCCAATGATTTCCCTGCACGACTTTTCCTTCGGTTGAGAATTTGATTAGAATAAGAAATAAGACTTTCAATATCTGAAAACCCTGTTTTTAGAACCGGATCATATAGCTTTGCTTCAAATGCCCGGAATAATTCATATTCTGTATCAATCCATGCCAACAATTGTTTATCAGGCTCAGAACAAATGGTATTCTTATTGATCTTATGAGCCTGCATGTAACTATCTTTGGCATATTTTGCCATAACAGAAGTTTCCGGGAACCAATCATGACGCTCTAAGATATTCCGGAATAAGCCTGTTAAGATATCTTTTGGACTATATTCAATGTTCCTATTTATAAGTGCATTAGTTTCAGTAGGGCTCAAGCCGAATGTATCCAGAAACTCTTCAATATCTTCATCTGCCGAAAGAATGTAACCCTCATAAAAATCCCCTTCAATATGGCAAAGAATAAATAAATCACCCACATTATCTTCTGTCAAATAGGGGAAATTTCGGCCAAATCGTGTTAAACGATATTCGTTTCTAGTTCCTTTCCCATAATAAATAAAACGGCTTTCTGTTTCAAAATCCTTTTGCCATTTTATTTTCACTGTACGATCCTTGTTTTCGCCTCTTACTCCTGGCTGGTCAAACATTAAAGACCAAGCACTTTTAGGCATATAATAACCAGCCTGATGCGCTCCGGTAGAACCAGCATCATTAGCTGCCGTAAATTTACAAAATGCCTTATCAGCTCTGCCCACAGCCTCAACTGCGAGTTTAACAAGATTACCGTCTTTCATTTTCCAACATTGCTTTTACAAGGTTTCCGGCCACTGCTGTAATAAGAGGGACCACAACAGAATTTCCACACTGATGGTATGCCTGTACATCCGACACTTCATCAATGATATATTTATCATCATATCCCATTAAACGGGCACATTCACGAGTTGTAAGCCTACGCGGATTAAGCCCTCCTTCTTGTGGAATAAGGATTTCAGAACCATCCTTATAATACCGGGCACTCAATGTCCGGGCAATACCGTCTAAATCAACAAGACCAAAGCCAAATCCATTCCCGCTATCCTGATGCTTTTTCGCATAATTTTGCAAATACACCCAAAGTTTATCTGTTAAAGTATATTTCGGATCAACTTCAGGTTCCAAGATATTCCGGATTTTGTGAGATACATCTTTTAATTCCGGGAATTTAAACTTTTCCACGCCATGAAAAAGATTATTTCGAAATCCCACAATCATAATACGCTCACGATGTTGAGGAACAAAATATTTCCCATCCATAACTTGATAATGAATCGTATACCCTAACTCGCGCAGAGTGTTCGATATTACACGAAATGTATTTCCTCCGTCATGTGATTGTAGATTTTTTACATTCTCTAAGAAAAAGGCTTTCGGCTGTTTCCTGCGAATAATTTCTGCAACATCAAAAAACAAGGTTCCTTGTGCTTCATCTTGAAATCCATGTGCTCTTCCAAGACTGTTCTTTTTAGAAATTCCAGCAATCGAGAATGGTTGACAAGGAAATCCTGCACATAAAATATCGAATCCGTCGGGAATATACTCTTTAATCTCGTCTTTTGTAATATCCCCGAATGGAACCTCTCCAAAATTTGCCAGATAAGTTTGTTGTGCGTATTTGTTCCATTCCGATGAAAAAACGCAACGTCCCCCGTAGTGTTGCATTGCCAACCTGAATCCTCCCATTCCTGCGAATAGATCAATAAAAGTAAATTTAACCCGCTTGGGAGATGGGAATGGTATATTTATGGCATCTGAAAATAATCCGAGTTCCTGTATGTTTTTCAGGACAATCGCCTTTTTATCCATTGTAGGATATAATGCAGTAAGAATTGTTTGCAAATATTTTCTGCAATTCTTACTATATACCTTTGCTGATTTTCTTCCGCTGTTATGCATCCAGTGAGTGATAACAGCAAGCATCTCATCGGTGGGAGGAAGATCTGGTACCTTGATTTTAATCTTATTATTCAGAATATCCACCACTGTAAGATCTTTTGGCTCGATCTTGGGCTGGGTATTATTTTTTTTCATCTTCATTCATTTCTATGGTTACAAAGATAAGAATTTAGATGGCATCTTTTCTACTTTAATGTTAGAATAATCTTAGATAAATTTAATAAAGTATCATCTCTAATTGCAGGTTTCAACTGGCATTCCCAAATTGTAATGACACGCCAACCTGACTTTTTTAAAGCAAGAATATTTGCCTGATCCCGGTCTATATTTCTATTAATCTTATCCAGCCACCATTCAGTCCTCGTTTTAGGAATAACAAAATAACGACAGTTTTTATGACCATGCCAAAAACAGCCATTTACAAAAATGGCTGTTTTGTATTTAGGTAATACGATATCAGGGGTTCCGGGCAATTTTTTAACATTAATTCTATATCTGAATCCACATGCAAACAAATATTTTCTCACCCAAATTTCCGGCTTGGTGTTTTTGCTTTTAACACAACTCATGTTGTAACTACGAGTATCAGCGTCATGCACATCTGCCATTATCCAAATTGTGTTATATTTAAATATATTGGAGCTGGGAAAATTTACAATTTTCTCTAATTAGAGTTCTGCAAGCGTTTCTGCGAATTTGGATTTAATTTCCCGTTCCAGTCGCGCTGTTTTATACGCGTCCATTCTTTTCAGAAAATTAATTGTCGCACGCTTCTCTTTTCGATACTCAACTTCTCCGACCTGCTTTTTTAAGTAGTTCAGATAAAGTTGATAATCAGCAGATGTTACAAAGATATATCTTTTTACGACATCTTGTGATATTTCGTCATATTTCAGATAAAAATTTCGGAACGATACGTTTTCAAAAAAATCTTTCAGTTGTCGTTTGAGTATGCTGTAATAATGAAAATTCATTAGCCCCGTCCCTCTGAAATCCCGAAACCCGTGCGCCCGCAGATATTTCCTTTTCAGCATCACTTCAAAACGCAAGATATTTTCCGGAATCAAATGACGTTCCTTGACGGGAACGCGGCCTTTCCGAATTGCATCGTATGTCTTATCATAGCATTTCAACGTATATTCGGATAAAGGACATTTTGTCCCTGCATAATGGCTCGTTCCGGATAACGGCGTCATCGGGATAAATGGTCTGCCGGAATAACTATGCACCATCTGTATATAGCGCATCGGCTCACAGGCCATTTGCAAATTAATTCCGATCTCGATACTCGATACAATATATTTCTCAGCAGGGATGCCGATAATATCCACCAAGGTCCGCATGGCTTCGATTGATTCTTTGATTGTAAATAAAGAATAATTATTCCCTTTTGCAAACCGGTGCAATGATCCCTCAACCATTAATCGCCGACCAACATATTTAAATTTTAAATTCTTTATGGTCGAGAGATAGGTTTCTGCTTCAAGTCTATCAACACCAATAGGAATTAAATCCAATCTTTTTTCTACGGTCTCCATATCAACATCGTCAATATAGAATTTAATTCGGTCAATCATGGAATTATGTTTCGGTTATAACAAATATAAAAAAAGCAGGGTAATTTACCCTGCTTTTGTCTTTTTATTTTGCGTCAATAATATAATTACCAAGACAGCCGCACAAATCCAACCGACGGGGCCAAAACACAACAAGGCCACAAAGAGTATGAAAATCAGACATCCGCTCATAATTCATTAATATCATCAATACATTCGTACAATCCATCATCGGCATTATATTTCAAAACCAGCGTCAACGATTCCCGCATATAACCGCCAAAACCATTCTTTGCACGATAAATCACCATGCATTTCCAACCAGTCTTTATTTTTCTCGGATGTTGCACTTGCTCAATTACTAAACTTTTAGGATCGACGCAAATCTTCCTTAGAATCTGTTCTGCACGATTTTCTGCCCAGAATTTAATTTCGGTCAAATCTTCATCTCCATAAATTTGATAACGGGCATATTGTTTATCATACTTTTTGCAACATTCCTCATATTTCTTTCTTGCCGGCTTGAATTGAGTATGCGTAGAATCGGCTTTTTCCATTTCATCCCACCATTCTTCAAATAACAAATGTTGAATCTTTTTGTGATATGTACTTCTATCTGAATATACTTCCATTCCTTGTGGTTTATCCAAAGTTAATAATTCCGTATACAGACTATCAAATTGCGGAACATATTTGCTTATCAACAAAGAATCTGTAACAACCGGAAGTAATATTTTCGATTTCTCCGCCTGCTGTTTGAGAAGCGAATCCCGGATTGCTATGGATCGTTCACGCTCTTCGGCTAACTGCATTTTTTCTTCCGGAGTCATAGTGTACTCTTTATACGAAGTCCAAAAAGACGGAATTATAATAGATAAGCCCAAGTAAAATAAAATTACAATTCCCCTATTCCGTGGAACAAATTTCGGTAAAACTGCCTGAGGGGAATATATACCGACAATCAACGCAAGTATAGATAATGAAATAAGTGTCCCGATCAACGTTTCTCCAAAACCTCTGTTCAGTAGACATTCCGAGCTAATTAATACCAACCCCATGTATAAAAGTGCAACGGTGCTTCGGGTTTGTGGTAATTTTTTGATTACCCATTTGGGATTTATCATTCCCACTATAAAAGCGAGAAACGACAAGATGAAAATCAGAGTCAATAACATAGCATTAATGTTTGAGAAATATAATTACAGAACTTTGGAAACTAACAATAAGAGTGATCTCAAAAATCACCTTGATTTATTTGAATTTGAGAAAGTCTCAAGCATATTATTTTTTTAGCAGAATGGGGTTATATTTATTACTCCCAAATCCTCCCGGCACGAAAAGATAATAATCATCTTTTCGAGGAACTTCAAATACCAAAATCCCTTTTGATGTAATACCCGGATTAATTGTGCTTAGGCTAAAAGTATTATAGCCCTGCATTGCTAATGCAATGGATGCGTCACTGTTTGGTTCGTATTTGTAACCATCCTCATCCGTCAAGAAGCACGATTGTGCAACGGCATATCTACTTTCTCGATCTATGTTCTTTATTGACATATCCACAATTAAATAAAGACCATCGGCTGTTTCCCGATAGAAACTGCTCCCGACAGACTCCCTGTATTTAAAATCAGACGCTTTATAGCTGAAATGTCCGACGGGAACATCTTGGTTTAATTTAAATATTTCATCTCGGCCATTCTGAGCCGCTTTTTGATACCAATAAAGTGCTTTTTTATAATCAAGCTTAACACCCCGTCCATATTGATATGATTTTGCCAATCCAACCTGAGCAATACTTTGGGTATTGGTGTTGCTATTATCTTTTGCAATACGTGACAAGTGTGCCCAAGCCTCGTCATTATATTCTGAAAAACCACCGGATTCTATTACAAATTCATAGATTGCGGTTAAATAATAGGTAGCTTCATCACTTTGGGGAGCCGCACGACGCCACCAGATCAAACAAGAATCCATTTTAAACAAATTGGAATAACACTTCCCCAGTCCGATTTGAGCACTTATATTTCCATAATTTGCCGCATCAAATAAATATGGGATTGCTTTTCTAAATTCTTCCTTTTCAATCAATGCAAGTCCCTCTTTACTTTTTTCCTTAGCGTTGATAATTTTATAATGCTGGGCAACCTTACATATTCCGAATATAACAGTGCTCGCAAGTAGTAAAATTCCGAATGCTATGAAAATACGCTTATATGAGATTTTTTTCAGAAAAGTCCAATTCGTTCGATTCGCTTCATTTTGGTTTTGTGATGCGTTTTGTTGTTGTGACAATATTCCTAAAATTCCGCTTACCAACATTAACGATCCGGATATGTAATTTGACATTAGAATATATACTATTCCAAATGGAAGTATAATCATTCCGAACAGTTTCGGGCGTTTAAAAATAAAGCATGATAATACGAGAATTATCACAGAAAAAGCAATTATTATTTTTCCAATAACAATTGTCGTATCTGCATTATCAATCTCAAAAAACGAGTTGATACCGCCAACGGTTTGAGTTAGGTATCCGGTCACGATTCCTAACAGACCTCCAATAATTCCGAGAATTGTACTTGCTGTTTTCATATATTAAAGTTTAGAATATGACAATAAAAAACGTGGACTAAACCATTATTTGCTGTTGAGGTCTTCGACTACCTTGTAGACAAATAAATGAGTAAAGCCCACGTCGTGAAACGTGAGCGTTTACGCTTTACTCTTGTCTACTTTTGAAATTGTCGAAGTTTCAACAGCAAGAATGAAAGCTAACGCTTTATCTTAATATGTCAGTTGCTTAAATTTCCCTGCTTATTGTAATTTTAATTGGTTCTGAAAACAAAGTTAGAAATTTTCTGCGGGACTGCAAGAAAAAATTACAATGGCTGGATTTCCAAAAATCCGTTCTTACCTATACAGACTACCCGTAGCTATTTTGAAATATAATCCAATTTAAGGGGTGGGGTCTGTAATTCGCATCCGCTCGCAGTGCTACCTGCATAACCCTTACCTGAGAATTAGGTTGACACGGATTTATACAGTCTTTGTATATATATGTACTTCGTATTGATAAATACACACATTAAATTACTTGCCGCGATCTGTTTCAAATTAGCTGTATCTGCAAATTTAATTTCAAATGCACACTGAAACACAACCGCCTTTTTACCCCTTTTTCTACTGGTTGCTACGGGTAACCTGATTTCAACAAAACGCTATAATATGCTATACGTGAATAAATTAAACGTCTTTTTGCGCGTTTTGCAAAATAGCCTTTTGAAAGCTCGAAAATTTGGTCCTTATAAAATACAAAAATGAGGTTGACATGGTGCAACCTCATTTTTTTCGGAATTATCCCCGATTACAAGGGTAATCTATTTAAGTTTTAACAACCGTGCGCAATTGTCTTTCAACCACGTAGAACAATGACTTTTCCGGATCAATGCGGCAACTTCTTCCGGATAATACCGAATTATCCGTGGACTGATACGAACGTAATTAAGGCGTCCTTCATCCCGGTATTTCTGCAATGTGCGCAAACTGACATGCAAAACGTCCGCAACTTGCTGCGAAGTGAGCAATAAATCCCCCCAATCTCTGCTATTCTGCTCTTTTGTATCCATGATTATTCAACTTATTCAATACATCAATTGCATCATTCATCTGCGACTGCATGATCTTCGCATAAATTTCCGTCGTGCGAATACTGGCATGACCGAGTAAATCCCGAATTACAACCATATTCTGCCCCGAACGAACCAACCGCGACGCAAAGGTATGTCTTCCTATGTGTGTCGAAAGGTTTTTCTTGACACGCGCTAAAACGGCGACTCTTTTCAATGCAAGATTGATTCGCGCCACGGCGCAGTTTTCCGCACAGACTTTTTCCGCCCTTGACATGCTGTCGTACTCATAAGGCAAAATTCCCCGGAATATAAAACCATCCGGCGTGACGGGAACGCCTGCCGTTCTATATCGTCTTTCACGCATGGCGCATATCTCTTTAACAAGATCGCTCGCAGGTATTTTAAGCTGACGGTCTGTTTTATCCATAATGATCTGTATATAATGCCCGTCATAATTCTGCCAGCGCAATTTCAAAATATCGCTGATACGTATTCCCGTTTCGGATTCAAACACGAATAACTGCCGTGCATCGTATAACTTCCCCTGCATAATCAATTTTAAATTGCGCACACGAAAATATTCCCGTTCCGACAAGCAGGGACGCTCCGTCGGTGTGGATTTCATTTTATATTTGCGAAAGGGATTATTGCGAGTATCCAGACGAAATTCCTCATACATTTCCGCGGTCAGTTCTTTCAGCGTCTTCATATTCGTCGTTACGGTATTGATCGAATTTCCCAAATCCTCCCGCAAATAGTTTTCGTATCGCAATAAAAGTTCATACGTCAAATGGCTCACCGAAAATTGATCTTTTCCTATAAACTTTTTAAATTTTGTAATGTGGGAATGACATTTATTATATGTCCGGACGCTCGTATTTTCTTTACGCGATAAATAATTCTGCGCATAATCGAACATATCCGCTGTTGTTCTTTTATGCAACCGATCACGCACCGCATCGATTCCACGCTCAGGCTCCATGGCTTCACACAATACAACGACTTTGTTAACCTCTGCGATTCTCCTGCGTAATTCATTATTGAGCCGTTCATGCTGCAAGTCGGATTTTTTCACTATGCCCCGGGATGCATCCCAGTTCTCTGGCTTTACACGGATCAATGTCACATACATTGAACGACGTTCGTGCGTAATTCGCATACACACGGGCAAGACTCCTTTTTGATTGGTTTTGTCCTGACGAAGAATAATAGCTGTTCTCATAATTGTATAAATTTTAATGAAACATAAACAGCGGGTAAAACATAGGTAAAACATTTTACCACGTAGGACAACAAATAATATAAAAAGTTTTGACAATTGCAAACGGGTTAGACGTTGAAAATTAGGCGTTTGCTTTTTCAAAAACTTTTTTGTATAATTGCGAAGCAATATTGTGCACAACTGTCGGTGTCACAAGGAGGGAAAGGCAAATGCTTTTCCCTCTGTTGTTTACAGCCGCTTGCAACTTGCAGGCGGTTTTTTCGCATCTTGTTTTCTGTGGTTTTCACGGCGAAATCGGGAATTTGTTTAAACCAATGCGTAAACCGAAAAATCCCGATGAACACGGCCTTCGAGACGATCGAAAAATGCAGAGACGCGTAAAGCCGGCATTATTTCACCTCCGAATTTTTCCGTTTCACCCGTCCGAAACCGGACAATCGGACAAAGTTTTCTAATTCTATATTTCAGCAACCGGCTCGTTTCGCTGTCAAAAGCCGACGGTCAACACGCTTTTTAGGCATTTTCGGCATCGTTACGACACTTTTATTCGTCGGAAAGGGCACCAGAACCGGACGCCCATTCGGTTTTGTATCCATCCGCCTTTTTCGTATCTTTGCATACAATACCCTACGCAAAACCGGACTCTCGCAATGAATAAGAAAAAGAAATGGATCATCACAGCCATCGTTCTCGTGGTATTCTGCCTGATCCTGAGCCTCTACAATCTATTGAACGACAAAGCTCCGGCATCGGATGACGCCGCCAAAGCGCCGATCGCGCCCCGCAGACAGAGCACCCTCAACGTCAACGGACGCATCGTCCGTCCGCAGCGGCTCACCGACGGCATCACCACGGTGGGCAACCTGCTGCCGGACGAGGAGGTGGACCTCTCGTTCGAAACCTCGGGCAAAATCGTGGCGATCAACTTCCAGGAGGGCACCGTCGTCCGCAAGGGCGAGCTGCTGGCCAAGGTCAACGACCTGCCGCTCGTGGCCCAGCTCTCGCGTTACGAGGCGCAGCTCAAATTGGCCGAAGACCGCGTTTACCGCCAGAGCGCCCTACTCAAAAAAGACGCCGTGAGCCAGGAGGCCTACGAACAGGCCCGCACAGAACTGGCGATGCTCAACGCTGACATCGACATCGTGAAGTCGAACATCGCGCTCACGGAGCTGCGGGCGCCGTTCGACGGCGTGATCGGCCTGCGCAACGTCAGCGAAGGCGCCTACGCCTCGCCCAGCGTCGTGGTGGCCAAGCTCACGAAGATTTCGCCCCTGAAGATCGACTTTTTTGTTCCCGAACGCTATGCCAACCAGATCAAGCCCGGCACGCGCCTCTCGTTCACCATCGAGGGACGGCAGGAGCGTTTCGAAGCCGCGGTTTACGCCACCGAATCGAAGGTCGACATCGCCACCCGCACGCTGGCCGTCCGGGCGAAGTATCCCAATACGCGGGGCAAACTGCTGCCGGGACGCTTTGCGACGGTGCAGATCCGCATGCACGAAATTCCCGACGCCATCGCCATCCCGACCGAAGCCCTCGTGCCGGAGATGGGCGTCGACAAGGTATTCCTCTACAAGGGAGGCAAGGCGCACGCCGCGGAGGTGAAAACCGGACTGCGGACCGATTCGAGCATCCAGATCATCGACGGGCTTAACGTCGGCGACACGCTCATCACCTCCGGCACGTTGCAGCTGCGCGAGGGGCTTCCCGTGAAACTCGACACCGTCGAATAAACCCTCCGCCGCATGAACATTTCCGAACTGAGCATCCGGAGGCCCGTCCTGGCGTCGGTGCTGACGATCATCATCCTGCTATTCGGTCTGATCGGATACAGTTACCTCGGCGTGCGCGAATTCCCGAGCGTCGACAACCCGATCATCTCGGTCACGTGCTCCTACCCGGGCGCCAACGCCGACGTGATCGAAAACCAGATCACCGAGCCGCTCGAACAGAACATCAACGGCATCCCGGGCATCCGCTCGCTGTCGAGCGTCAGCAGCCAGGGCCAGAGCCGCATCACCGTCGAGTTCGAACTCTCGGTGGACCTCGAAACCGCCGCCAACGACGTTCGCGACAAGGTTTCGCGCGCCCAGCGCTACCTGCCGCGCGACTGCGACCCCCCGACCGTGACCAAGGCCGACGCCGACGCCTCGCCGATTCTGATGGTCACGATCCAGAGCGACAAGCGGTCGCTGCTCGAATTGAGCGAGATCGCCGACCTGACGGTCAAGGAGCAGTTGCAGACCATCAGCGACGTGAGCGGCGTGCAGATCTGGGGCGAAAAACGCTACTCGATGCGCCTGTGGCTCGACCCCGCGAAGATGGCCGGCTACGGCATCACCCCGACCGACATCAAGACGGCCCTCGACCGCGAGAACGTCGAACTGCCTTCGGGCAGCATCGAGGGCAACACCACGGAGCTGACGATCCGCACGATGGGACTGATGCACACCACGCGGGAGTTCAACGACCTGGTGGTGCGCGAAGACGCCGACCGCATCATCCGCATGAGCGACGTGGGACGCGCCGAACTGGGTCCGCAGGACACGCGCAGCTACATGAAAATGAACGGCATTCCGATGGTGGGCGTCGTCGTGATCCCCCAGCCGGGCGCCAACCACATCGAGATCGCCGATGCCGTGTACGCACGCATGGAGAGCATGAAGAAGGACCTCCCGGACGACGTGGTCACCTCCTACGGATTCGACAACACGCGCTTCATCCGCGCCTCGATCGACGAGGTGAGGACCACCGTCTACGAGGCTTTCATCCTGGTCATCATCATCATCTTCCTCTTCCTGCGCAACTGGCGCGTGACGCTGATCCCCTGCATCGTGATCCCCGTGTCGCTGATCGGCACGTTCTTCGTGATGTATGCCGCGGGATTCTCGATCAACGTGCTGTCGATGCTGGCCGTGGTGCTCTCGGTGGGACTGGTCGTCGACGACGCCATCGTGATGACCGAAAACATCTACATTCGCATCGAACGGGGCATGACGCCCTTCGACGCCGGCATCGAAGGGGCCAAGGAGATCTTCTTCGCCGTAATTTCGACCTCGATCACGCTGATCGCCGTCTTCTTCCCGATCGTCTTCATGGAGGGCATGACGGGCCGCCTGTTCCGCGAATTCAGCATGGTGATCTCGGGCGCGGTGGTCATCTCGACCTTCGCCGCGCTGACGATCACCCCGATGCTCGCGACCAAGCTGCTCGTGCGGCAAGAGAAGAAGAGCTGGTTTTACAGCAAAACCGAGCCGTTCTTCGTCTGGCTCAACGACTTTTACAGCCGCACGCTGGCCTCGTTCCTGCGCCGCCGGTGGCTGGCCCTGCCGCTGGTCCTGCTGACGATGGGACTCATCGGCTGGCTATGGAGCGCCATCCCGGCCGAGATGGCCCCGCTGGAGGACCGTTCGCAGATTTCGATCAACACGCGCGGCTCGGAGGGCGCCACCTACGAATACATCCGCGACTACACCGAGGACATCAACCGCCTGGTCGACTCGCTCGTGCCGGAAGCCTCGTCGGTGACAGCCCGCGTGTCGAGCGGCTCGGGCAACGTCCGCATCGCCCTGACGGACATCGCTACCCGCAAACGCTCGCAGATGGAGATCGCCGAGCAGATCTCGGCCGCCGTGCGCTCGAAGACCAAGGCCCGCGCCTTCGTGCAGCAGCAGAGCACCTTCGGCGGACGCCGCGGGCGCATGCCCGTGCAGTACGTGCTCCAGGCCACCAGCCTCGAACGGTTGCAGGAGGTGCTGCCCGAATTCATGCGCAAGGTTTACGAAAGCCCCGTGTTCCAGATGGCCGACGTGGACCTGAAGTTCAGCAAGCCCGAGGTGCGCATCGAGGTCAACCGCGACAAGGCCAACCTGCTGGGCGTCTCGACGCGCAACATCGCCCAGACGCTCCAGTACGGATTGAGCGGCCAGCGTCTCGGCTACTTCTACATGAACGGCAAGCAATACGAAATCCTGGCCGAGATCAACCGCCAGCAGCGCAACAAGCCCGCCGACCTGCGTTCGATCTACGTGCGCAGCGACAAGGGCGAGATGATCCAGATGGACAACCTCATTTCGCTCGCGGAGAACGTCGCGCCGCCGCAGCTCTACCACTACAACCGCTTCCTGTCGGCCACCGTGTCGGCCGGACTGGCCAAGGGCAAGACCATCGGGCAGGGACTCGACGAAATGGACCGCATCGCCGACGAGACGCTCGGCGACGACTTCCGCACGGCGCTGGCCGGCGACTCGAAGGAGTTCCGCGAAAGCTCGTCGAGCCTGATGTTCGCCTTCATCCTGGCCGTCATGCTGATCTACCTGATCCTCGCCGCGCAGTTCGAGAGCTTCAAGGACCCGCTGGTGATCATGCTCACCGTGCCGCTGGCCATCGCCGGCGCGCTGGTCTTCATGTGGGGCGCGGACCAGACGATGAACATCTTCAGCCAGATCGGCATCATCATGCTGATCGGACTGGTGGCCAAGAACGGCATTCTGATCGTCGAGTTCGCCAACCAGAAACAGGAGGCCGGGCTGGACAAGATGCGAGCCATCGAGGAGGCCTCGCTGCAACGCCTGCGCCCGATCCTGATGACCTCGGCCTCGACCATCCTGGGCCTGCTGCCGCTGACCGTCGCCACGGGGGAAGGCGCCAACGGACGTATCGCCATGGGTATCGCCGTGGTGGGCGGCATGGTGGTCTCGACGCTGCTGACGCTCTACATCGTTCCGGCCATTTACAGCTACGTATCGACGAACCGAATCAAGAAATCGAAACACAACGACGCATGAAAATAGCATTTTTAGCGGCCCTGCTGCTGGGAATCGGCAGCGCCGCCGGAGCGCAGGAGGCGCCGCCGGCTCGGGAGGCGTCCGCTCCGCTGACCCTGCGCAAATGTCTGGAGATCGGGCTTGAACAGAATTACGACGTGCGCATCGTGCGCAACGAGGAGCGCGTCAGCGACAACAACGCCACGGCGGGAAACGCCGGGATGCTCCCCACGGTCGACCTCTCGGCCGGGTACACGGGCACGCTGGACAACGACCGCACCGTCACCCCGCGCAACGGGGACGCCACGACCGAGACCGGCGTCTACGACCAGACGGCCAACGTCGGGCTGGCGGTGAACTGGACGCTGTTCGACGGACTGCGCATCCGCACCAACTACAAACGCCTGAAGGAGATGCAGCAGATGGGCGCGCTGAAGACGCGCATCACCATCGAGGACTTCATGGCCAGCCTCACGGCCGAATATTACAACTACATCCAGCAGACGCTGCGCCTGGAGAACTTCCGCTATGCGGTCTCGCTTTCGCGCGAGCGGCTGCGCATCACTGAAGCGCGCGTCCAGGTGGGCAACTTCTCGCGCCTCGACCTGCTGCAAGCCCGCGTCGACTTCAACGCCGACAGTTCGAAATACATGTCCCAGCACGAACTGGTGACCGCCTCGCGCATCCGCATCAACGAACTGCTGGCCAACGAGAACCTCGACGAGAGGTTCAGCATCCCCGACTCGGTGATCCGGGTCAACGCCACGCTCGACTGGAACGACCTGCTGGCCAAAACCCTTTCGGCGAACGCCTCGCTGCTGATGGCCGAGCACAACAGTTCGCTGGCCGAACTGGACCTGAAGACCGTTCTGGCCCGGAACTATCCCTATGTGAACCTCACGACGGGCTACGGATACACCTACAACCGCTACGGCACGGGAGGGAACCTTTCGCGGGGAACGCTCGGGCTGAACGCCGGGGTGAAGGTGGGCTTCACGATCTTCGACGGCAACCGCCGCCGCGAACAGCGCAACGCCCGCATCGGCGTCGAGAACGCGCAGCTGACGCAGCAACGGCTGGAACAGTCGCTGCGCGCCGACCTGTCGAATTTCTGGCAGGCTTACCGCAACAACCTCGAAGTGATCCTGCTCGAGGAGGAGAACCTGATCGCCGCCAAGGAGAATTACGAAATCGCCATGGAACGCTACCTGCTGGGCGACCTGCCGGGCATCGAGATGCGCGAGGCGCAGAAGAGCCTGCTGGACGCCGAGGAGCGCATCCTCACGGCGCAGTACAACACCAAACTGTGCGAAATCTCGTTGCAGCAGATCAGCGGCAACGTGATGGTCTACCTGGAATAATCCGCGAGAGTTCGCATTCCTTCGCCATCAAAACATTTCGCACGCTTCGCCGGCTGTTCTTTGCCGCTTTTTGGTCGGCTGTTAACCGCGGTC
>OCHG01001289.1_pt1 | contig 16583 bp, 12 predicted proteins | sample 1538801 | NCBI WGS metagenome assembly OCHG01 (sample SAMN04571727, study PRJEB22368) | human gut metagenome | biome: human gut; material: stool | host: Homo sapiens | place: Luxembourg | collected 2012-09-20 | reverse complement strand
CCAGAGACACCGGAAACCCCGGAGAATCCAGAAATTCCAGAGGCTCCAGAAAAACCGGACACTCCAGAAAAACCGGATACACCGGAAAATCCAGAGACACCGGAAAAGCCAGGCACTCCAGAAAAGCCGGATACACCGGAAAATCCAGAGACACCGGAAAAACCAGAAACTCCGGAAAAACCAGGCACTCCGGAAAATCCGGATAGCCCGGATTCCGGCAAATCCGATTCCAAAGATCCGATTCAGACACCGGATACTGATAAGCCAGATTCTTCCGAAGACCGGAAAGATACAAAGACCGACCCAATTCCGGGAAGTGAGATCGACCATACACAGGAGATCAGCAAAGCAGAAGAAGCAGCCGGTCAGAACGAATCAAAAACTGCAGTCAGTAATTCTGAACTGATCAACCGTCAGCAGATTGTGAAGCAGCCAGAGATGGTAGAGGATTTCCGTTTCTGGACTGTGGCAAGAAAATATGCATTTGCCAGAACAGCGATCAATGTACGGGAGGAAATTCCGGAAGCTGCAGATGGCAGGGCAGATACTTCCGAGGAAGCCAAAGAAGCAGAGCTTGAAGCGGCAAAAAAAGATGCAAAAGAGCTGAGAGCCGGATTTGATATAGAGAATCAAAAATACAACACGAAAAAAGTGAAACGTACAAAAACGGCAAAAGGTGTAAAAAAATCTACACAGATCAAACTGACCGGACTCAACATTTTTTCATCAGCGAAATTAAAGACAGAGGCGTCGAATCAGACCAATCTGAAAGCTGGAAAAAGAGCTGAAGCAGCAAGGCAGGCTGAGAAGGATCTGCAGAAGCAGAAAGAAGAACAGGCGGCAAAAGTGACTGCTGACCTGGCAGCACAGCAGATGGAAGAAAAGGTCCGCTCGGTCGGAACGATTTCGCAGGACGGGCTTCTTTATATTTTGAAAGAAGAAGACAATGGCTGGTTGTATGTGGAATCCGGTAATGTCAGGGGATTTGTAAAGGCGTCTGAAATTTATACGGAAGATGCGGCACAGGAACTTCTGGATGTCTATCAGACACAGGCCAGGTTAGAAGCTTCCAAAGAAAACAAAGACTATACCGGAATCGAGGGAACCGCAAAGACGGCACAGGCACTGGTAGAGGCTAAAGATAATCAGGCATATACCTATCTCCGTGCGACGGTGAACCAGACGGTTGCAGATAAAGAACCGGCACTGGTAAGCGAACAGGTAGATACTGATAAAAAAGGAATCCTGGATATTCAGGAGGAGAAGAATGCGGATTCCAGAGTTGTCGGAACAATGACAGCAGGAGAGCTCTGCTACATTCTTGCAGATGAAGATTCAGACTGGGTTTATGTAGAATCCGGAGATGTCAGAGGCTTTGCGGAAAAGAAGTATTTGAAATCAGATGCTGAAACCAAAGCACAGGTGACAGAAAGAGGAGCTGATTCCTATTCGGTAGCAGATGAAAACATGGATCCGGAAGATAATAAGGCTCTTTATTATACGCTGACTTCTACAAAAGAAGGAACGCCGAGTGGTGAAATCCGCCAGTCAATGATTGAATATGCATCCCAGTTTGTCGGTAATCCTTATGTGTGGGGCGGAACCAGTCTGACAAATGGGGCGGACTGTTCCGGATTTGTACAGCAGATCTACAAGGCTTACGGATATGATCTTCCGCGTGTTGCCGAGGATCAGAGCCAGTATGGAACCAAAATTCCAGTAGAAGACGCACAGCCGGGAGACCTGATCTTCTATGCAAAGAACGGTTATGTATATCATGTTGTGATGTATGCCGGAGATGGAAAGACGATCGAAGCAGCAAATGAAGATGTGGGAATCATTTACGGAACTGTTTATAACAAAGATGCAGTATGGGCAACCCGGATCCTGGACGATCATTATACTGTTGCAGGTGGCGGAATCGGAACAGTCAATGCGACAGAAGAGATGTACGGCGCAGATCTTGGTAATTTTACGATTACCTATTACTGTGCATGTGAAATCTGCTGTAACAAAGCAGACGGGATCACAGCAACCGGAACCCCGGTCATTGAAGGACAGACCATTGCGGTGGATCCGAGTGTGATCCCTTACGGAACAAGAGTCATCATTGGCGGACATGTATTTACTGCTGAAGACTGTGGTGGCGCGATCAAGAAAAACCACATTGATGTCTATGTGAACAGCCATGAAGAAGCACTTGCTCTCGGCGTGACGAATGCAGAAGTTTATCTGGCTAAATAAAAATTAAGCGAAGGATAATTTGTTCTTTCGGAGTTTATCTAAAACCATAAAAACAGGGAAATGTTCTGACGTAAAATATGTCAGGACATTTCCTTTTTCTCATTTTACCAAAATATTTTCCGAAAGAAATTACTCTCTGAGTTTGAAAAATTTTATCAGAAATATTTTTAATGAAATATGGACGGTTTTGTCAAAGAGTAGTAAAATAAAAATGTCGCGTTTCGACTAAAAGGACTGCATTTTACAGAATTTGTAAGAAGGAGCAACAGATTTTGAAATATAGAAATATACAGGTAGCAAAAATGACAGGAGTAAAAATTCTAGCAGGATTACTTGTTTTCGGACTTACTTTCAGCGCTCCGGCAACAGCTTGGGCAGCAGAGAGCGGTCTTACAGAGGTTACTTCTAATGGATCAGAAAATGGAGAAAAATTACAGGCAAAATCCATTGATGGGCGTGATACACTTACAGAAGTATCAGATCTTGTCCTGGAGATGATTCATAATGAAGAAATCAGATACAATGAAGAGACTGGATATCTGGAAGATACCGGTCTGCGTGATGCAGCGAAAACAGGATGGAAGGTTGATCCGATAACAGGAGATGAAGTAGAAGTAATCCCGGCTAATCCAGATGTGCCGGTTACGCCGGAGCAACCGACAGATCCGGTCAATCCGGATACACCACAGCAGCCTTCAGATGGCAATGTGAACAATGAACAGCAGCCTTCGGAAGATCAGACAGAAGGCTCAGAAGAAAAAAACAAAGCGCAGGAGCAGGAAAAAAATACGCAGGATAGTGAACACAAGATGACCAATGAAGAACTGGTCAAGAGACAGCAGATCGTCAGTCTTCCGGAATACGAAGAAGATTTCCGTTTCTGGACAGTTGCGAGAAAATATGCATTTGCAAAGACAAAGATCAGCATACGTGAGGCAATTCCGGAGGATATCAGTGGAGCCGTTGATACTGATCGGACAGAAAGTGATATTCAGGAAGCAACAGCTGATGCTAAAAAACTGTTTCATAAGGAAACTTCTGTAAAGGCGAAGAAATCAAAGACGAAATCTTCTGCGAAAAAGACGAAAACAGCAAAGAAAGTACAGCTTAATACATTTTCTGCCGAGACATTAAAAAACACAGCAGACACTTCGGGAAAGAAGTCATCCTTAAACTCGGATACTGCTACAGCATTGCAGGATGATACTTTAAATGCATCCCCAGCATCCCGGCAGTTGACCGAAAAGGTGCGTTCTGTCGGAGAAATTTCACAGGATGGACTTCTCTACATTCTGAAAGAAGAAAAGAATGGATGGCTGTATGTAGAATCCGGAAAGGTCAGAGGATTTGTAAAAGAATCCGAGCTTTATACCGGAGATGCCGCACAGGTACTGCTGAGTGGATACCAGAAGCAGGCAAAAAAAGCCAAGACTGCATATACTGGAATCGAAGGAACAGCATCCCTTGCAAAAGAAACGGTTCCGGCAAATGAAAATCAGGCATTTACCCATGTACGTGCAACCGTAAATCAGACACTGGCTACGAAAAAATATGCACTGGCAGATGCATCAAAGTCGGATGGAACTGTAGCAATCCAGGAAGAGGCAAATGTACAGTCACGTGTGATCGGAACCATGTCCCAGGGTAATCTGTGTTATATCCTTGCGGATGCAGAGAAAGACTGGATCTATGTGGAGTCCGGGGATGTCCGAGGGTTTGTCTCTAAAGAGGCTGTTCAGACTGGGGATGAAGTAAAAGCGCAGGTAGAAGCAGCAGGCGAAGGTGCTTACCAGACAGCTACAGAACTGATCGCACCGGAAGATAACCGGGCACTTTATTATAGCTATGCTTCTGTAAAGCCGGGAACACCGGGGAATGCGATCCGCCAGGCAATGCTGGATTTTGCCGCACAGTTCATTGGCAATCCTTATGTATGGGGCGGTACAAGCCTGACAGAAGGGGCGGACTGCTCCGGATTTGTACAGCAGATTTATAAGACTTTTGGCTATAATCTGCCAAGAGTAGCCGAAGATCAGAGCCAGTATGGAACCAAGATTCCGGTTGAAGACGCACAGCCGGGGGATTTGATTTTCTATGCAAAAGATGGTTATGTCCATCATGTTGTGATGTATGCAGGAGACGGAAAGACCATCGAAGCTGCAAATGAAGACCAGGGAATCATTTCCGGAACGGTATATATTCCGGAAGCTGTCTGGGCAACCAGAATCCTGGAAGAAAATTATAATCTGGAAGGCACGGATGTGAACGAACAGAACGCTACAGCCGAACAGTATGGAGACAGTATTGGAGAGTATACCATTGATTATTATTGTTCCTGCGAGACTTGCCGTGCGAAGGCAAGCAAAGTCAAAGCAACCGGAACTCCGGTTGTTGAAGGGCAGACCATTGCGGTTGACCCGGATGAGATTCCATATGGAACAAAGGTGATCATTGACGGACATGTATTTACTGCTGAAGATTACGATACTTCCGGCAAAGAAAAACATATCAGTATCTATGTCAATGAGCATGAGACTGCACAGAAGCTGAATGAGAAGAAGGCAGAAGTACATCTGGTGAAATAAAGACAATCAAAAAAAGAAATATTAAACAAGAAAAACTTCGGATCACTGGCGAAAATCCAGAATATCCGAAGTTTTTTGCATGTCTACACTATTCAGACAAGTCATTCTCCCGGCTAATGTTTGATCTTTTTCAGTTTTTCATTGTCTGCCTGACATTCGGTCGGGGAAATATGATACATTTTCTTAAAAGCACGAAAAAATGAAGAATAGTCTCCAAAACCGGACTGGACAGCAACCGTTTTAAGCGGAACATCCTGCCGGATCAGCGAGACCGCAAGTGCCAGCCGTTTCTTTAAAATATACTGATGACAGGTCGTATTCAGTTGTTTCTGAAAAAATTTGTTCAGACTGCTCTTGCTCATGTGGAAAGTACGCGCCAGATCCTCCACACCGATTTCTTTCAGAAAATGCTGATCCAGATAGCGGACGATCTGATTGGTCTGATCGGATTCGATCTCAATAAATTCGTTGGAATATTTCAGGGCATAGTTAATGACTTTTACCAGAAGACAGGTGGATGCACCACAGGCATAGGTTTCAGAAAGCTCCCCATAAGAAGCATATTCCCGGTAAAAGGTTTCAAATTCTTCCTCAAAATTACATAGCTTATTGGTAGTATGAAGAAGATGAGGTGTGTCAATATTGAAAACAGATTCCTTAAGGGCCGGAAGCTGGCTTTTCAGATTGGAAATATATGATTTTTCCAGCCATACAGTGATAAAATCATAATAGTTTGCAACGAGATCACTGGAAGTAAAGTAGTGTGGAATATCCGGTGGAATAACCAGAATATCACCATTTGTAATAAAATGCCGTTTCTGGCCGATGCGGAACAGAAAATCTCCGCTTTTACAAAAGCTGATCTCATAAAATCCGCTTTTGATCATGGAAAGATCTTCCATCAGATATCCTTTGTGGTGCGTGCATTTTACATGGCGTAGCTGGCATTTGCCGGACAGCTGCATTTCAGGGCTTTGCTCATATAATTTTTTCATTTATAAACCTTTCATGTTGAATAAAATTTAACAAATCTTTTGTAATCATTATACAATACACATTGCAAAAAAGGTAAAAGAAATTGTAAAAAAATTATATTTTTTACTATAGATAAAAGCAATAAATTGATAAAAATAACGGGAAATCAGCGTTTTCTGGAATTATTGATAAACGATAGCAATAAGTACAAAAATTGATAGAAAAAAGCAATTTGCAAAGGAAAAAACATTTTGGTAGTATTTTTGAAGAGTTGTTAACGAGGGGATACACAGACAGAACAACTTAAGGAAAATACCATGGAGGAAAAAGGAAAATGAAAAGAAGAGCACTCGCATTATTGTGTGCAGGAATTTTAGCAGTCGGTATGCTTGCCGGATGTGGTGGAAGTTCTGACAAGAAAGACAGCAGCGCAAAGACAGAAGACACGAAGAAAGAGGCAAAAAGTGATGGGACTTTTACAGTTGCATTGAATTATATGCCAACATCTCTGGAGCCAAGTACAGCCAGTGATGACCAGACCTCTCTGGTTCGTCCGATCTTTGAACCATTATTTGTAGAAACAAAGGATGGAATCGAATATTATCTGGCAGATAAGCTTGATATTTCAGAAGATGCCAAAACATACACCATTCATCTGAATGAGAAAGCAAACTGGAGCGATGGCGAACCGGTTACTGTAGATGATATCTTATTTACAATGAATTATGCCGGAAGAAATTCTGGTGGAAAATCTTCTTATAATACAATCAATAAACAGGAAGTTGTATTTAACAAAAAAGATGATAAGACACTGGAAATTGTCCTTCCTGAACCATATGCAACTTATACAGCAGCAATTGGCAGAATGATGATTTATCCGTCACACGCATTTGACAATGATTATACAAAAGTAGAAGGAAGCGGATACTTTAATTCCACAGATATGGCTACTTCCGGAGCTTACACGGTAGCAGAGATCAATGATGACAGTATCGTATATACTGCACGTGATGATTATTACAGAGAAACACCGAGCGTTAAGAAAGTTGTTATGAAGACGATCGGTTCCGGAAGCACCAAACAGGTTGCATTTGAAAACGGAGAAATCTCTTACATGAGAATTACAACTCCGGAAGAACTGAAAAAATATGAAGGTGACGATAATTACAATATCAGCTCCTTCTCAGAAGCAAGACTGAATTACCTGCAGATCAATCCTTACGGACCTGCAAAAGACAAACTTACAGAAGATGCAAGAAAAGCGATCTTCCTTGCAATCAATGCAGATGAGATCATCGATACCGCATACGGAAGTGACGAACTTGCAACGGTTGCAAACAGTCTTCTGACACCAGATCAGTCTCTTTACAACAAAGACTGCAAAGGTTACGAGCAGGAAGAAGCAAAGAAACTTGCCAAATCTTCAGGAATCGAAGGAACAACTCTGAAATATGTTTACAATGCAGACCGTCCGAACATGGAAGAAGTTGCAACAGTTCTTCAGCAGCAGCTCGCAGAAATCGGCGTAACGCTTGATGTAGAAGGTCTGGATTCCAACGCATTCTTCCAGAGATTCTTCGCAATTATGTTCCAGTCAGGGGAAGAAGATCAGTGGGATCTTGGTACAAATGGATGGGATTCTGAGCGTGGAAGCAGTCTTGGACAGGCTTACAGCTACATCAACAGCAGCTCCAAAGCATGGGGATTCAGTGATGAAGCCGGACAGCTTGCAGCAAAGGTAAACGCAGCAGCAGACAAAGACGAAGCAAAGCAGCTTGCAAATGATCTGCAGGATCTGACTTTATCAGAATACTGGGAATACCCACTTACTTACACCAATTATGTGATGGTATCTCAGAAAAATGTAACAGGTCTGGATGCAGTACCGGTTGTTCCGGAATTCGTTGATTACCTGAAGATCAAAGTAGACTAATTATATTGTATTTTAGCAGACGAAGAGGGGCTGAAGCACAAGATGACCTTTGTGCCGGTCCCTCTTTTAAAGGAGAAAAGAAATATGGCAAAATATTTCGTAAAGAAAGGGATTCAGCTGATTATTGTCACGATTTTGATTTCTTTTTTCTCATTTGCCGTGATCTATGCAGCACCGGGAGATATTTCCGGTATGTATTTGAATGAACAGATGTCAGATGAGGAAAAAGAAGCAATCAGAGAGAATCTCGGACTTAACAAAAGTATGCCGGAGCAGTATTGGGGATGGGCAAAAGAAGTGCTGAAAGGAGATTTCGGAATTTCTCTTGCAAACCATACTTCCGTATCTGAGCAGATCATCAAGCGTCTTCCGGCAACCCTGCAGCTGATGGGAGCCGCATTGGTTCTTTCTGTGCTTCTGGCAATCCCACTCGGACTCTGGTCGGGATACCGCAAGAATACCTGGATTGATAATATCATCAGTGGACTTTCCTATATTGGTATGTCGATTCCGTCTTTCTGGCTTGGAATGGTGCTGATTATTGTGTTTGCAGCAAAGCTTCATATTCTTCCGTCATCGGGGATGCATTCGGTGGGAAATGAATCGTTCCTGGATACGGTGAAGCATATGATCATGCCATGTATCACCCTGAGCCTTTCCAACCTGGCAGTCTTTATCCGCTATATCCGTTCTAATACGATCGGACAGCTTGGAGAAGAATACGTTCTTGCAGCAAAAGCAAAAGGAACGACAGGTGGAAAACTTTTAAAAAGACATATTTTGAAAAATACACTGCTTCCGATCATCACATTGCTTGGAATGAATCTGGCATCCATAGTCTGTGGATCGTTTATCATTGAAAGTGTTTTTGGATGGCCGGGAATAGGTACCCTTGCAATGACTGCGATCGGTGTCCGTGATTATCCGGTGATTATGGCATACGTCATGTTGTCCGGAATTATTCTGGTTGTCGGTAACTTTATTGCAGATATTCTGTATGCATTTGCAGATCCGAGAATCAAGAGGGAGGATATGGCAAATGACTGATACAAGATTTAAACGAATTGAAAAAAAGAAAACCCAGGAGTTGATTTCATATGATCACAGTGTGTGGAAAGATATCAAAAAAGAGCTTTTTTCCAATAAGATTGCACTGGTGAGTATCATTATTCTCCTGATCATTATCATAGCTTCCATTCTGGCACCGCTTAGTCCATATGATCCGAATAAGATCAATGTTGCTGAAAAACTGCAGGGAATCTCTGCAAAGCATATTTTCGGGACAGATGAATACGGAAGAGACTATTTTACCAGAGCACTTTACGGAGGACGTATTTCTCTTACGGTTGGTTTTTGTTCGATGATCATGACTGTAATCCTCGGAACGGCAATCGGTATTACTTCTGGATATTTTGGTGGAAAAGTGGATATGTTCCTGATGCGCTTCACCGATATTTTCCTGGCACTTCCGAGTATGCTTCTGATGGTTGTACTGAATACGATCTTGCGTCCGGGTCTGTTTACTCTGATCGCGGTACTCAGTCTTTTTTCCTGGGCACAGGTGGCGAGAATTACAAGGGCGGAAACCATGTCTGTCAAAGAAAGAGATTATGTGACCGCCGCAAGGAATCTGGGAGCCGGAAGTTTCCGGATTGCAGTGGAACATATTGTACCGAATATTATGGGACCGGTCATCGTAGCGGCAAGCCTTGGAATTGCCAATGCGATTCTGATGGAGTCGTCCTTAAGTTTCCTTGGACTTGGAGTACAGATTCCAAGAGCTTCCTGGGGAAGTATGCTGCAGAGTGCGCAGGGACATATTCTGGATGCACCGAGACTTGCGGTATTTCCGGGAGTTCTGATTCTGTGTACAGTACTGAGTTTCAATTTACTTGGTGATGTCCTTAGAACCGCACTGGAACCAAAGATTGTAAAGTAAGCCTGGAGGATAGAAGATGGAAAAATTATTGGAAGTAGAGAATTTATCTGTATCCTATTTTACATATGCAGGCGAAGTACAGTCTGTAAGAGGAATTTCATTTGATGTAAAAAAAGGAAAGACAACTGCATTGGTAGGTGAATCAGGATGTGGAAAATCCGTAACTGCCAAATCCCTGATGGGACTGATCGAGAAACCGGGAAAGGTAAAGCCGGAAAGTAAGATCATTTACCAGGGAAAAGAGCTTACCGGGTATACGGAAAAAGAGTGGAATACCTTCCGTGGAAAAGAATGCTCGATGGTTTTCCAGGATGCACTGGTATCCTTAAATCCGACGATGAAGGTTGGAAAGCAGATTGCAGAAAATCTGAAGAATCACGAGAGTAGTCTTTCGAAGGAAGAAATTTATCAGAAATCGTTGGAAATGCTGAAGCAGACCGGGGTTCCGGATCCGGAAGGGTGTATGAACAAATATCCCCATGAGTTATCCGGTGGAATGCGTCAGAGAGTGATGATTGCCTGCGCTATGGTGACACATCCGCAGCTTTTGATCGCAGACGAGCCGACAACAGCACTGGATGTGACAATACAGGCACAGATTATTGCGCTGATGGAAGAGTTGCAGGAAAAGCTTGGTATGTCCATCATTATTATCACACATGATCTTGGAGTGGTTGCAGATATGGCTGATGAGATCATCGTCATGTATGCCGGAGAAATCGTGGAAAGAGGAACGGCAAGGGATATCTTTTATCACCAGCAGCACCCGTATACATGGGCACTTCTCCAGTCCGTTCCGCGGATCGATGATGAAGACAAAACAATTTTAAATACCATTGAGGGAAATATACCGGATATGATCTACCCGCCAAAAGGCTGCAGTTTTTGCACGCGCTGTCCATATGCAATGAAAATCTGTGAAGAAGAAAAACCGAAAGTTACGCACATTACGGATGAGCACAGCGTTGCGTGCTGGCTGATGGATCCACGTGCTGACAGAAGCGGTGTTCCGTTCGGGAGGACAGACGCATGATAGAAAAAGAAGTTGTATTAGAAGTAAAAAATCTGAAAAAATATTTTCCGGCAAGTCATAAGCGTGTTTTAAAGGCAGTTGATGACGTGTCTTTTACGATTCATAAAGGAGAAACTTTCGGAATCGTAGGAGAATCAGGATGTGGAAAGACGACTTGCGGGAAAACCTGTACCGGAATCCTTACGAAGACAGACGGACAGGTGTTGTATCAGGGAAAAGATGTGCATCAGATGAGTAAAGCAGAGAGAAATGCATTTACACAGAAGGTGCAGACCATTTTCCAGGATCCGTATGCTTCGCTGGATCCACACCAGAAAGTGTATCAGATCGTAAGTGAAGGGATGCGGATCCATCATCTGACAAAAAGTAAAGAAGAAGAGCAGAAACGGGTGATGGAACTTCTAGAGATGGTTGGCTTAAATGCCGAGCATGCTACCAGAAATGTCCATGAATTTTCCGGTGGACAGCGCCAGAGAATCGGAATTGCAAGGGCACTTGCAGTTAACCCGGAATTTCTGTTCTGTGATGAACCGATTTCAGCACTTGACGTATCTATCCAGGCGCAGATCATGAACCTCCTGATGACCTTGCAGAAAGAACGGCATCTGACGATGCTGTTTATCGCCCATGACCTTGCCATGGTAAAGCATATTTCCGATAATATCGGAGTGATGTATCTTGGAAAGCTGGTGGAAATTTCACCGGCTGCGGAATTATATGAAAAGCCGTATCATCCGTACACGCAGGCACTTCTGGAGTCAATTCCGATCGCCGATCCGGATCTGGCAAAAAGCCGGGGACGTCATTTTCTCACCGGAGATGTGCCAAGCCCGATCGATCCACCAAAAGGCTGCCGTTTCTGCGGAAGATGTAGCAAATGCATGGATATCTGCCTGGAAGTCCGTCCGGAATTAAAAGAAGTATCCAAAGGTCACCAGGTGGCATGTCACCTGTATGATGACTAAAAGAAAAAAAGTGTATGTAACAGAGGAGAAAGAAAAAATGAAGTACGATTTTACAAGTATTATTGACCGTAAAGGAAAAGATGCCCTTGCAGTGGATATCCTTCCAAATATGCTTGGGCCGGGGAAAAAAGTAGAAGTAAAAGAAGGGCTGGATTACATTCCGATGTGGGTTGCGGACATGAATTTTCCGGCACTCCCGAAGATCACCGAAGCGATCATTGAAAGAGCGAAACATCCGACCTATGGATATTTTATTACCAGAGATGAGTATTACAACAGCATCATCAAGTGGCATGAAGAACGGAATCATGTGACCGGACTGAAAAAAGAACATATCGGTTATGAGAATGGAGTTTTAGGCGGCGTGGCAAGTGCACTTCACGCGGTCTGCTCACAGGGTGACAATGTCCTTGTCCATGCACCGACTTACATAGGATTTACCGGCACACTGAATAATAATGGCTACCATATCATCCACAGTCCGCTGAAAAAGGACGAAGAAGGCATCTGGCGGATGGACTTTGAGGATATGGAAGAGAAGATCGTGAAAAACAAGATTCATGCAGCCATTTTCTGTTCACCGCACAATCCGACCGGTCGTGTATGGGAGCGCTGGGAAATCGAGAAAGCAATGGAAATCTATAAAAAATACGATGTGACCGTCATTTCCGATGAAATCTGGTCCGATATTATTTTATATGGAAACGAGCATATTCCAACCCAGTCTGTATCTGAAGATGCAAGAAACAGAACGATTGCTTTATACGCACCATCAAAGACCTTCAACCTTGCCGGACTGATCGGAAGCTATCATATTATATACAACAAACGCCTGAAAGACAGAGTTTTAAAAGAGTCCTCCCTCTGCCATTACAATTCGATGAATGTGCTGTCCATGCATGCACTGATGGGTGCGTATACACCGGAAGGACAGGAATGGGTAGGCGAGCTTCGAGAAGTGATCGGGGAAAATGTCGCTTATGCATGTGATTATATTGACAAACATTTTGAAGGTGTTTCCGTAACCAGACCGCAGGGAACCTATATGCTGTTTGTTAACTGTGAAGAATGGTGCAAGGCACATGATAAGAGCCTGGAAGACGTTCTGAAGATGGGATATGAAGCAGGTGTGTTCTGGCAGAACGGAAAGCCATTCCATGGTGAATGGTATATCCGTATGAACCTTGCACTGCCGACATCCAGAGTGAAAGAAGCATTTGACCGTCTGGATAAATATGTATTCAATGCTTAAAATGCATACAATAAAGGAGGAAAATAAAAATGGAATTAGTAAAAGAGCTGCCGGAGATTTTTGAAGAATTTGCAGAGCAGAGACAGAGATCTTTCCTGGTAATGAAAGAAGTAAAGGACAAAGGAATTCCGGTTGTAGGTGCGTACTGTACCTACTTCCCACAGGAAATCGCAATGGCTATGGGAGCAGTTACCGTAGGACTTTGCTCTACATCCGATGAAACGATTCCGATCGCAGAAAAGGATCTGCCGAAGAATCTGTGCCCGATGGTAAAGGCAAGTTACGGTTTTGCCGTATCTGACAAATGTCCATTCTTCTATTTCTCAGACGTGGTAGTCGGAGAGACAACCTGTGATGGAAAGAAAAAGATGTACGAACTGATGAAAGAATTCAAAAATGTCTATATCATGGAACTTCCAAACTCACAGAGAGAAGATTCCCTGGAACTGTGGACAAAAGAGATCATCCGTTTCAAAGAATATCTGGAAAAGACATTTAATGTAGAGATCACAGAAGAAAAAGTGCGCCATGCTGTTCATGTATCCAACCAGGGACGTATTGCACTGAAGAAATTCTACGAAGTTATGAAAAATGATCCGGCTCCGATGAACGGTTCCCAGCTGTTCGGCGTTCTCTATGGAAGCCAGTTCAAATTCGACAAAGAAAAAATGCCGGCAGAAATTGATGCCCTTCGTGAAAAGCTGATGAAAGAATACGAAGAAGGGGAAAAACCGGAGAGAAAGAAACGTATCCTTTTAACCGGATGTCCAAGCAGCGGTGCACCGATGAAGGTTGTAAAAGCCATCGAAGAACACGGTGGAAATGTTGTAGTCTATGAAAACTGTGGAGGTGCAAAATCTGTTGACCGTCTCATCGATGAAGATGCAGAGGACATCTACAAAGCAATTGCAGAGAGATATCTTGCAATCGGATGTTCCGTTATGACACCAGATAACAACCGTATTGAACTGATGGGAAGACTCCTTGAAGAGTATAATATCGAGGGTGTAGTAGAAATGACACTTCAGGCATGTCATACTTACAATATTGAGGCAAAGAGCATTGAGAAATTTGTAAAATCTAAAGGACTTCCATATATCCATGTAGAGACCGATTATTCTCAGGCAGATATCGGACAGCTGGATACACGAATTGCTGCATTTTTAGAGATGATCTAGGATTCAGAATGTATCAAATTTAAAAGAATGTGTCCCAGTATTCTGAAAAAGTGGATGGGATTCTAACAGATTTATGTTATAATAGGAATTAACAGGCAGGGAACAGGCATCAGTCTGTTCCTTGTGTATATTTACAGGTATATGGAGAATATACCGAAATTTTTTCAGAGAGCAGCTAAGACTGAGGCGAAGCCTTTGAAAAAATTTTACCAGATTGAATAAAATAAGAGAGGTACTGAATATGACAATCGAAGAACGCGCAGCAAAAGCTGCAGATTTAAAAGCTGCCGGAGCATGCAACTGTTCCCAGGCAGTGGTAAAAGTATTTGAAGATAAGCTTTCATTGGACGATGAGACACTGATGAAATTAACCGCAGGCTATGCAGCTGGAATGGGATGTCTGGAAGCAACCTGCGGGGCACTCATTGGAGCTGTGATGACCGCCGGAATCCTGACCGCCGGAGCCGGAACGCCTCGTTATTCCAAAGAAATCCTTGCAAAGTTTCAGCAAAAATGCGGAGCAACGATCTGTAGGGAGTTGAAGGGCGTCGGCACAGGAAAAGTACTCTGTGAATGTCCGGAATGCGTAAGAAATGCGGTGCTTGCACTAGGAGAAGTAATGGGGATTGAATAAATAAAAGGATACGAATAAGGGACACCCTTTAACACAAAAGCTGTTGTAGAAAAGATTGAAAAGACAGAAGGGAATCCGGAGTATGGTACGATCTCACAGGAAGAAGGATTTTCCTTTACTTATAGAATGAATGAAGACGATATTATCTACGGAGTTGGTGAATCAAACCGCGGAATCAACAAGAATATCGGAATGCACCGCTATGGTGGAATCTGGACCGGAGATAACAAGTCCTGGTGGTCTCATATTCTGCTGAATCTGAAAATGATGCCGTCACTCAATATGTGTGGGTTCCTTTATACGGGTGCTGATCTGGGCGGATTCGGCGCGGATACGGCAAGAGAATTTCTGCTGCGCCACCTGGCGCTTGGTGTATTTATCCCGCTGATGCTCGGAAATGAAATCATGATCGCACTGAACGAAGTACCGCTGTTCGTTTACATGTTGGATGTAGAGCATGGCTTTTTTGCGTGGAGATTTTGAATATTGACATGTTCCATCAACGCTAAAAAAGAAGAAAAACGATATATTTCGAATTTGTACATCCTATGCTTATATGTTAGGCTGTTGAATATAAAGCTGTTCTGGTGATTTCATTTAGTATTTCTGAAAATTCAATATCTTGATTAAAAATTATTGATGTTTTCTATATCAAACAAATTCATTTGATAATTATAAAATCAAACAAATTCATTTGATTTTTGCAAATATCAAAGTATAATAATAGTGACAAGGAGGTTTGAGTATGTATTTTGCAATTATAGGAGACATCATTGCGTCAAAAACTATTTCAAATAGATCGGAAGTTCAGAATCATTTAAAAAGGATCCTGGATCAGGTAAACGAAGAATATAAAAGCAATATTGCTTCCCGATTTTCAATCACATTAGGGGATGAATTTCAAGGATTGCTTCATAGTGCGGCGCATTTATTTGAGTTACTTGATACGATCCAATTTCAACTGTATCCTACAAAAATACGGTTTGGTATAGGTGTTGGTGATATGAACACAGAAATAATCCAGGAAACCAGTATGGGAAGTGATGGACCGGCATATTGGTCAGCACGGAATGCTATTGAAAAAATCCATGAAAAAAACGATTATGGAAACGCTAAAGTGTGTCTGCAAAAATATAGTGCTTCGATAGAAGAGGAAGTTCTTTTAGACGCTGCGAATAAAACATTGAAATTATGCGACAGATATGCGAATTCATGGACGAAATCACAATATGAATTTGTACGAAGAATTATATTAACATATCGGTACGGTGACAATGGCGAATATAACCAAAGAGAATTGGCACAGGAATTAGATATTTCACCTCAGCTTGTAAACAGTAAAGTAAAAAATACAGGTATTTCGGTTTATGTAAATACCAAATGTGGCTTAGAAAATGTACTTAAGGAGAAATGGGGATGATAACAGGTGCAAAAAAGTTCGGTTTTTATGGTATTGTGTATAGGACATATAATTGGAGAGTATTTTTTAACCAATAAATATATTGTTAAAAAGAAAGATAAAAAGAAAATATTCTGTTATTGTTTAGCATATATAATTCCATTTATAATCATAGGAATGTTGTTTTATATATATGGATATAATATTGGGAAAATTTGTCTGGAATGTATTTGCATACACTTTATAATTGAAGTAATAAAAAGATGGATTGAGAATTATGATATTCGGACAAATAAGTTGCCAATAAACGTAACAAATGTTATATATGTATGTTCTTTAATTTTTCATATTTTAAGCTTCTTCTTAATTATCTGGAAATCTTCTATATTGGTTTATTATTTTCCAGAATATATAATAAAACCGATTCCTTATCTGCTGTATTTTTT
>OCHG01001264.1_pt1 | contig 16981 bp, 14 predicted proteins | sample 1538801 | NCBI WGS metagenome assembly OCHG01 (sample SAMN04571727, study PRJEB22368) | human gut metagenome | biome: human gut; material: stool | host: Homo sapiens | place: Luxembourg | collected 2012-09-20 | reverse complement strand
GCACCAAGTCTCACGTGCGTTCGACTTGAATATCAGGGGAAAACTTTTCAATCACCTCTGCCACGCCGTCTTCGTTATTATCGTGCTCTGTGATATAATCTGCAGCATCTTTCACGCTCTGCACCGCATTTTTCATAGCCACTCCCACACCGGCATTTCGGATCATACTGATATCATTCTCCTCATCTCCGATGGCCACCGCATGTTCAATCGGTACTCCAAGGAAATCACACAAAAACGCTACACCGTATCCTTTATTCGCCCCAAGCGGACAATACTCCAGATATTCTTTGCAGGAGAAAAAGCTGCTGCACTTTTCTTTCTCCCACTCTGCATGTGCCTGCTGAAATGCTTCCAGCCGTTCTTTATGCTCCAGATCGATCAGAAGCATTTTGGGCGGTTCCTCATACAGCATACTGTTCAGATTTCCGGTAATCCTGCATGGCATTCCGGTCTTTTTCGTATAGAAATCAAGTTCTTTACTTCGTTCTGCCGCAAGCACCTGTGTATCAGAATAGGTCTGAATATGTATACCTGCTTCTGTCGCTTCCCGCAACAGATACTCAGCATACTCGATTGGCAGACGCTTGTTGCTCAGGATACAATCTGCAGAAAAATCGTAAATGGTTCCGCCATTGTATGCTACCAGGTAGCAGCCCGGTCGTGTTAATCCAAGTTCTTTTGCAATTCTCCGTCCGCTGCTGACAGCCCGGCCGGTCGCAAGGGCGATATAATGCCCCTGATCCACTGCATTCCGCAGTGCTTCCCGATTTTTATCTGAAATCGTTTTATCATCCCTCATTAAAGTTCCGTCAAAATCAATAAAGAATATCTTTTTTTCCATATGACTGCCTCCTATGATCCATATTCCGTTTCCCAAAAGGTGTTACTTCATAAGTAATTTTCAGAACATTTCCCCTTTATTAACATAATTGTATCATAGTTTCCGTTTTGTTACTATCTGTAATTTCCCAAAATTTTAAAATTCCGGGCTTCATCCCGCAGACCAAGCACTGCATTTTTGATGGCACTGTCATTCAGATTACTACTGAGATCCATAAAGAAACGATAATCCAACGGATCTCTGGAAATAACAATGGACTCAATCCGGTTCATATTCAGATTGTTGTAAGTCAGATGAGACATCAGATGATACAGGGAACCACAGGCATCCGGTGCCTCAAAACAGATGCTGATCTTATCCGCACCACTCAAAGTAACACGGTCTTTGGAAATCAGCAGATAGCGGTCTTTTGGCTGCGGGCTTGTCTCGTATTCTTCCAGAATGAAAAACCCATACTCTGCTACCAGATTGTAATTGGCAGACACATAGCCTGAGGCCGGATCCTGCATTGGAAGAAACGCAAAATTAACTTCTTCCCGCTGTAATACATCACAGGCTTCCCGCCAGTCCGTGCATTTCTGCAGACCACATTCTTCCGGAAAATAACTTTTTGCCGCGTCTTCGGAAGCCGGAATAAATGCTGCTGCCGCATGGGTGAAGTCAAGTTCCTTCACCTCTACAAAACCAGTTGGCGCAAATTTTCCATGCTCTGTCAGAAGCTGATACTGTCGTTTTCTGCTGACAGACATGATATGCTCGAACAACTCTCTGACGCCATGACTGTTAAACTCAGAATGTGCCAGTTCTGCCACAGAATCCAGTTTTGATACCTCGCGTTCCTTATCAAACACTGCTTTCCCGGTGGAAATCTTGTATTCCGCCACCTGAGTCGTCAGTATCATACGATTTTCAAACAATTCTACGATCTGACGGTCAATGCCATCAATCTCATTTCGAATATCCAGTAAATCTTTCATCTGTCTTACTCCTTACGTTCATCCGTATTTTCACTAAATTCAAGAATGCCCTCGGCAATCTTGGTGCTCACCACCTGCAGAGGTGGGAGTCATCTCACATCTGATATACCATTTTTACAGGTCAAATAGCGACAGCTGATTGGATTCCGGAAGATCTGACAGGATTCCCAGTTCTACCATCTTATCAATCACTGTCTTACTTACTTTTGTACGTTGACGAAAATCATCTCTTGAAAGGAATTTTCCATCCTTTGCCGCTTCCACCACTGCGTCGGCTGCCTTATCTCCCAGACCGTCAATGGTACTGATCGATGGCATCAGTTTATCATCAATGATCTGAAAATGATGTGCTTTTGCCCGATACAGGTCAATTGGTAAAAATTCAAATCCACGGGCGTACATTTCCTGTACGATACGCATGTCTTTGTAAGTATCCTGTTCCTTTTTGGACAGTTCATCCTTCCGCCGTTCATATTCATGCATATGATGTTCCAAACGTTCTTTCCCCTGACACATCAGTTCATAGTTAAAAGATGTGGCACGGATACTGAAAAATGCCGCATAATAAGCAAGTGGATAAAATACCTTGCACCAGGCAATACGCCACGCCATCATAACATAAGCCGCCGCATGGGCTTTCGGGAACATGTATTTGATTTTTTCACAGGACCACACATACCAGTCCGGCACACCGTGATCCAGCATATCCTGTTTATATTCCGGCCATTCTTTACATTTTCCATTGGCAACGGCACCTTTTCGTACACGCTCCATAATCGTAAACGCTTCTTCACTGTCCAGCCCTTTACCGATCAAATACGTCATAATATCATCTCTCGTACAGATTGCCGTAGAAATGGTTGCTTTTCCTTCCTGAATCAATGTCTGGGCATTTCCAAGCCATACGTCTGTTCCATGCGACAGTCCTGCGATTCGGACCAGATCCGAAAATGCCTGCGGTTTGGTATCGATCAGCATCTGCATCGCGAAATCAGTACCAAACTCCGGGATTCCAAGAGCTCCAAGCTTACAGCCACCAATATCTTCCGGCTCAATGCCAAGGGCTGAAGTATTCTGGAATAAAGACATGACTTCCGGGCTGTCCAGCGGGATCGTCTGCGGATCCACACCAGTCAGATCCTGAAGCATACGGATCATGGTCGGATCATCGTGTCCGAGAATATCAAGTTTCAACAAGTTGTGGTCAATGGAATGGTAATCAAAATGCGTCGTGATAATATCTGTCGTCATATCGTTGGCCGGATGCTGCACCGGTGTAAAGGAATAAATATTTTCCCCTAGCGGAAGTACAATGATTCCACCCGGATGCTGACCGGTAGTACGACGCACACCGACACAGCCCTGCACGATCCGGTCGATCTCACAATTCCGTTTGGGAACACCACGTTCCTCATAATAATGCTTCACATATCCGAATGCCGTTTTATCCGCAAGCGTTCCAATCGTTCCTGCACGAAATGTCTGACCGTCACCGAAAATAACCTCTGTATACTTGTGTGCTTTACTCTGATAATCGCCCGAGAAATTCAGGTCGATATCCGGCTCTTTGTTTCCCTTGAATCCAAGGAAAGTCTCGAAGGGAATATCAAAGCCTTCCTTCATCAGCTTCTGACCACAGTGCGGACAGTTACGGTCCGGCATATCACATCCGGCTTTTCCGGCATAGCCTTTTACAAGTTCTGAATCAAAATCCACATAATGACAGTTGCTGCAGATATAATGCGGGCTCAGCGGATTTACTTCCGTGATTCCTGCCATGGTTGCTACAAAGGACGATCCTACGGATCCTCGTGAACCTACCAGATACCCATCCTCATTTGATTTCCACACCAGTTTCTGTGCAATGATGTACATAACGGCAAATCCATTGGATATAATGGAATTCAATTCACGTTCCAACCTACCACCGGCGGAAGTTCTTCGCCATAAATCTCATGAGCTCTTGTATAACAGATTTCACGCAGCATGCCATCCGAATTTTCAATAACGGGCGGACACTTATCCGGTCTGACCGGTGAGATTTTCTCACACATATTTGCAATCTTATTTGTATTTTCAATGACTACTTCTTCCGCTTTTTCACTGCCCAGATATTCAAATTCTTTCAACATTTCCTCTGTTGTGCGAAGAAAAAGCGGTGCCTGCTGATCTGCATCATCAAAGCCCTTGCCTGCCATAATGATACTGCGATATATGGAATCTTCCGGATCCAGAAAGTGTACGTCACAGGTTGCTACCACAAGTTTATTAAACTGCTCCCCCAGTTCTACAATCTGCCGGTTTATATCCTTCAGATCTTCTTCCGATTCTATCGGTTCCTTATCACTGCGCAGCATAAACGCATTGTTTCCCAGTGGCTGAATTTCCAGATAATCATAGAACTGTACGATTCGTGCCACTTCTTCCTGCGTACTTCCACGCAACAACGTACGATACAACTCTCCCGCCTCACAGGCAGAACCAAGCAGAATTCCTTCCCGATATTTCATAAATTCGCTTTTTGGAATTTTCGGCCGGCGGTTATAATATTTGATATGGGAATCCGATACCAGACGATACAGATTTACTCGACCAATATCGTTCTGCGCCAGCATAATGGCATGGTAACTTGGCAGCTTTCGGATACTCTCCTCCGTATAGCTTTCCATCTGTTCCAGATTTTCCATAGTTTCTATGCCTCGTTCCCGCAGCATTTCCACAAATTTTGTAAATATCTCTGCTGTACAGGCAGCATCATCTACCGCACGATGATGATTTTCCAGAGAAATGTTCAGTGCTTTTGCGATTGTATTTAACTTAAATCGATTCAGCGAAGGCAGCAGAACACGGGCTAAAGCTACCGTATCCAGTACAGTTTTTTCACATTCCAGACCTAACAGATCACAGTTGTGCCTGATAAAACTCATATCAAAATCAGCATTATGTGCCACCATAACAGCATTCTGGCAGAATTCCATAAATTGCGGCAAAATCTCATGAATCATCGGCGCATCCAGTACCATATCGTCCGTGATATGAGTCAGCTGCTCAATCTCATATGGAATTGGTACTTTTGGATTGACAAAAGTAGAAAAACGTTCTGTAATGGAACCATTTACCACTTTTACAGCACCAATCTCAATAATTTTATTTTTGGCTGCACTGAATCCTGTTGTTTCCAGATCAAATACAACAAAACTATCTGCAAAGGTCTGCCCCATCGGGTTTTCTACCAGCCCTTTCAGATCGTCCACCAGATAGGCTTCCATACCATAAATGATTTTAAAATCATCATCCTTTCCAATTGCGTGGTTTGCATCCGGAAAAGCCTGTACATCTCCGTGATCGGTGATAGCAAGTGCTTTGTGTCCCCATTTCATGGCACGTTTGATGATATCTTTGACATCAGATACACCATCCATATCGCTCATCTTCGTATGGCAATGCAGTTCCACACGTTTCACCGGACTGGTATCCATACGGGTAGACACAAAGGACGGAATCTTCTTGATACCGATGACAGAACCGATGGTCAGTTCGCTGTCAAACCGGTCAATTGTTGTCACACCTTTGATTTTCAGAAATGCACCTTTCGCAATCCCTCCGTCTTTGATTTCCTTGAGATATTCATCCTTGCAGAACATTTTTACCATGATCGTGTCGGTAAAATCTGTAATAGAAAACATTAAAATAGTTTTCTCTCCACGGATCGGACGCTCGTCCATGGACAGAATCTGTCCACGGATGACAACTTCTCCCATCTCGCCCATAATCTGTTCAATGCGAATCGTCTCTTCTTCGAAATCACGGCCAAATATCACATCCGGATTGTCAGAACGTTTAAAAGAACCCCGCTCCCGGAAATCCCGGCTGCCGCCAAAATTCTTTCGGAAACCACCGTGTTCTTCCTGTTTTGCAGACTTCTTTCCTGCTGGCACGGCTTCCTTTTTGGCCGCCGGAGCTTCCGTCTTCTTTGCCGGAGCTGCTTTCTTCGCAGGCTTTGCAGCAGTCTCCCCGGTCTCCCATGGTACTTCCGATGCACCTGCTTCCTCACCCTCCAGATATTCTCCTTCAGAATGACGTTTTGCACCAAAACTGGACAGACGGATGACATTTTCCACTTCATTCTGCATCTTGAGATCTGCATTTTTCCGGTATTTGGATTCTTTTTTCTCATGAAACTCCATCTGAATCTGCGCGGACAGATTACATCGTTCATTGAATATTTTTTCCAGAATGTGATAGATTTCTTCTTCTTTCTGATGCGCCAGTACAGAATCTTCCAGACTGATACGCAATGTGTTTTCCTCCACCACATCTACTTTTGCTTGACGCAGCAGGTTATACTCCAACAGACTGTATCGATGAAATTCTGTCAGAATACTGCTCCAGTACACATCCAGCAGATTTTTCAGTGTATACTGTTCAGACAGCTGAAAATGTTCAATGATCTTGATATTCATCGTATGATGTGGAAACAGCTGTCGTTTCAGTTCACTTTCCAGAAAATATATTTTTTCTTTTGGCAAAAGTCTGCCGCATCCAAGGTAGATACGCAAAGAGTTTCTCTGTCTCGTTGTGGAAACTTTTGAAACTGTGGCATCATCCAGCATGCCATGCAGATCCGTATCCAGTTTTAACTGTGGAAATACTTCAAAAAAGCTTTTTGCCATTTATCTATTCACTCCAATTGATCAGTTCCTGACGCAGTGCCTCCAGCAACTCTGCTTCCGGTACTTTTTTTATCACTTCTCCTCGACGGATGATCAGACCTTCCTGTTTTCCACCGCAGATACCAAGATCCGCTTCTTTCGCTTCCCCGGGTCCGTTTACCACGCAGCCCATTACAGCCACTTTTATATTCAGTGGAAATTCTGCCACCATGGTTTCTACTTTATTTGCCAGACTGATCAGATCCAGACTGGTACGTCCACAGGTCGGACAAGAAACAATCTCTATGCCACCGTTTCTCAGCCCCAGTGTTTTCAGAATCAACTTGGCTGATTTGATTTCTTCCACCGGATCTCCGGTCAGAGATACACGGATTGTATCGCCAATCCCCTGATTTAGGATCAGTGCCAGACCGATGGAGGATTTGATATTTCCGCTGATGATTGTTCCAGACTCCGTGATTCCCACATGCAGCGGATAATCCGTCTGTTTTGAAATCAGTTCATGTGCTTTCACACACATCATAACATCTGAGGATTTGATGCTGATAACCAGATTATCATAGCCAAAATCCTCAATCATTTTCACTTTATCCAGTGCACTCTCTACGATTCCTTCTGCTGTCACACCATGATATTTCTCTACCAGTTCTTTTTCCAGCGAACCACTGTTTACACCGACACGGATTGGGATATTACGCTCTCTGGCACAATCTACCACTGCTTTGACACGCTCAGCAGAACCAATGTTGCCCGGATTGATACGAATCTTGTCCGCACCGTTTTCCATGGCTGCAATGGCAAGTCTGTAATCAAAATGTATGTCCGCAACAAGTGGAATATGAATCTGTTTTTTGATCTCCTGAAGTGCTTTTGCAGCTTCCATGTCAGGAACGGTACTGCGGATGATCTGACATCCTGCACGCTCCAACTGCAGAATCTGTGCCACAGTCGCTTCCACGTCCTGTGTCTTCGTATTTGTCATGGATTGAATCGCAATAGGATGATTGCCTCCAATGACCACATCACCAATTCGTACTTCTCTTGTAGATTTTCTCTCTGCCATTTTTTTCTCCTCTTAAATGATAAGAAAGCCCTGCTGTACCTGTTTTTCAAAACAGATCCACAGAACATTCCTATCCACTATCATGGTATCAGTTTTCGAATATCATTAAACATAATCAGGATCATCAGACCAAACAGACACAACAAGCCAATAAAATGTACCATGCCTTCTTTGTCCTCGCTGACCCTCTTTCCTCGGATTGCCTCGATCACCAGAAATACCAGACGACCGCCATCCAGCGCCGGAATCGGAAGAAGGTTCATAACCCCAAGATTTGCAGACAGTAACAGTGCCAGATTCAATAAGTTCATCCAGACATAAAAAACACCGTCTGATTTACTCATGTCATAAGTATCCCCAATGGTTTTTACAATTCCCACCGGACCGGACAGATCATTAACGCTGACCTGATGGGTCAGAAGCATTTTCAGACTTCCCACCGTATACTGGATCCAGTATTTTACTTCATACACACTGTATTGCAGCGTCTTTAACGGACCGAATTTGGTATACTCTCCGGAGCCATAGATACCGTAACGGTAACGACCCTGTTCTTCATCGTAGGTCGCCTGAACTTCCACGGTATTGCGCTCCCCGTTTCTCTCATAAGTCACTTCCACAGTCTCCCCGGCGTGAAACAGGGTATACATGCTGATTTCCTTAAAAAAATGAATGTGCTTATGATTCATTTTTATAATCTCATCACCGGCCTGCAGTCCTGCTGCCTGTGCACCGTATCCGTCTTCCACCTGTGCCACTATCGGTGCGGAAATTCCGATATTTCCGAGAATGATCACTGCCAGTACAAATGCCATGATAAAATTAAACACCGGTCCGGCAGCAACCACGCTGATGCGCGCCCAGACCGATTTTTTCTGAAAAGAACGGTCATCATTACTCTGACTGTCCTCCCCCTCCATCATACAGGCGCCGCCAAAGGGCAACAGCTTAATGGAATATTTTGTCTCTCCCTTTGTGAAACCGACAATGGTCGGACCAAGTCCCAGTGAAAACTCATTCACCCGGATACCGTTGGCTTTTGCCAGAAGAAAATGTCCCAACTCATGGAACAGAATAATTGCACTGAACAGCAAGATCGCTATGATATATTTTATGATCACCCTACCACCTGCTTTCTATCCATTCATATACCGCTGCCTCCGTTGCCAGAATCTCGTCTACCGACGGATGTTTGATATATGTAATTTCCTCCATTGCAGATGCGATAATATCCGGAATATCCAAAAATGCGATTCTGCGTTCCAAAAACATTGCCACTGCTTTCTCGTTGGCTGCATTAAATACCGTCGGGATATTGCCACCGCGCCGCATTGCCTCCAAAGCGAATTTCAGTCCTTCGAAGGTCTCCATATCCGGTGCTTCAAATGTCATCTGCCCCAGTTTGTAAAAATCAAGACGCATCCCCCGCAGGAACCGTCGTTCCGGATAATACAGTGCATACTGGATCGGAAGCTTCATATCCGGTGTGCCAAGCTGTGCAATGATGGCACCATCTTCATACTGCACCATGGAATGGATCACGCTCTGCGGATGCACGACTACCTGAATCTGGTCAAGTTCCACGTCAAACAGCCACTTTGCCTCCATAACTTCCAGACCTTTGTTTACCAAAGTAGCGGAATCAATCGTAATCTTTCTTCCCATCACCCAGTTCGGATGCTTCAGGGCGTCTTCCAGACGCACCTGTGAAAGCTCTTCTCTGCTCATTCCGCGAAACGGTCCACCGGACGCAGTCAGCAGAATCTTATCAATCTTATTTCCATGTTCTTTCTCTCCATTCAGAGATTGGAAAATTGCACTATGTTCACTGTCCACCGGAAGAATACGGACACCACATTTTTTTGCCAATGGCATAATGATATGTCCGGCTGTCACAAGCGTCTCTTTATTTGCCAAAGCAATATCCTTGCCGGCTTCAATTGCGGCAATGGTCGGACGGATCCCAAGCATGCCAACAATGGCTGTCACAAGCACTTCTGCTTTTTTTTCACAGGCTACTGCCATCAGTCCGTCCATACCGGACAGAACAGGGACATTCAGATCACTGATCCGCAATGCCAGCTCTTTCGCTTTTTCTTCTGTCTTTACCGCTGCGAGAGCCGGACTGAATTCACGAATCTGCTGCTCCAGCAGATCAATATTATCACCGGCTGATAAAGCAGTTACTTTGATATCCTGCTGTGCACGCACAACCTCCAGTGTCTGAGTACCGATTGAACCGGTAGAACCCAGAATCGCTATATATTTCATATTTATATTTCCTTCCATGAAAGTTAGTAGTTAAATGGCAAGCTGTAACAGATTACCAGTCAGATAAAAAATAATCGGTGCGGTAAAGATCACACTGTCAAAACGGTCCAGGATACCTCCATGACCCGGAATCAGCTTTCCGTAATCTTTGATTTCAAAATTACGTTTGATAGCAGATGCTGCCAGATCGCCAACCATTGAGATCAGCGCGCCTGCCGCACAGATACCCGACATCATAAAAATATATGGCACATCCACATCCATAGAACCCCGGAAAAGAAATCCGTAAATAATCGTCAGCAGTGCAGCTCCTATTACACCACCTACAGCACCTTCCACTGATTTTTTAGGACTTAACACAGGTGCCATCTTATGTTTTCCGAACAACATACCCACGCAGTATGCACAGGTATCGCAGCCCCAGGAACAAAGGAAAATCAACCATACGAGGTACTTTCCGCCTTCCAGAGAGCGTGTCTCATAAATGCAGGACAGCATTACTGCCACATAGAATACTCCGAAAAAAGCTGCAATGATCTGGTTTGCATGAAACTTCGGATAGCCAAATACAAATACACACATGCACACGATCAGCAGTGCCATCACAAACATCATACTATCCGGTATAAAATCAAATACCAGATTCAGATAATATACAATGGCAGCCACATATCCGACGATACCCGGTGCACTTTTCTCAATACCGAATACACGGTACAGTTCAAACAGTCCGATCAGTGAGATTATGCCCAGTACTGTCAGCAGCAGATAGCCGCCGTGAATAATAAATAACAACGCCAGCAGTACCAGCACGATACCACTCAACAGTCTTGTCTTAAACATATTTTTTTCCTCTCTTATGTTCAGGTATTTTCTTAGAAATCCCTTTTATGCTTTTACTTTTCCATAACGGCGGTCACGGCTGGTATAAGCCTCCAGTGCCTTCACCAATTCTGCTTTATCAAACTTCGGCCACGGCACATCCGTAAAGTAAAATTCACTGTACGCATGCTGCCACATCAGATAATTAGACAATCTCTGTTCTCCGCTGGTACGGATCATCAGATCCGGATCAGGAATTCCGTCAGTATCCAGATAGCTGGAAAAGTGTGCTTCATCCACATCCTCCAGTGCAAACTTTCCTTCTTTATAGTCCTGCATCATCCGACGCATACCGCGCAGCATCTCATCCCTGCTGCCATAGTTAATGGCGATTTGGAACTGCAGACCGGTATTTTTCGCAGTATCTTCCTCCAATACACGGATACTTTCCCGGAGATCCTCTGCCAGTCCGGTCTTATCTCCGATGACACGCACACGGGTATTGTTTTTCATTGCTTTCCCATAGCAGATTTTGATATATTTGCGAAACAAAAACATCAGCGTTTTTACTTCTGTTTCCGGACGGCTCCAGTTCTCCGTGGAAAATGCATACACGGTCAGATATTTAATTCCAAGTGCATCCGCATCCTCACAGATATCCATAAGTACATCTGCTCCTTTGGAATGTCCATAAGTCCGGGGCATACCCTTGGATTTCGCCCAGCGTCCATTTCCATCCATAATGATTGAAACATGTGTTGGTATCTTTAACTGTGAAAGTTCCATTTTTTCCCCTTTCTCAGAAAAGGACATAGCCTGCGCCATGTCCCCATCCTCTCATCTCAGTCTGTTGTATTCTGCTTATACAGTCATGATTTCTTTTGTTTTCTCAGCGATCGCACCATCAATCTCAGCGATAAATTTATCTGTCAGTTTCTGAACCTGATCTTCCAGATCTTTAATCTCATCCTCAGAAATATCGCCGCCTTTACCCATTTTCTTTAATGCATCATTTGCATCACGACGAATGTTCCGAACAGCAACTTTGGCAGCCTCGCCTTTTTTCTTGACATCTTTCGCAAGGTCTTTACGTCTCTCCTCTGTCAGTTCCGGAAATACCAGACGGATGCATTTGCCATCGTTAGTCGGGTTGATGCCAATGTCGGATGTCATAATTGCTTTCTCGATTGCTTTCACCATAGATGCTTCCCATGGCTGGATCATGATCATGCGTGCTTCCGGTACAGATACGTTTGCAACCTGCTGGATAGCTGTCGGTGCACCGTAATAATCTACACGAAGCTGATCCAGAACATGCGGGTTTGCACGGCCTGCACGAATAGAAGTGTACTCATCCAGTAAATTGTTGTAAGATTTCTTCATCTTTGTCTCATAAGGTTTGATTGTCTCGTTTGCCATATTTTAATCCTCCAGATATATTCTTTTTTACCTTCTGTTATATTTTCTGTATTATATTTCCCGGAATACTGCTCTATTCTTCTAATACTTATACGGTTACTTTTGTTCCGTTAAAGTCACCGCTGATTGCTTTTACAATGCTGTTTTCTTCGTTTAATCCAAACACATACATCGGCATTTTGTTCTCCATGCTCAAGATGGATGCTGTCAGATCCACAACCGCCAGCTGTTTGTCAATGACTTCCTGAATGCTTACTTCATCGTAACGTTTTGCATCCGGATTTGTCTTCGGATCACTATCGTATACCCCGTCAATGGCTTTTGCCAGCAGAATTACATCTGCCTCGATTTCAATAGCCCGCAAAACGGTTGCTGTATCTGTAGAGAAGTACGGATGACCGGTTCCTCCTGCAAAAAATACAACCATTCCTTTTTCAAAATATTTGTTGGCACGGTCTTTGGAAAATAATTTTGTAAAAGAACCGCACTCAAATGGTGTCAACACATTTGTCTTCATTCCTACGGAACGGAAAATCTCGGATACATAAATACAATTCATAACCGTTGCAAGCATACCGATCTGATCTGCTTTTGTACGATCAATCGTCTCGCTGGTACGTCCTCTCCAGAAGTTTCCTCCACCGATCACAATACCTACTTCGATACCCTGATCCGCTAACTGTTTTACCTGATTTGCGACAACGGTAACCGTTGCCTCATCAAATCCAAATTTTTTATCTCCTGCCAGAGCTTCTCCGCTCAGTTTCAGTAAAACTCTTTTCATAAGAATTCTGTCCTTTCTTCTTTATTAATTATTCATACTGATCATTATTTCATCAATGATACAGGCACATTGACTCTCTTTCGCTCATTATATCATGAACAAAAACAGTTCATGATTGGCATTCACCACTCGTCAATCATACAAGTATGTTGACTCGTTTGCGTTCATTATATCGTGATTTCATCACTCAATAATTTCGCCGTTCGCCAATAGTGAGCAAGCTCCCTATGGCTCTCTTTCGCTCATTATATCATACCTTTTTAGTTTGTGGTAGCGAAATTTACTCGCAGTATACACCGCCGCATTTTTCAATGCATGCCTTTGCCACCACATTCATGGCATCAATATAGAAATCCGGATTCAGACTGTAATTCACATTCAATACCGACAATTCTGTACATGCAAGGATCACCGCATCACAGCCCTGCGCCCGCAGTTCATGTACCACGTTCATAAACTGATGCCTGTCTCCTTTTTCTCCACGCTTGATCTGCTCATAGATCAGGGACATAACATCTTCCTGCCGTTCCTTGGAGGGATAAACAACTTCAATTCCCTGCGCCTCCATGGCCTTCTTGTACATACCACCTTGCACAGTACCATCTGTCGCCATAACACCGACTTTCTTACGCCCGCGCTCCGCTGCATAACGGGCAGTTTCCTCAATCATGTTAATGAACTTTCCATTCGTCAGTTCCTGCAGCCGATCTGCAAAATAATGGCAGGTATTGCACGGAATGGCAAAATATTCACAACCCAGCTGCTCCATTCCACGGATATCATTTGCAATGATATCCCAGAGATAGTCCTGCTTGCCGCACAAAATACATTCGGTCCGGTCCGGGATCGACGCATGGTTGTAAATGAGGATATCCAAATGTTCCCGGTCATTGTTGACAGATGTATTGTCAATGATTTTTTTATAAAAAAGAACCGTTGCTTCGGAACCCATTCCTCCTAATATTCCTAACTTTTTTTTCTCCATATTTTTATGGTTTCCTTTCCTATAAAGGGCATACCTTTGCACTTTATTCCTTTCGAATATATCAAATCTGTTTCACAGTGTCAACCGCGTCTTGTTTCAGCATATCTGTTTTATTCTACGATTTATTCTGCGAATCGCCCAGGATTCTACTGTCCGCCCCGTTTTACAATTTTTCAGCGAATTAAACTTGTATAAATGATATATCTGGTATAAAATAATGCAGGAATATGGGCGCATATTGCTTCCTGTTCCAAACAAACTAGCAGTGATCATATTAAACTGGAGGATTATAAATATGGACTTTAAAGATCAGCCATTCATACCAATGCTCTTTGGCGGTGACATCAACACCTACAGTGTTGCCCGTGCATTTTATGAAGAATATCAGGTAAAAACTTATGTATTCGGAAAGTTTCCAAGCGGTCCGAGTTATAACAGCAATATTATTGAGTACCATGCAGATTTAAAAATTGATACGGATGATGTATTTATGAAAACCGTCCGCGATTTTGCTGCCGCACATGCAGACAAAACGGTTTTGACCATCGGATGCGGCGATTCCTATGTAGCGCTGTGCAGCCGCCACAAAGACGAAATGCCGGAAAATGTCGTTGCCCCATATATTGATTTTGAACTCATGGACAGACTGCAACAAAAAGAATTGTTCTACCGTCTCTGCCGGGAACACGATATCGATTTTCCGGATACTCTTGTATTCCGCTATGGAATGGATTTGGATTTTGAACTGCCGTTTTCTTTCCCGGTTATTTTAAAACCATCCAACTCTGTAATGTACTGGGAGCATGAATTCCCGACCCAGGAAAAAGTATATAAGATTGACAACGACCAAAAATTAAAAGATACCATTCGTCAGATTTACGATGCCGGATACACCGACTCCCTGATCATTCAGGACACAATCCCTGGAAATGATGAATTCATGCGTGTACTGACCTGTTTCTCCGGCAAGGACAAAAAAGTAAAAATGATGTGCCTCGGACACGTTCTGTTAGAGGAACACACTCCACACGGATCCGGCAACCATGCAGTCATCATCACAGAACCTCAGGAAGAGCTGATGACAAAAGTCAAGAATCTGCTGGAAACCATCGGTTATGTAGGATTTTCCAACTTTGATATCAAATATGATGTCCGCGACAACCGTTACAAATTCTTTGAGATCAACACACGACAGGGACGTTCCAACTACTATGTAACCGGTTCCGGTTTCAACGTAGCCCGTTACTTCGTAGAAGAATTTGTATATAATAAAGAAATTCCTTTCGAGATTGCAAAAGAAGAGCATCTCTGGATGGTTGTACCAAAAGCCGTTGCCCGCAAATATGTACACCAGCCAGAAAACAAAGAGAAATTAAACCGTCTGATCCGGGAAGGTAAGGTTGTAAATCCAGTATTCATGAAAGGCGATTTCAACTTCAACCGTTGGCTGCGTATGGTAAAGAACCATTTCAGCCACTTCCGCAAATTTAAAACATACTACCATTAAAAATAGAGAGGAATACTTATGATTACTTATACACAGCAGGATTATCTCAACACACTGACTAAGGCAGGTCTTGTCATCGACAGCAATCTGTACGGACATGACTCTGATGCCATTCAGGGACTGACTTACAATTCCAAAGAAGCTACAGCAGGCACATTATTTGTCTGTAAAGGAGCTGCTTTCCACCCACAGTATCTGGCAGATGCAGTTTTTTCCGGCGCTACACTGTATGTCAGCGAGCAGAAATATGAACTGGATACAAAAGTTCCTTACATCCTTGTCTCTGATATCAGAAAAGCAATGCCATACCTGGGAAAACTCTTTTTTAACGATCCATCTAAAGAGCTGAATCTCATCGGTGTTGGCGGAACAAAAGGAAAATCCACGACTGCTTACTATGTAAAAGCGATTGTGGATGATTATCTGGCAAGTATCGGAAAAAAAGAAAGTGCCGTTATCTCTTCCATCGATGTATATGATGGCGTGACCAAAGTGGAATCACATATCACCACACCGGAGAACATTGAACTGCTGCAGCATTTCCGCAATGCAGTAGATTCTGATATTGATTTTCTGGAAATGGAAGTATCCAGCCAGGCATTAAAGTACAACCGTGTGGATCAGATTACATTTGATGTAGCAATCTTCCTGAACATCTCCGAAGATCACATCAGCCCAATTGAACACCCGGATTTTGAAGATTACTTTTCTTCCAAATTAAAAATGTTCGCACAAACGAAACATGCACTGATCAACACAAACTCCGATTATTTTGAGCGTGTTGCCGAATCTGCCAAAAATGCAGAAAATGTTATCACTTTCGGCACAAAGCCGGGCAGCGATATCTTAGGTTACGATATCAAAAAAATTGATCACGAGATTCATTTCCGTGTATCATGTGACCGCTTTGATGAAGATTTTGCACTGACCATGCCGGGTCTGTTCAATGTGGAAAATGCACTGGCAGCGATCGCAGCCGCATATATATTCAACATCCCGGTAAAATTTATGAAATCCGGTCTGTACCGTGCCCGTTCTTCAGGAAGAATGGAAACCTATATGTCCGCAGATAAAAATGTTATTGCCGTAGTAGACTACGCCCACAATAAACTGAGTTTTGACAAACTCTTCTCTTCCACCCGCAAAGAGTATCCGGATTATGACATCATCTCCATCTTTGGATGTCCGGGCAAAAAAGCAGTAATCCGCCGCCATGATCTCGGAACTATCGCCGGTATGTATTCTAAAAAAGTATACATTGTTGCAGAAGATCCAGGTGCAGAACCTGTGGAACAGATTTCAAAAGATATTGCACAATATGTGGAAGCTCAGCATTGTCCGTATGAAATGATCGAAGATCGTGGAGAAGCTATCCACAAAGCCATTATGACTTCCGAAGGAAAATCCATCCTTCTGATCACCGGAAAAGGCAATGAGACCCGGCAAAAATACGGAAGTGAATATCTTGACTGCCCTTCTGATGTGGAATATACAAAAAAATACCTGGCAGAATACGACGCTTCACACCAGGCATAACGAGACTGTAATTAATTCTGTGTAAACTCAAAAAGAGCTATATACCCTCTTGGATTGATGTTAAAATAAATATCAATTCAGGAGGATTTTTTTATGGCAC
>OCHG01001259.1_pt1 | contig 17035 bp, 15 predicted proteins | sample 1538801 | NCBI WGS metagenome assembly OCHG01 (sample SAMN04571727, study PRJEB22368) | human gut metagenome | biome: human gut; material: stool | host: Homo sapiens | place: Luxembourg | collected 2012-09-20 | reverse complement strand
TGTCAATAAGCGAGGTCGCCACCACGATCTTGATTGAGGGGTGCGCTTCTCGTATCTTTTTGGCGGCGGCCAAACCGTTTTCGCGGTGTTCGGTCTGCACATCCATCAGCACAAGGTCGATGTCCTCGGTATCGCACAGAATCGGTGCCTCTGCAGCGCCGGGGATAGACACAGCCAGCTGATACCCGTCCTCGTTCTGAATATAGCTTTCAAGCAGGCTCCGGACCAGCTTTTGGTCCTCAACGATCATAACGCGTATCATAAATGCTCTCCTTATCGGGCAGGGTGACTTCCAGAACAAACACAGGCAGGGAGTGTACGGTTACCGTACCCCCTGCTTTTTCAATACGGCGGCGGAGCGAGGAAAGCCCGCCGCCTTCCTTTATCTCCGCCCTGGGCGGTGTGCCGTTGTTCGTGATGCAAAGGTGCCATGCCTGTGGCCGATGCTCGGAATCGGCGTACAATTCCGTGGCGCCCGCATGCCGCACAGCGTTGGAGGTACACTCCCGCAGGATCAGTGCGTAGAGCTCGCGGGCGGCGCGTGCCGCAGGGTACGCGCCACGCAGCTGTACGGCTGCGCCCAGAACAGCCGCCCGCCTTTGCATACAGGTCAGCGGGTCCTCGGCAGCATCCTCCTGCCGGGCGCGGCACAGCAGGGAGATGGAGCTTTCCCACTCCGCGGCCTCGCTCTTGATCCGGGCAAGGTCATGCTCATGCCGCAGTGCGCGCCGTGCGGCAAGCAGGGTATGGCCGATGTCGTCATGCACCTGCATCTTCATTTTCAGGATTTCTTCCTCCCGCACAATGTCGGGCATATTGTCATATAAGCGCTTTGCGCGGCGGTTCGCATCGGCAAGGCGCTCGTTTTCCTGCTGCAGCGCAGCGTGCAATGCAGCCAGACGGCTGACATCGGTGGCCATCACCTCGGTGTACGGTATGCCGTATTTGTCCTGAACAGGGCGCACCGCAAAATGGTACACCGTCCCGTCCGGGAATGCGTAGATGCGGGCGGCCTCATCGCGCAGCTGCACACCGCCGCCGGGACTGTGCAGCGCCTGCTCCAGATCCGTAAGGGTCTGCAGATCGCAGCCGCAGAGGACTGCGGCGATCTCCTGCATCCTGTGATTGATCAGACGCAGCAGACCGTTGCGGTCAAAGTAGCAGATGGCCGCCGGCAGCGTGTCAAAGCCTTCTTTGACAGCGTTGCGGGAGATTCGGAAAATCATAGGCTGCCTCCTTCTGCCGGAAACATCGTGAAATACAAAAGCCCGTCCTCATCCCGTTCAAGCTGCATCTGCGGCAGGCCGGGCAGCGCAGCGGGCGCGTCGGTGCATTGAACGCTGCAGCGCAGCCCCCAGCCCTGCGCCGTATGCTCGGCGCAGAAAAGGATCTCCTGCAATCCCGGCAGGGTCGCTTCTATGATGGCTTCAAAGGCGTCATAGATCGCCACGGCGGACGCAGGGGGGATCTTTGCTGTGTCGGCGATCTGTACGGCGCAGCGTATATCACTCAGGCGCAGGCTCTCTGCCGATTCAAACAGGCTCAGCCGCAGCTCCGTGGTGTCGATGTCCTCCGCCTTGTCGCAAACAAAAACAAGGTTGCTGCGCCGCTTGATATAGGTTCCCAAAATGACGATGTGCTTCAGCAGCCGGCGGGCGGTATCGACATCGTCCGTGGCCCTGAGCGCGATCAGATATTCCTGTATCCGTGCCAGCTGGCGGGCTGTGACGGTCTCGATTTTGTCATACAGCCGGTTCTGCTCGCTCAGCTTCAGCCATTGTGCCTTCTGGGCTGTTTCCGCCTGTATGATGTCCCCGATGTCATGCAATTCCTCCTGCGTGAGGCGCAGCTCCTCCAGCAGTGCCACCAATTCGGTGATGTCCTCCTGCCAGAAAACATACCCTTTCCGGATCGGGTGGCCGTGAAGCTGGGTCGTGGCGTCCAGCTGGACACTGCCGGTGAGCGCCTGACGCAGCTGCTCCTCGCGGAGCGGCGCTGCCTGCATCGAGCATTGCACAGGCACAAACGCCCGGTCTGTGATCAGTCCCTTGGCCATGGATACCTCAAACAGCGTGGCATACCCCATGTTGGATTGGATAAGCCCGCACCGGATGCACGCCTCAAAGGTCGCTGTAAAGGTCAGGCATTGCACCACGGTCATATCACCGGCAATCGCATGCATCCACGGCACATTCAAAATATGCTTGTACAGTAAAGCATAGAGGGTGGCCAAAAAAATCGGCACAAGCGGCAGCCAGAGGATGCGCTTTGTATGCGGAATACGGCAGCGCCGTACAAGGTACACCACCGTGAACACGGCACAGGAAAATATCCACATCAGACAGAGGTAATATACGAACCGATAGGTGTAATCGGGGCTGCCCAGTACCTCCTGCCCGGGCGGGAACGCAAACGCAAGCTGATGGCAGTCGTTTGTCAGCACGAGGCTGAACAGCACCACAGGGAATACAAAAATCATGTACCGGTACTTGTACAGCGGGGCGGACTGCCCCCGATCTAAAAAGAAAAGCGTATAAAGTGCAAGGGTCGGGATCAGCAGCATCGGGATATAGTACGCATACCACAATCGCCGCAGCATCTCCGGTGTCTGGGCAAAGTCATAGCGGATCAGGCGGATATCCAGCCAGAACAGCATCAGGGCGGCAGCGCCCAGCAGGCAGTGGCGGGTCTGTGCGTGCAGGATACGCCACCAGACCGATACCGCCCAGGAAAAGATCAGGATATTATACAGCACCGTGCGCAAAAAGCCGGAATACGGCATATAAAACGCCCGCATCAGGACAGCGCAGAGAATCACCCCTGCAACCGCAGCGGCTAACCACAGATTTCCAAGCCGTACCTTTGTCATAGCGCCTGTCCTTTCCCAAAGGGGTATCGTGCTGTCTTTTCACACTATTATTATGACGCAATCCGCCTTATTTTGCAATAGTGTTGGAAAAAGCAGTAAAAAGTTCAAAAAAACTATCCAAATGGTGGGGGCAGAAATCGTCCGATTCCTGTATGATGAAGTTGACAAATAGTATTCTTTGCAGGGAAGGAGGGCTGCGCCGTGCGAAGGATCGTTTTGGACGCGCAATACTCTGTGATGACGAGCGCATTGACAATGGCACTGAAACACGGCAGACCGGATTTCCAGGTACAAAACGCCGGCCCTAAGACAAAGGATATTGTAAAGCTATGCCGCTCCTGCAGGGCAGATGTCCTGCTGCTGGAGGTCTGCCCGCATCCGCCGCGCACCCTGCAGGACAGACTGCTGCTGGCAAACGACCTGCGGGATGTATGCCCGCACTGCAAAACGGTACTGCTTGTGGATGAGGCCGAATATCCCGAACTGGCCACCGCCGTGTGCCTGGCAAAAAAGGATCACATTGTCGATGATTTCGTCTACGCTTCCGTCTCGCCCGCCTATCTGAGCGCTATGATGGACACTTTATGACCAAAAGGAGGACAGCTATGAAAAAAGTACAACGAACGCTCGCTGCCGCATTGGCAGCCATGATGCTTATGGCTTTGGCCGGTTGCTCCAAGGGGGATGTAACCAAAGAGGTCAATTCCGGCTTATCCGACCTGAAAGCGCAGGCCGCCGAACCGGCTGTTGAACCCCAGACGGAGACCCCGGCAGAGCCCAAGACCGACGCGGTATCCGAGCCTGCATCCGAACCTGCATCGGAGCCCGCTGCAGAGCCGGAGCCGGAAGCCACCGCCGAACCGGCCCCTGCTTCCGCCCCTGCGGACAATCCCGATTATCCATCGGCTGCCGGCCTGAACACCCAGACCCTGGAGGCATTCGGCACGGACTTTACGCTGGTGCTCAACGTGACCTGCCCCGACCAGGGCTGGTACAAGTCCGCGACCAGTTTCGGGGATCTCAAGCTGTTCCCGACCGATGACCCCAGCCATATCTTCTCCGGTGACCCGCGCATAACCTTTGAACTGAAAAGCGGTCTGGATAAGATCAACTACTATTACGACGACTTTGAAAATGTGGAGGAGCTTACCCCGCGCACCATCGGCGGCGTGGAGATGGCCGGACGCACCTACAAAAACGTGGGTATGTGGTGGACAGAATACTACGGTGAGATGCCCACCGGCGGCTGGCTGGCCATCAAGATCTCCGGTGTAGACATTGACCCCGGCACCGAGGGCGACACCGTGCTGAACAGCGTTACCTTTGGCTAAACACAGGCAGTTTGCCGCACTCTCAACCGAAAGGCGGGTGAACCAATCATGAAAAGACGCTGTGCCGTACTATTGGCGGCGGCAATGCTGCTGTCTGCGGCAGGCTGCGCACAGGACAGCAAGCGGACCGAGCCGAGCAAACCGGCTGCAAGCGCAGTGAGCGAGACCTCCGCTGAAAATGTGGAAGCCGCGGAGGAGGCCCCGCAAAAGCCGCAGCCCTCCCGCAGGTTTGATGATTCCCGCATCTCTACGCTGTATGATGTGGAATTCAGCTACACCGACCCCAACGGCAACAAGGACACCTATTTTTACGAGGTCCCGCAGATCGATGATGACACCGAGGGCGCAAGGAACATCAACGAGATGATCGGCTACCGCTTCGGCTATCTGGTGGAGCGCGCGCTGGACGCCCGTTCCCGCAATGACTTTATCGACACAAGCTACATCATCTGGGTCAGCAACTGGGACGGTCCCCTGCTGAGCCTGCAAATCACCAGCTCTGACGCGATGTACAACCACGATGTGGGTTCGTACCATTACAATTTTGCCACCGGGCAGGAGCTTTCCAACCCGGAGATGCTGGCGCATCTGGGCTACACCGACGACGCCAAGGTGATGCACGCGCTGGAACGCGCAGTAGCGCAGCATTTTGACACCTACTACGGCTACATCGACCCCGACCAGACCGCCATGCTGTACATGATGCGCGCGCAGAGCCTGAGCAATCTGGACGGACTGTACAGCTACTATTCCCTGTATCCGAAATACAGCCACGGTTTTGTTGCCACGGTTCCGATGTACACCCCCGCCGGGTCGGGAATGTACTGGACGGATGTTCAGGTCGACCCCGACAAGCGCCAAGGCAGCGGCCAGATCCTGCACGGGCAGGATGAATGGTTCACCTGCGATGTAAGTGCCGACGGCGCTGTGACGGTACGCGCCCTGACCGACTATGTTACCCCTGACGGCGCTATGACCTATCAGACCATGAAGGAATGGTACGAGTTGGGCGACAAGACCGAGTTAGCGGTCAGCGGCTGCTACAGCGACTATATAAAGATGCTGATGACCAGCATCGGGCAGGACTACGCCCCCTATGTTTTCCTTCTGACCGAGAACGGCAACGTCGAATACATTGATGTCATCAGCGGCGCACAGTGCGGCACGATGGTCAACGGCGGTCCGCTCTTCGGTATCAACGGCATTGTCCGGTTTGAGACCGGCACGGCCTACGATGCAGAGTACGGCGCCGAGTACGCGACTGTGTACGGCGTTTCCCGCGATAATGAAAAATTCAACCTGATGGAGGCTGTCTGGAACACCGCCCCGCTGAGCATTCCGAACATGGTCGGCTCCTTTGTGAGTGAGGATACCGGCACCTGGTTTGAAATCTGCGAGGATCAGCCGAACTTCTACACCGGCGCATACACCAACGGCCAGAGGATTCCGGCCACATGGGACAGCAGCATCTCCTACCTTGGTATGGATGACCGCGGCTGGATCTGCTCCGTTTCGCTGTTCCGTATGGATTCAGGGCGCACACAGCGCGAAACGCTGGCTATGATGCCCGCTGATTACGGCGGCGTCAATGTAATGCACATCGGTGGGGAATCCCTTCTGAACCTGCCGCAGCAGGAAGCTGTATGGTTTGAAATGACACAGGAATAAGCAAGGTTCTAAAATATTACTTTATAAAAGGAGGCAGACACTATGGCAACATGTACGCAATGTGGTGCCGAGTTAAAGCCCGGTACTAAATTCTGCGAGAATTGCGGTGCAAAAGTATCCGTACCGCAGCCCGCCGCACAGCCCGCAGCTGTGCCCCAGCCCCCGGTTCAGCCGACTCAGGCTGCACCTGCGCCCCTGCAGCCGCAGGCAAGCGGCGGCAATCCCTATGCAGGCGGCGCACCTGCCGCCCCGCAGCCCCAGACGAACGCAGCGAATCCTTACGCAGGCAATGCGCCCGGCACACCGCCGCAGACCGGCGCAGGCGCACCGATTTACGCCGGAAAAACGCCCCCGCCCGCGTCCACACCGCCTGTCACGCCGCCGCCACCGGGCGGCACGGGCGGCAACCCTTACGGCAATGTGGCCCCCGGCGGCAAGCCCAAGCGCCCCCGCGCACCAATGACCCCCAAACGGATGATCCTGATCGCCATCCCGGTGATATTCCTGCTTATGATCATCGTAACAATGATCAGCGGATCCATCCGCACCGGCAAGCCGAACGCCAGTGACCCGAATCAGGGCACCTGGGAAGCAGCCTACGCCGAGGTCGGCGGCTCCGTGACGCAGGTCGAGGATGCCTTCGGCAGCGGGTTCCTGATGGACCTGAATGATAAGGGCAAGTGCGTTGTAACGGTGGACGGCACCAAGTCCTACGGCAAGTGGACGCTGAACGGCGGGGCCTTCCAGCTGGATTGCGGCGGCCTGAGCTGCACCGGCACCCTGCAAGACGAAATCCTGACCCTGAACGATGTGCAGGGACAGGGCGTAACGCTCTACTTCGTCAAGTCCGGCAGCACCATGCAGCAGCCTCTGGACGGTGACAACATGACCCAGGGCACCACCGCAGGCAGCGATACCGATGTGGGCATCTATGTGCTGGAATCCGCCTCCGACAGCGAGTACACCCTCTCCAAGGAGGAGCTTGCCCTCGTCGATATGGAGGACTTCTACATTGAGCTGCGTGCGGACGGCACCGGCGAAACCTACATGGAGGATTTTGTCACCTTCCAATGGAAGGACGGCAACTTCTACGCGCTGACCGACCCCAATACCCCGGCCATGACCTACACCCGTGAAGGTGACCTGCTGACCATTGAGTTTGACGGTATGACCATGGTCTTTAAGCGCAGCGACACCAAGCCTGAAATCGACCCCGCCTTGCTGGACGGTGGCGATGACGAATATGACATCGACGGCACGGATGAGCCGGACCCGCCCTACACCTACGACGACGGCAACACCTACGATGATTTGGGCAACACCAACTGGTACGGCTGGTTCCGGATGGAAAACTACAAGAATGTGCCGAACCGCGACTACTTTGACACCGACACCTACGATTGCTGGGGCTACATCGGTGAGAGCGAGGACGGCAGCCACTACTTTGAAGTTTACCGCGACGGTATGCCCGATGACCCGGTCATCACGATGTGGGTCAATGTCTATGATGACCATATCGAGCCTATCCTGGACGGCAGCGATTGGGTGCTGGATCAGCATATTGACGACAGCGAAGCATACAACTTCAATATCTACCCGTACAACGACTGCATCTCGCTGTTCATGTATGACTACGAGGGTGACGACGGCACGGCCTGTGCGGTCAGCTTCTACATGAGACTGGACGGCACCGAGTGGAACGAGGAGCTCGAGGAGCTGCCGCCCCGCTATGAGGAGTACAAGGCCGCCCTGGCCAACAAATGACGACCTGATTTATCTGTAACAAAACGGGGCCCCTGACATAGGAGGATCACTATGGGACTTATCAGAGCTGCAATGGGTGCTGCTGGCGGCGTTATGGCCGACCAGTGGAAGGAATACTTTTATTGTGAAGCCATGCCGGCTGACCTGTTGGCTACCCGCGGCTGGAAACGCCAGAGCGGACGCAGCGCCAACACAAAGGGCAGCGACAACATCATTACAAACGGCTCCATTGTGGCCGTTGCCGACGGTCAGTGCGCCATGATCGTGGAGCAGGGCAAGGTCGTGGATATCTGCGCCGAGCCGGGTGAGTACACCTACGATACCGGCAGCGCGCCGACGCTGTTCAGCGGCGACCTGTCCGACTCTATCGGCGCAGTGTTCCAGAACATCGGCAAGCGCTTTACCTTCGGCGGCGAGGCCCCGATGGATCAGCGCATCTATTACTTCAACACCAAGGAGCTGGTGGGCAACAAATACGGCACGCCCAGCCCGGTGCCCTTCCGCGTGGTGGATCAGCGCGCCGGCATTGACATCGACATTGCCATCCGCTGCTTCGGCGAGTACAGCTACCGCATCACCAACCCCATTTTGTTCTACACCAATGTCTGCGGCAATGTGGAGGAAGGCTACACCCGCGATGAAATCGACGGGCAGCTGAAATCCGAGCTGATGACCGCCCTGCAGCCCGCCTTTGCCAAGATCAGCGATATGGGCATCCGCTATTCCGCACTGCCCGGCCATACAATGGAGCTTGCCGAGGCCCTCAACGATGTGCTCTCCGCCAAGTGGGGCAAGCTGCGCGGCATTGAAATCGTATCCTTCGGTGTTTCCAGCGTGAAGGCCAGCGAGGAAGACGAGCAGATGCTCAAGGAAATGCAGCGCAACGCAGCCTTTATGGACCCGACCCGCGCCGCTGCGCATCTTGTCGGCGCACAGGCCAGCGCCATGCAGACCGCAGCCGGCAATCAGGGCGCAGGCCCCGCCATGGCCTTTATGGGCATGAATATGGCCGGTGCGGCGGGCGGCATGAACGCACAGGGACTGTACCAGATGGGCGCCCAGCAGCAGGCCGCCGCACAGCCCGCCCCGGCCCCGGCAGCCGCTCCCGCAGGCTGGACCTGCAGCTGCGGCCAGACCGGCAACACCGGCAAATTCTGCGCCAACTGCGGCAGCCCCAAGCCTGCCCCGGCACCCGCAGCCGGCAGCTGGGTATGCAGCTGCGGCACCTCCAACACCGGTAAGTTCTGCTGCAACTGCGGCAACCCCAAGCCCGCACCGGCCCCCGCCAAGTGCAGCCAGTGCGGCTGGACCCCGGTTGACCCGGCCCATCCGCCCAAGTTCTGCCCGGAGTGCGGTAAGCCGTTTGGCCAGTGATGCGCAAAAAAATTGCTGCGGTGCTTTGCGCCGCAGCCGCTTTTCTGACAATGTCCGGCTGTAAAAAAGCGCCGCCCGGCACACTGACCGGTATCAGCATCAGTTATTCCGGCATGTGCTATGACGACACCTATGGGTTCAGTATAACAAATGACCCGGCTGACGGCTGCCTTTTCAGCTGCAATTACAAGGATGATGAATGGGTGGAGCTGGAAAACATCCCTGTTGAGGACACCCATTGGCAAGAAGCCCTGGCTCTGGCAGAAAAGCTGGGGCTGGAAAGCCTGCCGGACGAAAAGAAAAATTCTCCCGGCTTATTTATCACTGATGAAACATTAGATAGCGTTTGCCTGATTTACAAGGCCCCGGATGACGAGATCGTCTACCGTTATCTGGATGCCGATGGCAATACGCGCAGCGCCCTGCGCGATTTTTTTGAGGATCTGGCAGGGCAGCTGCAAACCGAAGGAAAGAGAGGTGACGCATAATGGCAACGCAGCTTACCAACTACCAATGCCCTGCCTGTACCGGTCCGCTTCACTTTGACGGTGCCAGCGGAAAGCTGGTGTGTGACTTCTGCGGCAGCAGCTACGATACTGCTGAGATCGAAGCGCTCTATGCTGAAAAAGAAGCCGCTGCCGAAACCGCGGCACAGAATAAGCAGGCACCGCCGCCCGACTCCGTCTGGAGCGAAAACGAGGCCGCCGGACTGCGCAGCTATTCCTGCCCGTCCTGCGGCGCAGAGCTGATTTGTGACGAGACGACCGCCGCGACAAGCTGCCCGTACTGCGGCAACCCAACGGTCATTGCGGGGCAGTTCAGCGGCATGCAGCGGCCTGAGCTTGTCCTGCCGTTTGTGCTGGATAAGAACGCCGCCAAGGCCGCACTGAAAAAATACTATCGCGGGAAGCGGTTCCTGCCCAATGCCTTCTCCTCACAGAACCATATCGAGGAGATCAAGGGCGTGTATGTCCCGTTCTGGCTGTTCGATGCCAATGCCTCCGGTTCGGGCCAATATGAAGCCACGACCAGCTCCAGCCACCGCAACGGCGATTATGTCATCACCACGACCAAGCACTATGATGTCCGCCGCGCCGGTACCACGCAGTTCATGGGCGTTCCGGTGGACGGCTCGACCAAGATGCCCAACGGCCACATGGATGCCATTGAGCCGTATGACTACCGCGCCTTCCAGCCCTTCTCGACCGCGTACCTGCCGGGCTATATGGCAGACAAATACGACGAGGACGTCGACACCTGCCAGGCCCGCGCCCACAGCCGGATGCAGAATTCGGTCAGCAGCGAGCTTTCGGCCAGCATTACCGGCTACAACAGCGTAAGCACCCTGAGCGAGAATATCAGCATTGATTACACCGCCAAGCACTACGCGCTGCTGCCGGTCTGGATGCTGCACACCAAGTGGCAGGGCAAGGATTACCTGTTCGCCATGAACGGGCAAACCGGCAAGCTGGTCGGCGACCTGCCGGTTGATAAGCGAAAGGTGGCCGCCTGGTTTGCGGGCATCAGTGTTCCGCTGATGATCCTGCTTGCATTCCTGCTTTGAAAGGGGGAAACAGAGTATGAAAAAGAAACTGTTTTCTCTGCTTACGGCACTGGTGCTGTGCTTCCTCTGCGCCGTACCGGCGTTTGCCGAAATGCCGCTGGTGATGGACACCTACGAGCTGTTCAAACCCGAAGTGACCGCTGAATTGGAGCAAAAGGCGCAGGATGCCAGTGCCGGACACGGTGTCAATGTCTACCTGCTGACGGTGGCTGACATCGGCGGCCAGAACGTGCGCGAGTTCGCCAAGGATTGGTACCGCAGCAATGACCTTGGCTACGGCGAGGGCAAAAGCGGCATCCTGTTTTTGATTGCGCTGGATTCCCGCGATTATGTGACCATCACCTACGGCGAGTAATCTTTCCGCATGTGACCGCCTTTACCGACTACCGCATCGCCCAGATCGAGGATAAGATCGTGCCGATGCTCTCGGACGGATCGTATTACAAGGCCTCCGACACCTACATAGAAATGTGCGCTGACACGCTGGATTTCTATGCCGACAAGGGCGCGCCGCTGGACAGCGGCAACGACCCCGCCAAGGGTTGGATCAAGTGGGTGTTTGTGTTTGTCATTCCGCTGGCTGTGGCGAGCATCGTCTGCGGCATCTTCTACGCGCAGATGAAAACCGCCAACGAGCAGACCCACGCCAACGCCTATATGCCCGCCGAGGGCTTGGCGCTGTCCGTGGTGGAGGACACCTACACCCACACCACCGAGACCGAAACGTACGACCCCGTCAAGGACGACAGCTCGAGCAGCTCGAGCGGCTCGAGTACCGACAGCGACGGCTTCGGCGGCAGCTCGGGCGGAAAATTTTAAGAGTATCCATTTTGACAACAGCGGCGGCTTTCTTTGCGAAAGCCGCCGCTGGCCTTTTATCGGAAATTTTCGTTATGACTTTGAGAAATGTTCTGCTGTTTAGGGGTGCTGCAAACACAAAAAAGCTCCTGCAGCGTTTAATTCACGCTGCAGGAGTCTTTTTTACTTTTTCCTTTTCAGCCAGAACACCTTAAACTTCCCGTATCCGTTGGGCTTGTCCTCGTCGAATTCCTCGGTCTTGACGTAGCGTTTGAAGGCACCGTCAAACTGCAGGGCGTTCCCGTCCTCCTGAATGTCGGTCAGCACGCGGGGAATGGCGGTTTTCTGGCTCTCAAACTCCGGTTCGCGGTCCCATAAAATGTTTCCGTCAGCGTCAAAGCCGTGGGCCCAGACGCTGAACACCAGACAGGCGGCCTCGCCGTAGCAGTAGCGCTCAAAGCGGATGCGGCCATCCAGATAAAACAGCAGACAATCGCGAAAATGGGTCTCCAGCTCTTTCTCATAACGGCGCCCGCACCCGGACCCGGCAAAATCGGCAGCATTGGCAGTCATGGCGTGCCCTCCTGTTTGTTAGTGCTTTTATTATACAGCAGGGCAGGGCGTTTCGCAAGCAGAAATATAGGGCGCGGCGGCAGAGGCCGGGCATGCCCGGCCCGGTGCTCTCCCGCAAATGCCCACCCGCCATATACCGCCGGGCCGCCTATATGCGGCCCCTGCTGCGCGGTAAAACATTACGCTTTCACATCTGTTTTTTCCAGCAGCACTTTTGCGGTCAAAAGCACCACCGCCAGCCAGCCCGCACACGCCAGCAAAAACGGCAGCACATTCCCGGCCAGCACGTCGGTGCTGCGGTTGGCGTTCATGCCCTGCTGCATCAGGCAGTAGGGCCACAGCAGGGCATAGCCCTTGCTGCCGATCAGCATTCCCGCAATGCCGCCGACCAGCCCTAAGAAAATCGGCACCGCAAAGCTGCGGATCAGCATGGCCAGCAAAAGCTGCACCGCCGCCACAGCCAGACCACCGAAAATGCCGCGCACCAGATAGAAAACGATGCTCACCGGCGGCCAATCGCTGAACCCGGCAAACAGCCGCCCGCACGCCACGTACAGCACAAAGACAAAGCATTGTGTAAAGCACATCAGCTTTACAACAACAAGGAGCTTTACCGCAAACAGCGCAAAGGGCCGCACGGGTGCTGCCATGATCAGGTTCCAGTTGTGGCCAAGGTGCTCAAGCCGCCAAAGGTAGGCCGCATACGCCGACACCAGCGCGGGAAAGAACAGCATCGAATAAAACAGCGTGTGCTGCGTCCACAGGCTGTACCACCGCTCGGTCAGGATTTCCAGATTTTGCAGATAGTTGAATGTCCCGTACCCGGCGGAAATCAACGGCAGCACAAAGAAGATCACCCAGATGGGCGACGCATGCAGCTTGCGGTTCTCGGCAATTATACAACGCTTCAGCATTCGTTATACCTCCTTATCGCGCATCATGCGCCAGGCGGCGGCAAACAAAGCCGCAGCCAGTACCACGGTAAACGCCAGCAGTCCCCAGTTGTAGGGCCGCAGGCCGTAGGTCACAGTGTGGGTGGCCTGGTCCCAGTAGGCAACCTCATAGCAGGACAGCGGGACAAAGTAGCCCCACGGCACAAAATAACTGACAAGGGGCGGCATGAACGCCGAAAACAGCCCGATCAGTGCCCCCACAATGCCGACACAAAGCGCAGGCATCGGGTTGTCAAAAATCAACATCAGCAGAAGCTCCGAGAAAAACAACATGACATCGACAGCCAGCGTGCAAATGCCCGTGTACACAAACGGCTCGGCGGGGAACGCCTCCCGCCCCAGCAGGATGGATACGGCCATTTCCAGCGTGACCATCAGCAGGACCTCGCCCGTGCCCAGCAGCGCCTTGCCCGCAAACAGACTGCGGCGGCTTTGCAGCGTGTACAGCAGTTTTGTGGTGCTGCCCTTGACCTCCATGTCCCACAGGCGGCTGGCGATCAGTGCCATCACAATGGGCATTAAAATGGCGTTCAGAACGGGCAGCGCGAACAAAAGGGCGCTGTAGGCGTTGGCCAGCTCGTCCGCGCCGGTGGGGGCCTCCGCCCCGGCCCAGAGATACACGACCACCGGCACGGCCAGGCAGATTAGCAAATCGTGGCGGCGGCGGGCCTTTTGCAGCTCCGCATGCAGTGCTTTGCCCATCTCAGTCCGCCTCCTCGCTCGTCAGGCTCAGGAAAATCTCCTCCAGCGTCTTGGTGTGGGGCGTCAGCTCCACAACGCCCGCGCCGCAGGCAGCCAGTTTTTGCACGAGGTCGGCCAGCAGGGCATCCTGCAGGGGCGGCAGCGTCACAACGCAGCTGTCGCTGCGCGCGGTCAGACCGTTGGCGCGCAGGATCGGCGCGGCCTTGGCCGGGTCCAGCAGCCGCAGCGTGACATTGCCGCGGCTGTGGCGCTGCAATTCGGTCAGCGGTCCCTCAAACAGTATATGGCCGTGGTCGATGATGCCGACCTGCTCGACCATCTGCTCCATCTCGCCCAAAAGATGGCTCGAGATCAGCACCGTCGCGCCCGTGGCGGCGGGCATGTTCCGGATGAGCGCGCGCATCTCCTGAATGCCCGCGGGGTCCAGACCGTTCGTCGGCTCATCCAGGATCAGCAGCTTCGGGCTGCCCAGCAGCGCCATGGCAATGCCGAGCCGCTGCTTCATGCCGAGCGAATACTGCCCGACCCTGCGGCTGCGGTCCTGCGTCAGATGCACAATGTCCAGCACGCGGCCAATGTCCTTATGGGGCACACCCTTTAAGTCGGCCACGATCTCCAGATTCTCCTGTGCGGTCAGATGCAGATACCCGGCGGGGGACTCAATCAGGCTGCCGGTCTGGCGCAGCAGCGGCAGGCGGCTTTTCTCGGTCAGCTCCTGCCCAAGCAGGCGCACCCGGCCCGCCGTGGGGTGGATGAGCCCCAGCAGCATTTTCATGGTGGTGGATTTGCCCGCGCCGTTCGGCCCGATGAACCCGTACACGCACCCCTGCGGTACGTGCAGCTCCACATGGTCCACGGCTGTATGCGGCCCGTACTGCTTGCACAGGGCCTTGGTCTCGATTACGGTTTGCATAATGCACACTCCTTTGCTTTCGGTATGGCCCTATGCTACACCCTGCGCCTTAAACGAACTGTAAGAGCAGCTTAATTTTGCCTTAATTTTGGGGTCGTGCCATGGTGGGCGGGGGTGAATCGTAGTATGATAGGCAGGGGCCGTATATGGGCGGCCCCTACAAGCTCAAAAAAGGGGAAAACCTATGACCACCATCTACGACGCCGCCATCCTCCTGGTCGATGACAACCCAGACCTGCTTACCCTAGTCACGGACAACCTGCGCACGGCAGGCTACAAAACCGTATGCACCGCCGCAGACTGCGCCGCGGCACGGGCGGCCTTCGCCGCGCACCGCCCGGACCTGATGATTCTGGACATCAACCTGCCGGACGGCGACGGCTTCGGGTTGTTCCGCACCCTGCGGACAGAATCGGACGTCCCGGCGCTGTTTCTCTCGGCGCGGGACGCCGACGCGGACAGGCTGTTCGGGCTGGGGCTTGGCGCGGACGACTATCTGACCAAGCCGTTCCTGATGCAGGAGCTGCTTTTGCGCGTGCAGCACCTTTTGCAGCGCGCCTACCGCACCGAGCTGCGCCGCAGCCGGGTGCTGACGCTGGGGGACTGCACGGTCAATTTGCAGGACGCCGCCGTCCGCCGCGCCGACGGCACAACGCTGGCCCTGACCGCCACCGAGCGCGCCCTGCTACAAAGGCTGGCCGATGACCGCGGGCACATCGTAACCTATGATGCCGTTTGCGAGGCCGTCTGGGGCGCGGACTATTACGGGTACGAGAACAGCCTGAACGTGCATATCCGCCATCTGCGGGAGAAAATCGAGCCTGACCCCGGGCATCCGCAGTGGCTTCTCACGGTGCGGGGCATCGGCTACCGGCTGACTGGGGAGGTGTGAAGTTGAAAACCTTTACACGAATGATCGTGCGCTATGTGCTGGCCACGGCGGCGGTGGTGCTGCTGGTGGTGGGTCTGCTGCTGGGGGCGGTGGTCTATCTGGGGCTGCACTACGGCGCGGCCACGGACAGCCGCGTCCGCATCGGTACGCTGGCAGAGGCCCTGACCCCTACCGCCGACGGCCTGCAGCTGGATCCCGCCCGCACGCCCGCGGACTGGCTGCAGGGCTACGCCTGGGCGATGGCGCTGGACGACGACGGCAGTGTGATCTGGCAGCATGACCTGCCGCAGAACTTGAATAAACACTACACAGCGTCGGAAATCGCCTCGTTCTCGCGGTGGTATCTTGACGACTGGCCGGTGTTCTGCTGGACGGCAGACTACGGCCTGTTTGTTGCCGCCATGCCGCGCGGTTCGGTCTGGAAGTACAATATTTACAACAATGAGCAGCTTATGAACGCCATGGCAGCGGGTATGCTGCCCGCGCTGGCGCTGCTGCTGGGTGTGGCAGCTGCATGCTGTCTGCTGTTCAGCTGGCGCGGTGCGCGGCGCTTGCAGATGATTGCCGCAGGGCTGGCCACCGTAGCCGATGGCGGTACGATCCGGCTGCCGACAGACGGCTTTGCGGGGGAGCTGGCCGACACGGTCAACCGCACGAGTGAGCAGCTGCGCCGCCGCAATGAGATCATCGCCCGGCGGGACGATGCCCGCACAAGTTGGATCGCGGGGGTCAGCCATGATGTGCGCACACCGCTGGCGCTGATTCTGGGCTGGGCCGAGCAGCTCGAGCAGGACACCGCCCTGCCCGCCGCGGCGCGGCAGAAGGCGTGCGGCATCCGCACCCAGAGCGAGAAGCTGCGCGCTTTGATCGAGAATCTGAACCTGACCAGCAAGCTGCAATACGGCGCGCAGCCGCTGCGCTGCCGGCCAACCCAGGCCGGACCGCTGCTGCGCAGGCTGGCCGCCGAGTTCTGTGACAGCCCGCTGGCGGCCCGCTGCACGGTGGCGTTGGAAATTGCACCCGACGCCGACAAGGCGATTCTGGAAGCGGACGCCGCGCTGCTGGCCCGCGCAGTGGAAAACCTGCTGCACAATGCGGCCTGCCACAACCCCGGCCCCGTGCAGGTGCAGCTTTCCGCGGTGCGCACAGGAAAAACACTGAGGATCACGATAGCCGACGACGGCGCGGGCTACCCGCCCGCCGTGCTGCACGCCCTGCAGACCGATGAAGCGGGGGAGAATACGCCCCACATTCTGGGTCTGCACGTCGTCGAGCAGATCATCCGCGCCCACGGCGGCACGGCGGCCTTTGCCCGGAACGCACCGCGCGGGGCAAAGGCGGTGCTGGTGCTGCCGGTGACGGAAGATCCTGCCGCACGGTAGGGGTGGGAGATGTCCCGCCCGCGGCCTTTCCGCAAAATCGCGTTTTCCGCAGGGGCCGGGTGTGCCCGACCCCTGCGGAGAATGCGATATTTTTTTATTCTCACAAAAAAATCATCCTGATTTTAGTGGATTTTCTTGGCATAACCCTGTATAATGTTTATTATAAATAGGTAAAGGGGGCAGTGTGCCCATGGCACAACCGAATCTTCCCGCCGTGACCGCCATTGTGGTGGCGGCAGGGGCATCCCGCCG